>Ga0315901_10000463_pt1 | contig 60256 bp, 77 predicted proteins | sample LakEriMetagenome_10_FD_203761 | JGI IMG/M metagenome (GOLD analysis project Ga0315901, IMG submission 203761) | Freshwater fungal communities from buoy surface, Lake Erie, Ohio, United States - Buoy 2 MA116 | ecosystem: Environmental > Aquatic > Freshwater > Lake | place: USA: Lake Erie, Ohio... | reverse complement strand
GTGCGTTACAGAAAAACATGCTGTGCGCCTACCGTCCGGGCGCAAGATTTACTACCCCGGCCTGACCAAAGAGTCCGACAACGGCAAGACCGAATGGTGGTACGGCAGTGGCCGCGCACGAGCCCGTATCTATGCCGGAAAAGGCGTTGAGAATCTGGTGCAAGCCCTTGCCCGTGACGTGATCGCCGAGCATGCCCAGCGTATGTTCCAGCGCACGAAGTTCCGTCCGTCACTGGCGGTGCATGACGAGTTGGTTTACATCGTTCCAGAGACTGTGGCGCAAGACGTTCTTGACGAATTGCAGGGCATTATGCGTAGCGGTGTGTCGTGGTGGCCAGAGCTAATCACATGGTCTGAGGGTGACTTAGGTGACACCTACGGCGAAGTGAAATAATCGTTGACACCACTCACCATGCTGCTACCATAGAGCTTCAGAACACAAAGCCCCAACCGTCAAATGACGTATTGGGGCGTCACCGCATTGGAATGACATGACAAACCCAGCATGGACGTACTCGCAATTGGATACGTTCGAGACCTGCCCGCGTAAGTTCTACCACCTCAAGGTCAAACGAGACGTGGTTGAGCCGCCTACGATACACACAGAGTGGGGCACAAAGGTACACACTGCCTTTGAAGACTTCATCAAGGACGGTGTCATGCTGCCAGAAGGCATGACTCAGTGGCAGAAGCTGGCGTTCAAGCTGGCCGCACTACCGGGCCAGAAGCTGTGTGAGGAGGAATACGCCCTTGACCGTAACTTCCAGCCCACCGAATGGAAAGGCTCATGGACTCGCGGCATCGCTGACTTGGTTGTCATCCATGGCAAGAACGCTGTGGTCGCGGACTACAAGACTGGCAAGCGCAAACCCACCGAGCAGCTAGACCTGTACGCCAACTACGTGTTTGCCCATCACCCTGAAGTACAGAAGGTCACTACGGGTTTCATCTGGCTCAAGGAAAAGAAGATCGACTGGAAGCCTGTGGAGCGCAAGGAAGTGCCCATCATCTGGCAGGGGTTCGTGCCCCGTGTGGCCAAGCTGGAATCTGCATACGAGCGTGACAAATGGCCAGCCAAAACGTCAGGGTTGTGTAAGGCGTGGTGCTCAGTATTGAGCTGCGAATTCAACGGGAGGAAGAATGGCTAGTACACCAGAAGGCAAGGTCAAAGACGCTTGCAAGAAGTTTCTCAAAGAGCGTGGCGCATGGTACTTCATGCCTGTATCCAACGGCATGGGACAGGTCGGCATCCCCGACATCATCTGCTGCTACCGTGGGCTGTTCATAGCCCTTGAGACCAAGGCCCCCGGCAAGAAAAAGAACATTACGTCAAACCAAGAAAGAGTAATTGACGCTATCAGAAATGCTGACGGATTTGCTTGGGTAGTGGACAATCCTGATGACATGCCGATGTTGTTCGACGTGATCGACGTTTATTCAAAATTGGAGCCTAAAAAATGACTAGAGCGTTCACAACTGATGACAAGGGCTTTTCGCCTTTGGCTGCTGTTGCCATGAGCACTGAAAAGATAGAAACGTTGCGTATACCGGCGAGTGAATTTAAAGTAGACGCCATATTCGTCATGTCCCCCAAAACGGCACTGGAAATACAAAAGCTATCCAAAAAGAAAGCTGGGGAGTTAGTCGAGGCGCAAGAGCTGCACATGCCATACGACTCGTTGGTCGTAGAAATGCCTATTACCCCAGAGATCGCTACTTTACGAAACGCTGTTGAAGGTGAGAACAAGCTGAGTATTCGCAGAGTCGCAGCGCGAATTAGACGTACTGCTATTAGCGGTCAGCCTGCGTTTGAGTTTTGGCCATTTTGGGAGTTTGATAACGGCACTTTAGGTGGCGGCGCATTTATGGCTAATATATTCACAGACCAACAAACTGCAACCACGCAATGTGCTTTTTCCCCGAGCCCCATGGCGTATGCAATCAGCAGCCACATTCTTAGTCAGGCAAATACCGCGACGTCGAATACCAATCAGTTTGTGCAAGGTTTGCTACGCATGACTCCTAAACTTAAGCAAGAGGTTCTTGAAGAAGTTAGCCCGTTGATGTTTATTTGGGAGTCAGTCATTAACTGCAAGTCAGGTATTGCCAGAACAAAAGTTGGCCCAAGGCAAGGTGTAGGTACCATGCTTGGTCGGCGTAAGAAGATACTGGCTAGCACTGAGTACACTGTAGTCTCCCTATCCGCAGTAGAAACTGTCTGCAAAGGAACTACTAGCCAACGCGCTGACGTAGAAGCTCACCTTGTGCGCGGACATTTCAAGCGGCGAAGCAGCGGAGTGTACTGGTGGAGCCCGTTCATTCGTGGGACTGGCGAACTCAAACAACGTAAGGCTTACATCGTAGAAGGAGTACTAGCATGACCAAGTCGACACCCCAAAAACTTAAGTACCAGAAGGAATACAACGCTCGCCCTGAAGAAGTGGCCAAGCGTGTGAAGAACAACGCTGCACGGCGCGAAGCTATCAAAGATGGCAAGGCCAAGGTAGGCGATGGTAAAGACGTTGCGCACAAGAAGTCACTGGAGAACGGCGGCGGCAACCACAAGGGCAACGTAGCTGTGCAAGACCGAACAACCAACCGTGGATGGAGGAAAGGCAGTGGCTCATACAACCCAGACAAGTGAGGACTACTCAGCCATGCGGTACTGCCTTGCATGGAATCTAAAGCACACGCAGGGCCTTACTTACGAGAAAGCAGGAAAAGTTCTCGGGGTGACAACGGCGCGAGCACGGCAGCTAGCTCTAAAGTACGAGCGTGTGTGCCATCACACCCAACGCGAGTTGGAATTGCAGGAGAAATACTGGCTTCAAACATGGGGGGATCACGTTACAGACGAAGCGATTCTCCTGAACGACTCACTCAACCAATGCTGATTCACAAAGACAAAAAAGCAGTCGTACTCAAGCTTCGCAACCCGACAAGAGTAACGACTGTCATACCAACCTCAGTGTTGGTCGAACACAAAGGCGCGACACTGGTAGCAGTGCCACACAGACCCGATGAAACTCGGGTGCTGCGTAACTTGGGCTTCGAGGTTCCTGACCCCATGCCCATGCACTATGACTGGCCCAAGGTCAGTGGTAGGCACAGTCCGTTCTCCGCTCAACTGGAGACGGCTTCATTTCTGTCCATGAACAGCCGTGCGTTCTGCCTCAACGGCATGGGCACTGGCAAGACCAACAGCGCACTGTGGGCGTACGACTATCTGCGTCGTACCAAGACAGTCAAGAAGATGCTCGTTGTATGTCCACTGTCTACCATGGAGCGTACGTGGGCTGACTCAGTGTTCCAGACGTTCCCGCACCTAGACTGCGTGGTGCTGCATGGCTCACGGGACAGACGCAACAAGCTGCTCAAGCAAGACGTGCATGTCTACGTCATCAACATCGACGGGCTGGCTACCATCAAAGACGAGCTGGCCAAGCGAGATGACATTGACCTGATCGTTGTAGACGAACTTGCGTTGGCACGTAACTCTGGTACTGACCGCTGGAAGATTCTGAACACCATCTGCAACAAGCAGTCCACACGCCGTGTGTGGGGCATGACGGGGTCTCCGACTCCCAACGCTCCTACCGACGCATGGGCGCAATGCAAGCTGGTGACACCTGATAACTCCAGCGTACCCAAGTACTTCAGTGCGTTCCGTGACCGCGTGATGCGGCAGATCACACCATTCAAGTGGGCACCTAGGCAGGACGCCAACGACGCCGTGTATCAGATGATGCAGCCAGCTATCCGGTTCTCGCTGGATGACTGCGTGGACTTACCCGAGCAGACGTTCATCACCCGTGATGTGGCCCTCACCAAGGAGCAGGATAAGGCGTACAAGGACATGATGAACAAGCTGGCTACCGAGTACTCCGGTGGGCAGATTCTTGCGGTTAACGAGGCTGTCAAGGCCAACAAGTTAATCCAGATCGCATGTGGTGTCGCGTACGGGACAGGTGGCGAAGAGGTTGTCATCCCATCCAAGCCTCGCATGGACGTTCTCAAGGAAATCATTGAGGAGTCTGAGGGCAAAGTCATCGTATTCGTGCCACTGACCGGAGCCTTGGAAAGCGTGGCGTCAGAACTGCGTAAGGACTGGGCGGTAGAAACGGTGCATGGCGGGACTAGCAAGTCCGAGCGCGACAGAATTTTTAGTGAGTTTCAACGAGGCCTTGACCCTCGTGTGTTGGTGGCTAACGCATCGACCATGAGCCATGGGCTGACACTGACGGCAGCAACCACCATCGTGTGGTACGCCCCGGTTCACTCGAATGAGACTTACGAACAGGCTTGTGCTCGCGTAAGGCGACCGGGCCAGACAAGAACCACAGTGATCGTTCACATTGCAGGTACGGATGTTGAGCGGCGTGTGTATAAGAGACTGCAAGACAAACAGTCTATGCAGGGTGTGTTACTCGACATGATGAAAGAGCGGATAGACCAATGAAATTATCAGAAGCCGTCACGCTGTACATACAGCTACGTGACAAGAAAGCGCAGATGAAGTCCGACTTCGACGCCTCGGTTGCCCCCATCAATGACAAGATGGAAAAGCTCGAAGCCAAGCTGTTGGACGTATTCAACAAGACCGGCATGGACTCAGTGAAGACTGAGTTTGGTACGGCTTACACCGCTGTGCGTACAACCGCCAGCGTGGCAGATCGTGAAGCCTTCATGGAATTTGTGAAGGCCAACGAAGAGTGGAGCTTGATTGAGGTGCGGGCTGCAAAGACCGCCATTGAGCAGTTCCGCGACAACAACGACAACGAGTTACCACCGGGCATAAATATTCGCTCAGAGCGCGTTGTCAACATCCGCCGTTCGGCATAAACTCCTCCTCCCATCACAGAGAAAACCATGAACATTATTCCATTCGACTCCGGCAGCAAACTGCCAGCCTTCCTCAAAAAAGTTGACGTCGCTGCGCTCAACTCCGACCTGACCGCCCACGCAGGTGGCGGCTTCCCTGTCATCTCCATCAAGGGCAAAGTCTTTGCAGTCGTCCGCGATGGTGAGCGCGAAATCCAGATGAACCCCAAAGACCCGGACAGCGCTGCTACCAGCCTGAACGTGGTGTTGCTCAAAGCCAACAAGGGCACCAGCAAGGTGTTCTACATCAAGGGCTACGACAAGGACTCCAGCGAAGGCCAGAAGCCTGACTGCTACTCCAACGATGGTGTTGAGCCAGCGGCTGACGCTCAGAACAAGCAGGCCAAGAAGTGCGCTACCTGCCCACACAACCAGTGGGGCTCGCGTGTCTCCGAGAAGGGTGCTACCAAGGGCAAGGCTTGCGCTGACGCTGTTCGTATGGCCGTGGCCCCTGCTGGTCAGATCAACGACGCCATGCTGCTGCGTGTGCCTCCAGCGTCCATTAAGGCACTGGGCGAGTACGGTCAGATGTTGGCCAAGCGCGGTGTTGGCTACAACATGGTTGTCACCAAGGTTGGCTTCGACTTGCAAGCTGAATCCCCCAAGCTGACATTCTCCGCTGTTGGTTTGCTGGACGATGACGGCTTTGCTGAAGTCCAAGAGATCGCTGCGTCTGACGTGGTGTCTAACATCCTAGGTTCGTCCGTGGCTGCTGCCATTGCTGCTGAAGCTCCTGCTGAGCCAGAAGAGGAAGCCCCAGCGCCCAAGGCTAAAGCCAAGCCTGTAGTGGAAGAGCCTGCTGAGGAAGAAGCGCCTAAGCCTGCGGCCAAGCCCAAGGCAGCTGCCAAGCCAGCTCCTAAGCCTGTGGACGACGACATGGACCTCGACCTCGACGGTATCAGTTTCGACGACTAAGCAACTTGTGGGGTCAGTGGCGTTGAAGTACACTGGCCCTACTCTTCCAAGCCCGTCAGCGGGCTTTTTCGCTTTCTGGAGTGGCCATGAGTTGCAAAAATACAACAAGGGGTGAAGCATGAACACCCTTGAGTTTCTCAAGACGATACTGCCGGAGTTCGGCATCCATTACCTCGCCCTGTTCAAAGAGGGCTACAAATTCCCAGCACACAAGGTCTACACTGACCTTGAGACAATGGCCGAAGCCATTGATGGTATGGCTGATAGCAAGCAGCTGTCTGTGTACCATGCGTGTGCGACGTATCAAAAAGCCGTGATCGAGTTGGAAGAGCTCGACATCAAAGGCAACCCCAAGCGCAAGTATCGAATACCTGAGAACTGGGACAAGGCCAAGGCGTTCTGGGTGGACGTTGACTGCGGCCAAGACAAGTTCGACAAGGGGCAGGGCTACCTGACCAAGAAAGACGCTTGTGTGGCCATGGCCAAGTTCGCCAAAGACGTCGGTATCCCACGCCCCATGCTGGTGGATTCGGGCAACGGCATCCATGCCTACTGGCCCCTGACCCATGAGATCGGCCATGAGCTGTGGCGCAAGGTGGCTACAGTCCTCAAGGCTACGCTGGCCCACGCCAAGGTCATCGCTGACCCTACACGTACGGCTGACTTCAGTTCTATCCTGCGCCCTGCGGGCTCTACAAACCGCAAGAACGGCGACGCTAAGACGGTCAAGGTCATAGCTACATGCGAGCCGATTGACCCCAAAGAATTTGCTGTAACGCTGTTTGACTACGCCAAAGCCAATGGCGTCAAGCCTGTCAAAGAGACACCCAAGAAACAGTATCAGCCGACTGACCTGAACTCAGACCTGACGGCGCACCTGACCCAATACCCTGAAGTCCCGGTAGACGCCAACGTCATGGCTGACAAGTGTCTGCAGGCTGGCAAGATGCGCGACACCATGGGTGACGTGGACTACGAGACTTGGCGCGGCGTTATCGGTCTGCTGACCCACTGCGTTGACGGTCGTGAGCTAGCTCAGTCATGGAGTTCCAAGCGCGAAGAAACTGGCCATGGCCAAGTTGACTGGGACATCCGCTACGACACATGGACTGCTGGACCAACGACGTGCGAGTTCTTCAGCAAGTGCAACCCTGACGGCTGCACGGGCTGCTCGTTCAAAGACAAGGTCAAGACCCCGCTGGTGCTGGGCCGGGTGATGCCGGAGCCAGAAGAAACTACTGCTGAGACTGTTACTGAGGAAGGTGTTGCAGAGCAAGCGACCATACCAGCGCTGCCTCGCGGATACCAGTGGGACGCTGGGCTGCTGAGCCGCCTCATCCCCGACAAGGAAGGGGTCATGCAGATTTTCCCGTTCTGTGAGAACCTGTTCTACCCAACCACCCGTATCCGTGGCGAAGACGGCACGTTCCGTTATGGCATCCGGCTGCACCTACCAGACAAGCGCATCCGTGACTTTGAGATTTCAGGTGAGTCCGTGGCATCACCAACGGATTTGCTGAGGGCTATGGCCCGATACGAGCTCACGAAGAGCAACCACAAAAACGCTGGAGAGCACATGGCGGCATACTTGCTGGACCAACTGCAGTCCTTAAAGCGCAGCATCACTGAGACCAACACCATGACAGCCTTTGGCTGGAAGGATGACCACAAGTCGTTCCTTATCGGTGAGACGCTGTTCGCCCAAGACGGCACAGAGCGCAAAGTACTGGTGGGTGGCAACGCCAAGGAGCGTGCCAACGCTTTCAAGAATGGCCGTGGCAGCTTGGAAGGCTACGCCGAGGCCATGAACTTTATGTACAACAGACCGGAGGCCGTTCACTGGCAATACACCGTATGCGCTGGCTGGGGCTCACTGGTATCGCACCACTGCGAAGACCTGTACAAGGGCTTGATTCTGGCCCTGCAAGGCGGCAAGTCTGGCCGGGGTAAGACTACCGCATGTCACGCCGCGCTGGCTGCGTTCGGCAACCCTGAGAAGATGACGCTCAACTCCAAGGAGGGCTTCACCACCAACGCGCTGTGGGCTACGCTGGGTGTGTACAACAACATCCCTGTGCTGGCTGATGAGCTGACCAACATGGAAGCTGGCGTGTTCAGTGACGTAGCCTATGGCGTATCCAACGGCCAAGAGAAGGTTCGCCTTACATCCAAGGGCGGCGGTGTGGTGTTCGCCAAGTCATCCGAGTGGCGGCTGAACGTATACGTGACTGGCAACCGTGACTTCTACGGGTTGCTGGCGGCTAACCAAGCCAACTCACAGGCCGAGGCCGTGCGCCTGATTCAGCTCAACGTGGACCGCTACGACCCGCTGATGCTGGTAGACCGAGGCTTGTACCCGGACACAGAAGAGGGTGAGGATGCATGGAGGTCAGCGTCTGCCATGGTAGCTGCCGAGAACATCAAGAAGATGACTGCCAACTCTGGCCATGCTGGTGCGGCCATGGTCAAGTACATTCTGGCCAATGAAGCCGAGGTCTACCGCGACATGCAGACCATGCTGGGCAAGTTCACTGAGGTGCTGTCCAATCCCAAGTTCCGTTTCTACCGGGCTCACAGCGCATGTACCATCGTGATTGCCAAGATCGCCAAGAAGCTGGGCATTGTGGAGTTTGATATCCGTGAGCTGTACAAATTCACCGTGAACCTGCTGCGTGAGCTGTCTGATTCGGTTGAAGAGAACAACACCGTGTCGTCTGAAGATGCGTTCCAGCGCATGATTAGCATGCTGAGCCAGCGAATTATTGTCACTACCGAGTGCCGTGACAGCCGTGATGGACGTGGCCCTGAGACCCCGCGCAACAGAGTCAATGGCCCTATCGCTGGGCGCTACATCCTAGGTACGGCCAACAGCAAAGAACTAGCTGGTCGCTTGATCTTGTCTCAGAAGGAAGTGCGGGAATGGTGCATGGCTCACCGCATGGACTACCATTCAATGGTGGCCAGCATCAAGGAAGCCAACGCGCTTGTGTCTCAGGGTGAGAAGTTTGTCATCACGCGTGGTACTGACTGCACGTCGCAGCAGACACGTTGCATTGTCGTGGACACACGACGCTTGAACGCAGACTCAGCCACGCCAGTGTTGACGTTGGTGACGAGCCAGTTTGACGATGCAGCAGCCAACGAGGTATGATCGCCCCGCTGATTGTCATGTCAGCTCCTTTGTGTTGAGGAACCTTAACCCCCGAGTCGAAAGGCCCGGGGGTTTTTTTACGTCACTTGGACTTGGCCAAACACTTGCCAGCAGCCTTGCACTTAGCAGGGCTCTTGCAGCCGGGGCAGGGTTTGAAAGGGGCAGCTTTCTTACCGCCTTTTGCGGGGGCCTTGGCCATCATCATTTTTCCGTACATCATGGTGGTTCTCCTTATTTCATCTTCGAGGTGGACTTCTTACCCTCGTACTTCTTTTCCATGGCAGCGTAGGCTTTCTTGCCACCAGCCATTTTCTTCTCTTTGGCTTCCATCATCTTGGACTCGCCTTTGCCGAACGGGTTCGGCTTCTTTGCTTTCATCATGGGGATTCTCCAGTTGGGGTTAACGGTACTTTGCGGTTTTTGCAGCGATCTTTTTGGGTTGCGCTACAAACTGTTTCCCCGCAGCTTTGCCAGCGCGTTTTGCACGCGTTGTCGCAGCGTATTCAGCAGGGCTAAGACTCTTGATTGCAGACTCAGGTAAATACCTTTCGCCCGTGTCAGATGATCGTTTTCCACTTTTAGTCTTCCAATTCTGACTGGTCCAGTCTTTGAGGGATTTTTGGGGGGCTTTCAATCTCTGTACCCCCCGCCAGCGGCCTTGTACTTCTTGGCTACAAGCTGTGCCTTGCGAGCTGACCATTGGCCAGCACCAGTGCCTTGGGTAGCAGCAGCTTTAACCTGAGACACGATCCGCTTGCGCAGCTCGGGCTTGGTGTAGTTGCCAGCAGCGTTTACTGTGGACTTTGCTTTGGTAGCCATGTCAGCACTTCCATGCACGCAACGACTTGTTGATGCGGCTGTTGGGGTCTTTGGCAGTCTTGGCGCTGGTCAGCTTCTCCTTCATACCCTCCATGCGGGCACAGAATGAGTCACGTCGTGGGCCACCCTCTGGCTGAGGAGCCTTGAGCCCCGGCTTGCCGGGGTTCGCCTTGTTGTAAGACGCACGCCCCTTGGCGTTGAGCCCGCCCTTCTCGGACTTGCCCTCTTTGCGCTGCCATGCAGGTGTCTTGGCCATGGTTACTCCTTAATCTGCTGCTACGGATTCTGCCAGTTTACGCTGGCCTTCGCGGTACTGTACACCACCTACGGTGCGCTGCTCACGAGCCTTCTGTTCCTGCGGTGCTTTCAGCAGGCTGGATACTGGCTGTGGTGTCAAGCCGTTACGCTGGCGAGCCTGCTGGAGTTTAGTCCATGCAGTGCGGGCTTCGGCCATGGCAGCAGTGTCCTTCTCGCGGACAGCTTTGGCGTAGTCGTTCTTGATACGCGTGGTGCGGTCTTGGAAGTTCTTGGTCAAATCGCGCATGCGGTTCTGACGCTCGTAGGTTACAGTCTGCTCTACAGCAGGCACACCCAACGCAGTAAATACTGTGTCGAGGGAGCTGATCTCACTGTCGGGCAAGACCACATCGCCGTTGCGGCGAGTCATACCTTCAGCACCTTGGCGTGCAGCTTTGAGCGCGTCGGACACACCCTTTGGCATAACACGCTCAACACCCTTGTAGTAGTCACCGCTGGCAATCAGGCCAAGGCCGTCAATGATGCGGGATGTCATCCCCAAAGCTGCACCACCAATCAATGTACCGAAAGCTTCGGCGCGACCTGCGTTGGTGCTCAAGTCAGCGTCACTGAATGGCATGATGGACAGCATGTTGCCAGCGCCGATCTTGCCGGACAAGTCCATACCCACAACGGTTGGAGCGCCACGCATGATGATGTTAGCCCACTCAGGGCCAAGCGCCTTGCGCATTTCAGCAGTCAGATCGTACGGCTCGTCCTCGTCACCGAAGAAGCCCAAGATTGCAGAAATGGCAGCGTAGCCGGGCAAGCCCATCATGCCAGCGAACACGGCAGTGTGGCTCAGCGAATAGGCCAGAGTCTTCATGGCTGCTGCACGCTCGGCAGGATTGGTGAACGCGTCACGAACCAGCTTGGAGTAGAACGCGATCTGAATCAACTGGAACTTGCGGAACTGCAAAGCCACCTTACCCCACTGGGTGTTGAACGCACGAGGAGCGTTGAAGGCTGTGTAGTCACCATGGGTGTCAGTCAGGATGTCAGCAGCGTACTGGGTTGCCTTGTCAGCGTCCTTAGTCCGGGCGAACTCCAAACGGTAGGCAGCAATGGCAGTAGACAGGCGGTTGGTAGCTTCCACTTTCTGCACGGCCAAGCGCATGCCCTTGTTCAAACGCTGCGCAAACTTGCTGAGTTTGTTGTCGGCTTCTACCTTGTACTCGTTGATCTCAGTGGCCAGACCAATGTCAATCTTGCCTTGGTTGACCAACTCGTTGATGGCTTTACGCACGTCAGCAGGCACCTTGGAGAAGTCAAACTGCTCGTCGAACAGCTTCACATCCTTGAACAGTGGGCCCAACTCACCGTACGCCTTGGCCAGCTCAGCGGCAGCTTTGGTGTAATCGTGACGACCTGCCATGGCAGGCAGGGACATCATGAACGGCTGTGTCAAGTTCTGCAAGTAGTAGCCGGGGCTGGAGGCCAAGAAGAACTTGGACGCCATGTTGGTCAGACCGTTGATGAACGGGCTTGGCTGTGGGTCCAGCGTACCTGCGTAGCGCTTGGTCAACTCGTCGAAGATTTCGGACTTGCGTTCGCGGTCGCCAGTGCGTGACTGGTTACGCATCTGTTGCAAGGCATCCTGAATCTTAGGCTCAAACTCAACGCTGGCCAAGAAGTTGGCATCGGCACGACCTTGCTGGGTGAACGACTGGAGCATGTCCACTTCACCGGCTACACCACGACGACGCATCTCAGACTTGCGAGCACTACCCTCAGCCAACGCCTCCAAGTACAACTGGTTGATGATGTTGAGCAGCTTGCCAGCAGTCGGGTCTTTCTTGCCAGTAGAGTCCTGAGCACGGCGATCCACAGCGGCACGCATCTTTGTCAGGGCTGGCAGCATGGCCTCACCACTGAACGCCTCGTCAAAGGACTCAGAGCGAGAAACAACTTGCGGGTCAGTGAACACGCCTTGCTCTGCTAGTCTGTCACGCAGGCTACGGGCTTGCCACTTGGTGTCTGTGAACGACACATGGTAATGGTCTGGGTCAGACTCCAGCTTCTTGAGCGTGGCGGTGTCTTTGTTAGCCTTGGCTTTTTGGTACTCAGCAGACTCGCCGATTACCACATACGAACCAGTGCGCTTGATGGGCGCATAAGGCATGCCCTCGCGGATGCGGAACAGTGTCTGAAAGCGCTTGAGCGTAGCGGCTTTCTCAGCCTTGAGAGTAGCCTCAGTCTTGGTGTCACCAGCGTCCTGAGCTGCCTTAATCATGGCGTCGTACTCAGAGTTGGCTGCGTCCAAGACAATCTTCTTCTTGTTGGACAGCGTGGCGTCACCATGGGCAAACACGTCCTTGACGAACTGCTGAGCCTTGGGGCCCAACGCATCGAACGCAGCGCCCATCTTGGCGTCACGGAACTTGCCATAGCCCCACTTGCCTGTGCGGGTGGACTCAAACAAGAACTCGTTGACCGAGCCGGGGCCACTGCCCTTGGCGTCGTCCTCAATGGACGCATAGCGGTCTGCAATCTTTTCGATCTTGCGTTCCTCTTCACTGACCTTGGCGTTACGCGAAGCAAGACGGTCGGAGAAAGTCTGAGCAGCAGGCAGGCCAGCGGCAACAGCACGCTTGACCAAGTCACTGGTGAACACAACGTAGTCCAGACCAGCACCTCCAATGTCACCAAGAGCACCGGCCAAGTTACGTACCGGTTGCTGAGACATCTTCGGCAGCTTGGCAATGTTGCGGTCGATCAGCCCTTGTTTGGCTTGACGGCTGGCTCTAAGAACTGCCCCAGCAGGCTGCGCGTTTTGCTGTCCAGCTTGAACTTGTCCTGACTGAGCACCTTGCTGGGCACCTTGGGCGCGTTGGTAGTTTGTGGCTTTGACTTGTTCATGTGCCTTCTCCATAAAAGCGTGTGTCGTGGGCAGGTTATCACGGAGGTAATCCATGCCGCCGTTCAGATTTGAGAAAGCCCAAACCTGAGCAAAGACTTCCTCACGCAGCTCTTGCATCGTCAGGGAGCGATTTTCCGGGTCTGTCATGTCCAGCGGATAGTTGAGCATACCGCCCAAAGCTGACGTCTCGCTTGCATCTTCCCAGTGGTTCAAGAGTTCGTCTGCAACCGTGCCGGGGCGCATGGACATCAGCTCGCCGTTTACCCGAGACATCCTGAACTCCGCACCGCCAGAGAACTTACCAGCGCCGCCCTGTACCTCGTCAATGCCATGGCCGACTTCGTGCAGAGTAGCAACAGTAGACAGAACCTTGTCCTTGAGAATCACACCGTTGTAGATGATGGTGCGCTTGCCGTCGATCATGGTGTAGATGGCGTCCCACGACACTGGGGAGAACGTGACCATCCATGAGTCAATAGCGTCAACAGCGTTGCCCATGTCAACGTCGCGCAGGCTACGGATGCCAGCAGCAATGCCCTCGGAGTAGTTAGACAGGTCGTCCAGCGAAGCCTCAACAGACTCAAACTCCACACCGCTCTGGTCAGCAGTGCGAACGCTGCGGCGCGACTTGCGCAAGAAAGCCTCTTGCTGTTTTACAGCCGATGCAAGTTTGACCAGTTCTGGGCGCAACACTACAACCTGATCTGCAGCAACGCCAACGTCTGCGTCTGGAGCTATGTCAATAACGTCCACCCCAGCGTCAATCAGCTTCTGTGTCATTGCATCAGATTCGCCAAACGTGTCTAGTTCGTAAGACTTCGCGTCAAGCCAGTTGTCGCGGATGCGCGTACGCAGTTCAGCTTCTGTTGTTTGGGTGTACTGATTGTTTACGTTGGTATTTAGGAAGTCCGCCAATTCGCCAAGCGTGTTGACCCCCTTAGTATCAAAGCCCCCGTACTTGGCGGCGCTTTCTTTCTGCTCGCGTATGTACTTTTGGACAGCCTGATCTAACGTGATAGACCGAAGCTCTTTGGCTTGAGATAGCCAATCCAAACCATCAACAGCCAGCTTGTTAGCCATCGACTTTGCACTGGACTCGCCGACGCGTTTTGCCAACGCTTCAAAGTCAGCCATGTTGTTTATGGTGACTACGTTTGCATCGCTTGGCAGTTCAACGTCCACGTAGGAATCGTAAACAACGGCACGCCCAGCGGCGGCTTTTTCTTTGTCCAACCACCAACCTTCAGGGCGAGTAAGGTACACGGCTTTACGACCAAATTCAGAGTACGTGTACTGGCGCTCACCGCCTTCTGGGTCCATGTGACCGAGTTTTTCGATCATCGCCTTGTTGGCTGCAGTTGTTCCGTGGCGCAGACGTATAGCTCGTTGCGTAGGCGCAGCAGCGCGGGCCAACTTGGTCAGCTCAAGCTCAACGTCACCACGCTCCCAGTTACCTTCACCGAAGCCAATGAATGTGTTCTGCTGGGCCTTGGTCAGATCAGCAAACTTGGGAGCCTCTGGGAAGTCAGCAGCGACTACATCCCACGCTTGGGCTGCTTGCTCGGCTTGGGTGAGGATGACGGCTGGGACTTGGGCTTTACCTTCTGCGGCAGGCTTTGGGGCACGCCGTACTTGTCGGCCCACTTTTTCGCCAGTTTCGGCTTTTGGCTGAACAGATACCCCTGCTGGGCTTTCGACTTGAACGGCATCGGTTTTCTCCAGTTTTGCCAGTTTGACTGACAGTTCTTTGGTCTGCCCACTCTGGAACGCTACAGTAACAGTGGTTGCATCGCCATCGCCAGCGAAGCTCTTAACCACGCCAGTGCCCAGCTTGGGGTTCTTGACAGTATCGCCAACGGCAAGGCCGTTACGGTCAGCCTGCAGCTTGGCCGCACGCTCGGCGCGGAACTTGGCAGCTTCGGCTTCCTTGGCAGCGTCTTTTTCTTCAGAGGCTTTCTCAGCAGCTTTGCCTTTACCTTTGCCCTTCTTGGGAGCAGCAGCTTCTGGCTTGGCTTCGTAGCCAGACACAATTGCTTGGTACTCGGCAGTCAGTTCTTTAATGCGCTCAGCGGCAGCAGCCTCAGCTTGGGCCAGACCCAGTTGATTCAACTCCGCAGCAGCGGTCTTCAACTCAGCAATGGTGTCTGCAATGGAGACCAACTTAACAGCCATCTGGCTACCAGCAGTGCTAGCCTTTTGCCATTCACGAGCGTCGTCCAAGTTGCCAAACGCTTCCCCGGCTTCGCCTTCGATGCCAGCTTCTTTAAACGCAGCGGCCATGTCGCCAGCTTCAACTTCATCGTTGATGCGAGTAATCTGCTCATCCAGCTCTGCCATGCGAGCAATGTCAGCTTTGGTCGGTTTGGCTTTGGCCTTCAGGCGTGTCAGTTCGCCTTCGAGTTTGCCTAACTCAGTAGCCAAGGCTTTTTGGGCTGACTGGATACCCAAGCGATCAAACACCTGAGCGCGATCAAATCCCATGGACACTGCAATATCAGCCAGCTTTTCTGGGTTGCCGATCTGACGTACCCGCGATTCAGCGATGCCAAACGAGTCAGCGATTTCCTTGGCGATGTTGCCCTTGTAGCCGCTCGGTACAGCACGACGTGCTGTGATGTAGGCACGCAAAATCTGACGGTCACGATCTGCGTTCTTGCCTTTGCCTACCTGCTCTTCAATCACAGCGTTGAGGTCATCGTCCGTAAAGTCGCGTTGGTCAGCACGCAAGCCAGCCTCGTCTTCCAGAACAGCATCAATCCCACCAGCGTTACCTGTCATGCGGGCAATATCCGCGATGTTGGTAATGTCGGTTTCACCGGGCAGCTTTTCCTGCTGGTTCAAGCGCAGCGTTGTATTGGCCCTTACTGGGGCGGCAGCTGGAACGGTGGTAGCGGTTTGTCCTTGCGGCGCTGTTTGGATGGTTTGAGAGGCTTGAGGGCCACTTGGTGCTCCGGTGGTTACAGTGGTAGATGGTTGCCCGGGGGCGACTGGAAGAATGCCAGCTTGTTGAAGTGGGGCTCCAGCTGCTGGGGCACTTCCGTCCATTGCTCCTGCGACAGGAGCAGGGCGTCCTGCATTTCCCACACTTCCTTGAACGACAGGGCCCCCGACTCCCACGCCTCCTGCAGGCTGCTGTACAGTAGAAATTCCTGTGCCAATTGGTGCCTCCTTGCGGGACTGAATGATGGCTGCATCCATCAGCTCTGTGGCCTTTGTCAGACGGCTTGGAGTCATGTACTTTGCAGCGGCGTAGTTCCATACAGGAACCATGGCTGGGGACGTAGGGTCAACACCCTGCTCTTCCATCAGCGTAAACAGCTGACGGCTATTGTTGTTCGGGATTACCTTGAGCTCATCGCGCAAGAACACATCGCGTGGATCACGCGTAGTAGCTACATTAGTAGCCGCAGTAGCTGCGGCAGCAGTGTCAGCAGGCTTGTCCTGAGTCAAGTCCATGGCCGTAGAGCCACGCTGCATCAGCTCACCGACAGTCAGTTCACGTTCAACGCCAGTAGCAGCATCAGCAACAAACTGACCACTAGGCTCGTTAAACGCAGCCTCAAACTGTTTCTCATAGTCTTTGCGGGATGGACGCACCACCCCAGTGTTTACATCAATGAATTTCTTCAGGCCGACAGTCTGGTCTTGCGTCACAAACTGGCTGGGGTCTGGGCGTGTAGTGGTATCCAATGGCTGAGTCAGGTCTGACTCTGTGTCAGGGCGTCGTGGACCACGAACACCGCCAACAGTACCCAAACTACCACCAACAATCAGGCCAGCTGCTGCTGCGTTAAGGCGGCGAGACGCCATTTCTTCGGCGGTCAAGTCTGACCGCATACCCATCTCAAGTTCGTTTTGGCCAAGTTCGGTTAAGGCTTCGCCCGCACCAGCAACCCCACCCGCTTTAGCCATGCGAGTACCAATATTGCCGGAGTACCTAGCTGGCGCACGCAAACTGCCTTGCAACACAGCAGGAAGAACAGCTTCAGCAGCGCCATAAATTGGAGCCAGCGCCAAAGACTTAAATGGGCTTGGGTCACCACCTTCAACAGACTCGCCATAAAGCGAGCCAAAACCCATGGCAGAACCAGCCAGCGTGCCTGTACCAAAAACTTCACCCTGCGCCAAAGCGGCACGACGTGCCGCAGCGCTAGAGCCAGCTTGCAAACCGCCGCCGCCCAGCATACGAGGTGCAACAGCACCAAGTCGCGTAAGACCTACAGCGCCAGCAACTTGGCCAGCGCCGGGGATAAGCTGTGCGCCCGCAATGCCGAGCATCGTTGGAACTTGTTTGGCAACTTGGTAGCCTAAGTACGGCAGCGCAGAACCAAGCGACTGATCTTCGATACGCTCAAGGTCGGGGCGACCGCCAACAGAAGCGTCAACTTGATTACGGCGGGCTTGTTCGTTGGCCCAATCACGAGCTCCACTTGCCCCCGCAATATCGGCAACACCACCAAGAGCGCTATAACCCAACCCCTGAAGCTGGTCTACACCAGCCGAAAGACCGGCAGCAATGGCCCCACGCTGCGGAGCTGGCCCCAAGTAGACATCCCGCAACGGCTTGAAACCAGTATCTTCTTCATCGGTTCCAACAACAGTACGGAGTGGTACGAAAGGCATTGCGACCCCTTAAATTAAGCTTAGCTGAATTGTACCAACGAAGTGGTTACTCAACTAGTGGTCGGCGCAGTCCGGCAGCGTTGCCGCTTAGCTGCCCTCTAAGGCGCTGTTCAGTTAGCATATTCTCGTAAGCAATTCGATTTCTATCCCAAGCAACTGTGCGATCTCGGAACTCCGTAAAGGATTCACCGGGGGCCCGCACCGGTTTAGCCGTAGGTGCCGTAGGCTGTGCTGCAGGCTGAACAACTGGGGTACGTGATGTATCTAAGCCGCCCGGCTGCGTATCTGCCTTAGTTGGTTTGGCGTACTTGGCTTTTTCAGCGTCGTCGTAGAACTTACCATCAGGGCCAACAAACTTCAGAACCAGCCGACCATTTTCTTCCCCAGTGACCAGACCAACGCCGTTCTTCTGAGCGTTAGCTTTCATGCTTCTGTATGTATCAACTTCCATGCCGAGCGGAATTTCTTCGCCGTTAAACGTGTTGTACAGCGCACGACCGCCATCTTTGGCAAACGCGGTGTATGTGCCATCGTCGTTCTTCTTGAGGTCGACAGGAGTCTGAAGTACAGAACCTTTTTTACCACCGCCAGTAGTAGTCGGAATTGTCCCGCCAGCCTTGACAGACAGCATGTTGAACTGCGTAACAAGGCTCTGGCGTTTGGCACCACCGGGATCATTGCTATCGTCCAACGCGGCAAACTGAGTTTGAATCTGTTTAGCCTCTTCGCTGTTCTTCAAATTTGTAGCCAGCGCGTCGTTCATTTGTTTGATCTGGCTTGCACGAGCGTTGTTGAGACCAACGGTTGACTTGGCAGTTTGTTCGGCAGCTACAGTTTTGCGCAAGTTCAAGTTGTTGGTGAACTCGTTCTGGCTGTAGTTATACAGCGCCATAGGGTCTTTGAAAGAGTTAAGCGCCGCCAGCAGCTCGTTTGCTCCACCCTTAATTACCTTGTCAGGCATAGGTGCGCCATCGTCTCGCACGCGAGAAACTGTAATGGCACCGGTCTTTGGATCAGTCTTCATGCCCGTTACTTTTGCGCCGTCAAGCACGTATCGGTCATAGAAGGCTACAGCTGGATTAAGGTCTCCCGCTGCAATCGCAGCAGCTACAGCACCAAGCTGGGAGTTCCGCTGTGTTTCATCGAGCTTGATCTGGTTAACCGCAAAGCCTTGGTAGTCGCGCAGTGAGTCTGTAGCTTCTTTTGCAAGACCAGCCTTTTGCAAAGCTGTAGCGCGGTACTGCAGCGCCGCGATGTTGTCATCCATCGTCGGTTGGCGAAGTTCGTTGGTATTTGGGTCAAGAAGCCTCTTTGACTGCCATTGCGCAACATCTGCATCGACATCATCAATTTTCTTTGTCCGCGCTTGGTTGCGGTTCATCTCCGTAATTTGGCCGCTAGTAAGAATACCTTGCTGCCGCATCTGCTCTTCTTGGATGGGGCGAATACGCGCTTGGTACGTCTGTTCATCCATCTCGCGGCGCATACGCATAGCTGCGATGGGGTCACGCTCGGCGATCACGTTGGCAGCAGCACCGAAACGCGCAGCCTCAATCTCCTGCTGCGTGGGCATGCGGTTAAACGTCTGACCGCCAAGGCCGTACTGGGTTGCCCCGATACGCTGGCCCTCAACAGGCATCTGCGGGGCGTACATGGCTTGATCCTGCGGTGTCAGACCAAATGTTTGCACATCGTCCGCAGCAATTGATTGCGTGTAAGTCTGTGCGCGACCGAACTCCTCTGGGGTAGCCTGACGCTGCTCCATAGCTTGGGGGGTAAGCCCCATGGCTTCACGCAGACGTTCGCGCTCTTGCTTGGCACGCATAGCTTCGCCAAGTTGCAAACCGGATTGGAAGCCACCGGTGAGGCCTTTGAAGAAATCTGCCATGTTACGTACCTGCTTTTCTGCCCATTGCACCACCAAATCCACCAGCGTAAGCGCCAAGGCCCATACCCACGATAGAAGCAAACGGATCGGCTTGGCTTTGTGCGGTGTTATACACAGACGTCTGTGAGCCGAGAATGTTGCCCAAACCACTCTGAAGCATGGTGCGCCCAGAACCTATAGTGTTTGCCCCTTGCACCATATTTTGTGTAAATTGGTTGCCCGGAGCCATGGATGTGTTGACACCAGCAGAGCCCGCGCCAGTGGCAGCGCCATACGCGCCTTGAGCTGAGCCACTCAACCCACGGCCAAGGCCTGTGACATCCATGCGTCGGGCGAAGCCCATCTGTTCAGCCTGATTGCGAGCGCCTGTCATGGCGTTGGCACGTTGTGCGGATAGACCCAGCATGTTCTGAGACTGCAGCGCCATGCCAGCGCCAGAGTTCGGATTTACACCACGCGAGGCGGCAGCACGGCCAGCAGCGTCTTGCATCACGCCAAAGGCACGGCCTGTAGCAGCGGCGGCATCACGGGCTTGTTGTTCACGGAATCCCTCAGTACTGAACCGCGCTGCGTCAGCCACGAGACCTCGCTCAAGCGGACGGAAGGTTTCCATCTGGTACTGCCGGTCTTCGCGCCCCATCTGCATGAGTTCGTTCTGCGTGGCAAATTGCTGGTCAGCGGCTCGTTGCGCCAGCGGACGCATTTCATCGTACTGTTGACGCGCAAACGCTAACTGGTCACGACCGAGACCGGCCATGATTTCAGCGGACTCTCTGCTCGCAGCGGCCATAGGGCCATAGTCTGGTGGTGGAGGACTAGATTTACCGCCCATAATTTACTCCTTGCGCAGCCACCGACAGGTGTCAGGCCGCATTACCAAAACATGCATGTCGGCACCGGGGGCACCGTCTTTCATGACGAACTCTTCCTCGAAACCGAGATGTTTGTCAAATGCCAGTATTTTAGGCTCATTTGATGGAACCATGCCAGTCAATCTTTTGAGGCCGCAATACCTGAACGCGTAGTCGCACACCGCTTGAAACAGCGGCACAATCTGTTTGGTCTGCCGAGCGATGGCAATGTGGCATGTGGCGTTGGCCCCGTTGTAGTTGTTGATGACCACACCAGCCAGCACTTCGTCACCACTCACAACGCCAATAGCGTAGAAGCTGCCCCAGTCAGCGTTCTGGTTGACCTGCTCAGCGACCCATGCGCCGATGCGTTCTTTTTGGTCGTAGACAAGGTGGGGCATGGGTGGATTATGGCTCATTCGCCAATGGCAATCCAGTTGAGCGACCCAGTCGCCAACACTTGTGCAGCAGTCAAAGTGAAGTCGTAATAGTTGAACGAGAACGAGTTGGCCGCTGTTGTTGAGTTTGTAAGCGGTCTTTGGCGTGTGACTGAACCTGTGACACTATTGAGTGTAAGGCTAGCACTAGACCCAGCACCGGGAGTCCCGACGGAACCCGGTATAAAACCAGCTGTAACTGAAAAAGATAGCAAGTTACTACTGCGCGTATGTGACCTAACCAGTGATGTACCTGAACCACTGGTGAAGAACAACCCACTTCCAGTTATGCTGGCAGTCGGAGGGTTAAAGCCACCATATGCAATGTTGTAGCTATAGTTATACGTGTATGTAACAGAGACAAATGTCCAACCAGATGGAAGCGTGTAGCTTGGCGTGTAGTCTAGCGTTCTTGTTGCGTTCTCAAATGGACCCACAGTCTGCGTAACCGCGCTTGTGCGAGAAATACTGTCTACAACTGTCTCAAATGAAGTACCCGTGTTAAAGGTGCCGCCAGAGTCAAACGCTTCGGTGACAATGCGAAAAACCCAAGTGCCAGAGCTTGGAAACGAGAAAGTGCCGTTAGTAGTAACAGTGGCCGGAGCGGCATCGCCTAGCGCTGTAGTGTTCCAACTACCAGCCACGAAACCGCCGCCGCTAAGATACTCAACTCTCCAGCGAACCGTGCGGCGATAAAAGTTACCAGATGTACCAGTGCCACGTGAAGACGTGAGTGTAATGTTTGGCGTTATGGTAATCGTATTTGCTGGTGTAGTGTACTGAGAGCTCGTCCAGCCGGTAGATAGTGAGCCGCTGGTCTGATTGACGACGGTCTGGCCCGTGTTGGCTGCAAGGCTGAGCGTCGCCACCGGAGTAAAGCTCCAAGACATTGATCCAGTAGAAGTCTCCACGAGGTCACGGGCTTCACACTGTATAGCTTGATTTTGGTTAGCAAAGTTTTTGTCGTACAGCGTCATATTTGCTGGCGACACAATGACACGAGGTTGCGCTGTAAAGTACCCCGGTATGTTTACCAACACGTTATTCGTGCCGACTCCAGTCTCGACACGAGACAGCGCTTTATATAGAACGAGTCCGACAGACGGAACTTGTTTGTAAACCTCAAAGTTGCCAGACCACATACGGGCTTTGTTACCGCCAGAGTCTTCAGCTATTACCTCGCCTACAAACTGACCGTCCGTAGCGTACACAGTCCCGCGAACCACAGCGTTCTGCAGGTAAGCGTTGCCATTCGCATCTAGGCGGAATCCGCTTACATTCGGTACATAGTTGCTGCTTTGTATGAACTGATCCGCAGCAATAGAACCCGCAATGAGTTTGTCTACAGTCAAGTTTGCAATCTTTGAGTCATCCACAGCCAAGTCAGCAATCTGGGTGTTCTGCACTGTGGCGTTTAGGATGTAAGCTGCGTCGACATACACACCAGCAGGGACTGGTTGACCATTGATCTCTGTCGGCACGGCTTGGACTGCGAACGGAACTCGGCTGGCCACCTGCCACACCAAAGTGCCGTCAGTAACCATGGTGCCAATACCGCCAATGATGGGCGCGGAAGCCCCTGTAGAACCGCCTACCTTACACACCAGTGTTCTGTCGTCCGCACCCGCAACACGAGCGATGGCCCCCACACCGTACGTTGTGCTGTCGGCACGAAGCTGAATGGAAGACTGTGGTGTTGTGACAGCAAATCGGTCGACGTTGGCTACAAACTCTGAACCGCCGTCATCGCCGTAAATACCATACCCAGACACGTTGCCGTTGACATCGAGCTTGATGGTGTACTCAGCTTTGAGTCCATCGTTCAGAGTCTTCTGTGCTGTAAAGCGCTGCTCCAGCGTGGCCGAGTCCGCGCCGTCACTAACTGATACTTGTTTGACCGCTGTAGCCAGTGGAATGCCTACGTTCCACACACCACCTGCGGCTTGGCAGTCAGCGCGGTTTGTATCATCAGATGCAATGCCGCCAATCGTGCAGTATCCAATTTGTGTGGTCTCAACCGTTGTGACACGGGCGTCTACTGCCGTCACAGAGTTTGTAATGTCGGCGTCGGGTGAGTACAACCACTCTGCACCAGACCACAAGTACAGTTTGTTTCCGTCGTTGGTGTCGTACCAAACATCTCCTACTTCCAATGGCACATCATCGGAAGTTTCTGGGTCCACACCACGCTTGGTAGGAGTGTCAGCTGTGCGAAACACCTTGGACTGAATGTCTGCATACGCACGCAAGAACGTGCTGCTCTGGGCGATGGCGTTCTCAGTGTCAGTCTGTGTCAGGTAGTCGTTCGTCAGCGTAGCGCCGAGGTTTGTAATCGACTCAACAATAGAGCCATCTGGCGAATACACCCACTCAGTACCGTCCCACTGGTAAATCTTGTTCTGGTCATTGATGTCCACCCACACATCGCCAGTCTGCAAGGGGATGTTCGTTCCTTCGTCTACGCCGCGCCTAGTGGGCGCGTCGTTCTGCCTAAACGTACGAGAAGCTGTAGTGTTGGTGTAGGCCTTGAGCGTTGTGGTGCTAGACGCGATGGCCCCATCTACTGTAGCTGTCGTCGAATAATCGTTGACGAGCGTAGCCCGCGTCGCTGACAAACCTGTGGTGGGGTTGTTGACCTGTGAGTCCAGCGTTGTAATCAACCCTGCCAACGCTTCGTCTTCATCAGCTCGGGCAGTAGTCTCGACTTGCAAGGCCGCACGGATGGCTACATCATTGGCGTTGACACCTGCGTTAAGGGTCACAATTTCTTGGGCAAGAGCATCATCAGCTGTGGCTCTGGCTGTTTGCTCAAGCACGAGCAAGGCGTAGTTTTCTTGGATGTCAATGTCTGTTATGTCCAGCCACGAAGCGCCATCCCACTGAAACTGTTTGTTTTTTACCTTAGAGTATTCACCCTCAAAGTAAGTCTCGGCGTAGCTGATCTTCGTGTCTACCCAGATGTCGTTGACCTGTGGTGATGACGGTGTCGTAGGTTGGCGAAAGATACGGTTCTTGCCAGCAGCGGTGGCGCTCACGGTCGAAATGCTAGTCGCCAAGCCCTCATCAGCCGTAGTACGCGCCGTGCGCTCGGAAAAAATCAGGCCAGACGTTACAGACGCCAAGTCAGTACCCGTATACGTCCCACGCATCTGCGTGGCCAGAGTTTCCCGAGCTGTGACTTCTCCACCCAAGTCCGTTGTCAGCGTAGCGATCTCTGCTGTGTGGGCGGCAACGACGTCAGCCAGCGACGAGTAGTCACCAATCTTGAGCCAGTATGTGGTGTTGGTTGGCAGGTTACCAGTCGTGGCACTGATCGCCTTATAGAGACCACCGTCGTACTTGACAATGTCCTCCGCTGCATAGGTCGTTGCGTTGTCGTAGTCTGGGTACGACGTGATGGCGTCCACCTGCCCCTGCAAGAAGGCTAGCTGGTTGGGGATTGTGCCAATCGTTGTCGCTGGCCCGTCAATCAAATTGATACGGCTGTTCAGGGATGTACTGAGCTCCGCCGTTGTAATCTCACCTGCGAGCTGATCGAGCAGGTAGTCAACCTCTGGGCCTGTAGTAGCTGAAGTGCCACTGGTGGCGTTGTACGGACCTTTGACGTCGTTGGTGTTGACGAACCGCGCCCAGTAAAAGCGTGTAGTGCTTGGACCCGTCTCATCCACGTAGATGGCTCCGGGGGTCATACCCAGCAAGACAGCAGCGGCCAACGAGTTCGTGCTTGCCCCCCACACTTCAGCGTACGCATGTCCGGGGTAGGCCGGAGCGTCCCAAGCTACGATGATATTGCGAATTGCGGCAGTAGCAGTGACGTTGGTCGGTGCCGGTGGCGAAGCCACAAACGGCTGTGTTGGTGCGACCAATGAGCCTGAAGAGTCACTGCCAGCAAGCCCTGCAGAAGTCAGGTCGTCAAGACTGATGAGCCGGTCAGCGCCAGAGCCCGATACGAGCTCACGCACGCGATCCAGAAACATCCGCAGGTCGCGGGGGATGTCCGACTTGACGAATGGGAGCTTTTTAGACACTAGCCAACTCCTGCACAGACTGCGCTATTGCGAACGAGAACACCTCAGCGCCGCCCTCAAACTGGAACTCCCAGTCACGGCTGGGTGTCGCTGGCAAGCGGAAAAAGTCCCGGCTTGCTACAGTTTGCGTGTGGACAAGCGTACCACCTGCGTAGATTTTAGCCGTCATCGGATACGACTCAGCTTCGAGCTGTGCGCAAGAGAAACTCATGACTTGTGGCAGGGTGAATTTCTTGGACTTCCATGTCACAGTTTTCAGAGAACCAGCGCCCCACACCTTCACCGCCCGGTCAGCGCCAGCAAGGAAGAGCTTGTCCACCTGCAAGTCGTTGTAACCCGCAGCCACGTAAATGTCATGGGTCACGAACTCGCCAGTAGCCGCGTCATAGATGAAGCCGCCAGATGTCACGCCGTTGTTGTAAAACCCGAAGTACTTCATGTCGTGCTGATACGCGTAGATCGTACTGGGCACAAACAGCGCTTGCCACTGTGCGCGTGTAAAGTATTTCTCTGTGATGATCTTGGAGCCGCTGGGCGACAAAGACACCAGACCGTCAGGACTGGCGTAGATTACTGCGCCGTTGAAACTCACGATGCTGCGCTTGGAGGCGCATGCTTGTTCCAAATCGGACTTGACCACTACCATAGAGTCGGGAGAGCTGCCTTGGATAAAGTAAGGCGTTCCTGTGGTCATCACAGCCAGCGTAGTGTCCATGCGGCCAAGGCCAACCACGGGGAAGTCCAGAGATTGCATGTACTGCACGGGCCAAGCATGAGGGCGATAGGGGTCGCAGAAGTACACGTCCCGGCCAGTGAACCCAGCCATGATGCCACCGGGTAGGTTGATGAGCCCCTTGAGTGTGTCTGGTGGAGGGAGCCATGTCAGGGACGGCAGCTCTTCGCCAAGGTCTTCGGCTACGATGCTGTCCGAGTATGAGGTGTTGGCTACCGGTATTTCCGCCACGAACAGAAACACACCCGAAGTCGCACGGTAAATACGGCGGTGGGTGATGGTGTACCCAGATGGAATTGAGGCAAATCCACCAACAGTCACACTCTGGCCAATACGCACGCTGACCTCAGCAGACGCTGGGGCTGGAGCAGACTCAAAATCAAACCCGGACTCTTTGTTGACGACCGTATAGGTATAAACCCTAGTCTCTGGGATGTCAGTTGCTTCTGTAGGTGTACCTGTAACCGATACCGTAGACGCTGTAGAGGGGGCGGGAACGCCCAGCGGACGCGACACAGTGGGGTAGTTGCTACCAGACAGTGCAATGGTGTTGTACGTGGCTTTTGGTGCCCCGTCGCCTGTGTAGAACGTCCATTCGGACACATCCCCTGCGATCTGGCTGCGACACACGTCAACATCAGTGGTCCAGTGGAACCAATACTCTGAGTCCGAAATGGCGTTTTGCCCAAAGCGGTAGATGGTCAGCGGGGTGCCAGACTTAGTCAGTGTGGCTACAGTGGAGCCAAGAGCTGCGATGGGCTTGAGTGACCCTTGGAACACATCCGTGTTCAGCGCAGTCTGCGCTTGCGCGTCCTGAAGGTAGCGCGGCGGCACCTTGGGAGAAATCCCGCCAAACGATTTGATCTGAAGTGCTGCCATGCTATGTTCCTCACTACGCCAGATTGTAGTTGGGATCGCTTAGTAGGGCCAGAGCCTCGTTGGTGTGCTTGATACGGTCATCTAGGCCGATTGTGCCACCGTTGATCTTCTTGGTCAGCGCCAGATTATTTCCGGTCTCAGCAATGGCGTTGAGCTTTTGTGTGTCCCAGAACCAGCCAGCTGTCAAGGCAGCGTACTGCGGTGTAGCCACCAAGTCAGGCTCCATGATGAAGTCCACACCAAGGGCTTTGCCAGCATGATGGTAATTTGCGGCACCAGTAAGTTGGATGCACCCACGGCCACGAAAACGATAACCGTCGCCAGAAGCCTCATCCCGGTTGTTCATGCGATTGCCATAGATGCGGTTGGCGATCTTCTTGGGCTGGCGCTCGTAGGCTGCAGCCTCTTCAGGCGTAAAGCCCCATGAACGCTTGGGTGTGCGAGGGAACAGCTTCAGGAGCGTGGCAGCACGGTAGTTCAGGTTTTCTTCCAGTACCCGAAAGTTGGCGCTCTCATGGCCACACTGACCGATAAACGCAGCTTGCTGGCGTGGCGTCAGGATATTAAACCGTGCAAACGTGGCGTTCAGTGGGTCAGTCCACACAGGGTCAATGTGCAGCTTTTTAAGTTGCTCAGGGGTTACCATTCACGATTCTCCTCATTTGGTCGTACGCGTCGATGCAGGCGTTGAGCTGGGCAGTGTTCTTGTCACCCTGAGCCACTATTTCTGCGATGGCTTGGAGGGTTGCTCGCTCGGCATCAGGAGCTGGGTCAGCCGGTCTGTCAGGTTCACTTCGCGCTTGGTTGCTATCTCCAGCGGCAGGGGCGGGACTTGGGCTGGCTTGTACACAACTGGCGGCGGGGAGGCGCACCCTGCCAGCAGCAATGAGGCGATTAAGGTCAGTTTGCTTTTTGTTGACAACATCGTTTGCCTTTCGAAGTTCAGCGTCTTTGTCGGATACAGCCTTAGCCATCTCTTGCTCAAGCTGTCGTGCGTGTTCATTCTTGGCCGCAATCTGCACTTGCATTTCAGTGTCGCGGTCACCCCAGCCGTTACTGTAGCCGTACTTGTAAAACCCTCCCATCGCCAGAGCGGCTACCAGCGCCAGCGTTGGGTACAGGGTCATTGGGCTCATGCTCCCTCCCTACGAGCCGCTGCAATTTCTGCACGATCTTCTTCAGGCTCTTGATGATCTGGGGGCGTTGTAGGTGGTGGGCCGGGTGTCCACGTTTCGTCCAGCTCTGGATTCTTGTATCCCATCCAGTTGAAGTCAGGCATTGATACCGTAGTCGATGGGGCGCAGTAAGCCTGTGGCGCTGCATTGGTGGTCTGCGTTGCTGTGTTGGTAGCCACAGCTGAGTTGGTCGGCGGGGGCTGCTTGTTAATTACACCACTGACTGCACGCTTGCCAACAATGCCGCCAATGCCACCTACTATCAACAGCACGATGTCGTTGAGCATCTTGGTGTACGCTTGGTCGATGGGGGCCATCGACTTGATCGGCTGCGTCACAAAGGTCACCGAGTACAGCAAGGCAAAGACGATGCCAGCAAGGATCAATGTAATCATCACGACTACAAAGCCCCACACCCGCACCTCCAGCTCTTCAGCGGTCAGCTTTGGTGTCAGTAGGTTGTCTAGTTTGGTCAATTTGCTTCTCCAAGATAGGGGCCACTAAATACTCAGGGCACTGCTGCGTGAACAGGCATTTTGGCTTTTGGCAGTCAGGCTTGTGGAAGTTGTCAGGATTCTGGCACGGATACCGGTATCGGTCTTCGCAACCAGCAAGCAAAATTAAAGTAGCCAGCAAAAAGTATTTCATGCGCGTACATCCACCATGTGTTGTTGAGGCTTAGCCGCCTCGATTAGCTTGGCGTTATGCTCTTTCGTTTGCCGCGTATCTGACTGCAACTGTTTCAAGTTTTGCTCGTGGTTCAGCCTAAAACGCTCTTGCAGGTTTTGCAGGTGTCTTTGGTGCATCTCAGCTTTCATATGCCTAGCTTTCCCAAAAGTGCTTCAATGACGCGGTCGGCAATGTCTGGGGGCAAGAGCACAAGTACCTTGAACCCCACCCAAACGAAGGCAAGATAGCAGTTGATTTTGAGCCACTTGTCAAAACCGTCCTTGACTTCTTTCCACTTGTCCACATCAACCGCATCCGTAGTCAGAGCAGTAGAAGATAAATTCAAGGACACCCCAGAAAATGATGATTGCAATGACCGAAACCAATGTGATGGCAATGGTCAATTCGATCACCTCTTTACGCCTCTTGGATGCGTTGAGCGCACGCGCAGCTTCGCGCCTTTGCTCGGCCACATCTTCTTTGTTCATCTCCATCACACGCTGCTGGATGGAGTTCCAAACGTCCATGTTGTTGGTGGAAAAGAACATGCCCTTGAGTTGTTCCTCAAAGTCCCTCTGAGCTTTCAGAGCCAGCTCAATCTCAATGGCCTTGCCCATGTTGGAGCCACCAGACTGCTTGGCCTCTCTGGCGGCTTTGGTAGCCGTGTGCTTGGCATCAAAGTACTTGCCGATCAGCGGCCCAAGACTAGACACATCATCGACCGTAGCCGACGCTTTCTTAATCATGTTTACCGCTGCGCTCACTGCGGCCATAGCGCTTATCGGATCAATCATTGAAGCCCCCTGACAACAAATAAGGCGGCTTGTAGGAGCCACCACACAGCAACTATGCCGATGGCAATTTTAACCTTCATGACAGCACTACGATGAAAACTCTGGCGCACCAAATGACCAGCCCAACTAGGAGGACCGCAGCAATAAAGCTAACAGCCCAGTCTTTCATGCTCAGAGTCCAAAGACTTTCTTGACCACCTCGGCTGCAACACCGGGGCCAAGTAAAACAGCAGCAATTACGGCGTACAGCAGATATTCAATCTTAGCCATACGTTTGGAGCCTGACTCAAAACTTTTCTGGATGCCTTCGTAACGGTGGGCACACACCTGTTCGTGGGTAGTCAATCTGGCCTCCGTTGCGTCGATTTGTTCGCTCATCTACTGCTCCAAAGTTAACCCCACACGCGCACAGGCACAGCGGGTGTCACAGCGTATTGCTCAAGGGGTGTCGGGTCTTCATCAACCACACGGACGTTAACGTGCCAACCATCTAATGCGGCCATTACAGGATTGCCTTCAGCATCTGTCTCGCCTGTGGGCTTGTAGATGATGCCAATGGTGCTTATGTTGGCGTAAGCCTGTCTTGGCTCACTGGCAGTGACGTTGCCTTCCTCGTCCCATGCTGTTGGCTCTTGGGTGTAGAGGACAGCAGTGGCTGCTGCTTCGTCTGTGAATTTGAGATACAAGTCCATGTTTGTTCCTTAGCTTGTCAATGCTTGCAGTTGAGCGTTGGTTACTCGCAGTGGGTAGTAGGCTAGTTTTGCAATATGTTGAGAGCCAATAGAAACGCCTCCCAAAATACCAATTTCCGCTTGCGTGACAGCAGGTAAAGTCCCGCTGGCGTCTGTTCCAACTACGCCTAAATCCCTACTTGCTGCAAAATCATTGAATCTGTAAGCGCCAGCAATTTTGTAACTGGTTCCAGCAATCATTGTTCCTGTTGCTATGTTGGCCTGAGACACGCCAAGTGTGGTGGCGGCTAGTGCTGCTTGTGTTCCAGTTGAAGCGTAACGCAAACCAACAAAATTGTTTGCGGTTCCATCAGTTGCCAAAAACATATTTCTGTTGCCGCCAAAATCTGCAGCCAGTGGCCTGAATTGAGCGTAAAACGTACCCTGCGTTTGGTTATACCAACTGCTGAAGTTCGTCCCTGTCATGCTTGCAGCATCAGCCGCACGAGTGACTTGGCTTGCTACTGTAGGGATGTAGCTGGTGGCAAAGGCTCCGACTTCCAGTTGAGCGCCCCAGATGTAAAGGCCGGAGTAGCCATCGCCTGTGTAGGAGCTGCTGCCACCACTAAGCAGGAAAATACGGCACTGCACCGCTGTGACTCCCGTAGCAACACCACTGATAGAGCACCTATACCATCCGTTCCCAACGGGGGTGATTGTTGAACTTGCGCCCGTAAATGTTCCAGTACTTTGGGTGGCCGAAGCAACTCCAGTAGAAGCATCAAAGTTTGCCAATACAGCGTTTGCTGTAGAACCCCCATCATTGATCTGAAGCCGCACCGAAGTTCGCTCGGCTGCTTTTATATACACACTAAATGTAAGCGTTGACCCAGATACCAAACCAGATAAACCTTGAAATATTAGGTGCGAGTTGGTAGCGGTTGTGTCTTCAACAAGTTTGTCGCCAGTTAATGTGCCAGCAGGTGAAACAATTACATCGACCTGCTCCGATGAGCGTTCGTTTGTCCAATTGGTCTGGAACTGCTCAGAGTAAATTATCAGATTCGTCCGACTCTCCTCAATCTCCAGCCCCAAGCTCTCAAACGTGGTGGGGTTATGGTCGAACCGTGCCACGCCTGATGCGGCTGTAAGCATCTGAGGGATGTAGTTGGTGATGATCTGTGTAGTTGTGGGGGTGTAGGCGGTGACGGTGGAGCGGAGTTCAAGCTGTGCGCCCCAGAGGATGAGGCTTGATGTGTTATCACCAGCGTAACTTACGCCAAAACCACGGTTTCCTGTAGTCGGAGTTCCTGTGTTGTTTAGACCAACCCTGACTAAAGTTGCTGTATCTGTTGTAACTGTAAGTGTGCAACGATAAAACCCTTGCGCGACTGCTGTAATGGTTGCAGACAATGATGAGTAAATGCCGCCGTTGACTTGCGTTTGTGTATTTGTACCAAGAGACAAATCAAAAGTTGCTGAACTGTTGTGTGTTAAGTCCCGACTAACTCCTATCGTTAGAAATCGAGTTCCAGAACCAAGTTTTGCAAATACGCTTAATGTCAAAGTTCCAGACGTTGATACGGCTTGGTCAATTCGGTGTGCTGAAGTTGTTGTAGTCTCAGTAAGTGTGTCAGCAGTTGCAGTTCCATCTGGCGCTGTGTTTGTGTCTGCTGTTCTGGTAACACCTTCTGTTGACCAACTCGTAGTGATGTCTTGGCTCTGCAACAGCAAATTTTCCTCGGCCTTGGCAGTTTGCGTACCGTAATAGGTGGCTGTGCTGGCTCTGGTAAATGTGATGCGGGGATCGAGTTGCTGGACGTTTGCAAAATCAAGCAGCAGTGATGGAGAAATCGCGGGGAAATTGGATTGGATGCTCATGTTGTGTCCTTATGCGAGTGTCAGTGTTACAGAGCGTACAGTGCCGTCAGAGCCTTTGACTTTAATAAGCAATGATGTATTGGATGTTAATTCAAACACCATGTCACCAATGCCGTTAGGAGTGACCGATGCTTGTGGCTGAATGACCACCGACTCGGAGTTCATGTAGGCCATATCACCCAAATACTGGTTTAGTGGAACCTCATTAGGTGCTGTACCAATGTCTGCCTGGCTAACCAAGTTGAAATATTGCCCGCCAATGTTTTCTCTAAAACCATTATTTCGGAAAAAGCCTGTGGTGCTGCCGTAGACATTCAGGTCTTGCTGTACGTCTAAAGCCGCAACAGAGGTTGGGCCTGTCAGTTGGATGTCAATGCTTGGTACTGTGTACTGGTAGACGGCATCGTTGGTTGAGCCAACCATGTACATCTTTGTGCCGTCAGGCTTGATGTAAATACCAACAGGGCTTGTGTCTTGACCAGAAACACTGAAAGAGTTGACAAAAGCTGCGGTGCTGACGTCCCAAGGTGTTGTCAGGTTGTAGACGTTAACGTCATCACCTGTTGTACCCAAAACAAACATCCGAGAACCGTCACCAGTAAACGATAGGTCAGCGGATGTAAGTTCTTGGCCCGACACTGAAAAAGATTGTAAGAATGTTGCGGTTGATACGTTCCAAGCGGTTGACAGTGTGTATTGGTAAACAGAGTCGCCAGTTGAACCAGTCACATACATAGACAGGCCGTTAGGCTTAAAGAAAATTCCAGTGGGAGTTGTTTCTTGTCCTGCAACGGAAAAAGAAATGCTGTCGTAGGACGCTGTTGCAACAGACCAAGGAGTGCTCAGTGTGTATTGAAAAACGCTGTCGTTTGTTGCGCCAACAACGTACATTTTTAATCCGTCAGCACGGAAATACAAACCTTGTGGAGTTCCGTCTTGAGAAACAGAAAACGTAGTGGAATACACCGCAGAAGAAACCACCCAAGCCGTTGACAAGTTGTATTCGTTGACATCGTCCCCTGTCGTACCAGACACATACATCTTTAACCCGTCAGGGCTAAAAAATATAGAGTGAGCGGTAAGCTCCTCCCCCGCAACAGAGAAAAACACGCTGTCGTAACTTGCACCAATCACGTTGACGTTGCTCAGAATGGTGTCACCAGCTACATGGACTGTTGCTGCTGGGGCCGATGTAGCAAAGCCTGTCTTGCCTGCACTGGTGATGCGTACACGCTCAGTAGGCGTACTAGCCCCATCAGCGGTCGTGCTGAACAACAAGCGACCGGGCATATCATTTGTGCCGGGTGTGCCGTCTACTTCTGCCTCAATCCTTGCAGCACGAATAAACGCCGTTCCGTCCGAACCCGCAAACTGTATTGCTCCAACCGCATCGTTTGAATTGACAATAGTGTGGCTTCCAACAGTTGTATTACGCGATTGGGCCAGCGTCAAAGCTGCACCGCTGTTTGAGGAATTTATAAAAGAAGCAATTCCCGAGGAAGAGTTTGCGTAAGTATTTCCCAATACCTCTGTTGCAATTGTTCGCTGTGTGCCTTGAGTGTCGGGGAAGTTAATTGAAACTGTGTTTCCAAAAACTACACGCCCGTTTGTGTCCACCAAAAACGGTGTTGAATCGGGATTGGTAGAGTCCTCCACCACCAGCGCATTGCCTGCACCTATTTGCGTGATCCGCAGAGCGTCAGTAGATGAGTTTGCAGAGACAACGCCACTGGTTGCTGTCAACGATGTAAACGCACCTGTGCTTGCAGTGGTTGCACCAACAGAAGTGCCGTTGATCGTTCCACCGGTAATAGCAGCTGCGGTCTTCTCAACTTTATCCGTATTCAGATTGCTAAAGTTTGTGTCGACCTCGGTGTTGGTCAAGGGTGAGCCCTTGACACTGCGCAATACGATGGTGCTCATGATCTACCTTCCTGTTCTACTAACGGCGGGAACAAATTAGCTTACTGTGATTGTCCAAGTAATGCTCAAAGAGTCATCTGCACCTTTGTTGACCACGGCAAACTCAGTACGGCACAACAATGTTCCTCCTGAAGATGCGTTAAAAATGCCAGCCTCAGTCACAGCGCCAGTGCCGACACCTTGCCCAAAAGAAGCTACGTAAGTCACCACAGCACCGGAAACGCCGCTGGAAGTAAGACCTTGTCGTCCAAGTTCGGTGCCCAGTACATTGTCGCCGGGAGCAGGGTCATTTGTGCCGGAGCCGATGGCCATGTGACTCATAGCTGTGGGGGTGCCAACCATGCGTGCAGCGATGTAACCCTTTCCCGCCGTAACAACTAAGTTAGGGACAGTCTTTTCGCTCTTGAGTTGGCCATCAGGACCAAACAACTTGATGTTTAGCTTACCTGTGGCTTTGACTGTTTCTTGAATCATCTCATTCTCCTATGCGAACGTGCGGTACTCACCGACGTAGTCTGCTTCAAAATATGTCAAGTCACAGTACCCTTGGGAGATAACTGAACCAGACTCCGTAAAACCAAACGAATCTGCGACTGCTTTGGTGGTAGACCGTACCGCTGAATCCGCTGTACCCGCCGTGTCAGACAGAATTTTTGTGAACGCTACAGCCGTAACATCCGCAGCCGTTAGTGTATCCGCAAGTGCCTTGCTAAAGCTAGCCCTAGTTGCCGAAGACATACTAAACGCGTCAGCTAGCGCCTTGGCTACTTCAATCGCCTGATCGTCCGGGACACCCAGTGAGTCCACAAGAACCGTGGCCACATCGAAGAACTGAGCGTCGGCGATTGAGGCGATGTTGTTGATGTACTTGTCAAACGTGTAAGTGCTGCCGTCGCCTACACTCGTGCCGTCGTTCAGAGCAAACGCATCGGCTAGAAGTTTGGCCACCGTCCTGCCTACAGTGTCACTTGTGGCTACGGTCTCTTGAAGCAGCTTTTCCGGCGTCAGTGCCACAGCTTCTGATATGGTCACAGTCTCAGTAAACGTGCGTATGGCAATTTTGACGATGTTGATGACGTCTGGGACAGAGATCGTGTCAGCCAGACGTTTTGTTATCACTCTCCGCACTGCGTCAGAAGCGGCTATGGAGTCAACCACAGATTTGCCAAAAACCCATACAGCTGCGTCAACAGCAGTTGTAGTGTCCCTAAACCGTTTGTTTAGCCCGCGCTCATCAAGCACAGCTATTGCGGCTGCTGCCACGTACGTAACGGTAAACCCAGCGTTTACAAAACTTGGTGTGGCAGCAGCGGCTACATAACTTGCCGTCGCAAGTGGAGACACTGCGGCTACTTCCGCCCCTATCTTTACCGCACTAGCCTCAGCTACAGGCGTAACAACGCCGAGGTCAGCACCCAGTTGGACAGTGCTGACGGTAGCCTTGGTCATCAGAAGTCCTGACGGAGCTTGAACTTCAGCAAGTCGTAAACAGTCTGGATCGTAGTGTCTGCGAACGTGATCTCAATCTCGCCCTCATAGTCCCCGGGGTCGCCGTCGAGAATCGTCGGCTCGTTAGACCAGAAAAACACCACCACACCGCCTGCGCCGTTGGTCACAGTACCAGTCAAAGTACCGCGCAGCGTTTCAGCGCCCACAGCCCTAAACTTCAAGCGCACAGTAGCACCAGTGATGTTGATAGCGGTGTTAGTTATGGTATCTGTCAGTGTCACCGTGAGCGCTGGGGCGGTGTCGCCCTGAACCAGTCGAATTTTTTCGGCCATGTGAGCTCCTTATGCCGCTGGGCGTTGACGCACCATCATGTGGACGCCACGAAAATCACGAATGCGGGCGTTGGTAATGGCCCGCTCATACAAGCCCTTGTGCATACCAGCCAGAGCCACATCAGACCATTCTTTGCCGGGGATCATGGCGAGTTGCGCAATGGCTCCGCTCACGATCGTGTCAGCGAATGTCTCATAAATCCAGTCCTCGACACCTGTTCCGTTGCGGTTAGGTTTGAGCACAGCATAGACCTTGAGCGTGGTGCGCTCCTCCGGTATTGGGAAGATGCGGATGCTGTTGTCGGCCTGAACCCAGAACTCACGTGGCTCGCCAACCTCGGACAGTTTCTCAGCGCCAATCAAGCGCAGGTCAGTGCGTGTGAGAGTCGCTTCTCCATACACCACAGAGATGACGTTCTCCACAAGGCCTGTATCCGGGTCGAGGTCGTAGTCGACCGTGCCAGCTACAACGGTGATACCGCTAATCTGCTCGCGCCACAGGTACGTGCGGGCGAAGAAATCAGAAGCTGTAGAGGCCAGATACAACTTCAAGCTGGGGTCTGGGCACCCGGGCAAATGCGGGGCCAGCAGTGGTAGAAAGTCGGCCCACAATTTTGCCATTACGCAACTCCCGGCTGCGATGCAGCGTTAGCCTGAGCGGATGCGCCCAAAGCGGTCTGGAAGGCTTGGTAGTGCGCCACAGCACGCTGCGCGTTGGCTGCATATTCTGCGTCCTTACTGTATGCGCGGTAGAGCACATAATCCAGCAGGGCGTTGAAGTAGCTGTCGTCAATGCGGATGACTTCGGCTGTGGCAGTGTTAAGCAACTGAGCTTCGGTTAGCGTGTGCGCCAGTGGCACCGATGAGTAAATCACCTCAAGGCGAGCCGCAGTCGTAGCTGGCGGGTACACCAGAAATTCTTTGGGCAGACGTGGGTCAAACATGTAGTGCTGAATGTCCACAGTCTGAGTCTCTGCGTACCAGTTGCGGCGCTGGTCGTCGAGCATGCGGCGGTTAACCAAACGAACTGCGCCTCTTGCAGAGGATGCAGCCGTGTTGCGCACAACTTCAACCACGCGAAGTGCTGAAGCAAACGTCGTGGTTACAACTTGTCGTGCTCCTGCTACACAGGTAAATTCGCCAGTCGCAGTGTTGGCGTCAGGTCGGATGTTAACGGCTTCACGGTAGCTGTCGTTGAGCCAGCTTTGCAGCTCCAAAACAGGCCACCGGACAGATGTGGTATCTTGGAGCAGAGTTTGCGCCCGAGAGATAAGGTCTACAACTTTTGCGGTGGCCATGGTCTACCTCACAGTTCAGGCTCTACATCAGCCGATTCTACCGCAACGGGCTCAGCTGGTACATCTTTTGGCTTGCGTGTGCGGGTAGTTTTTACTTCTGCCTCGGCTTCGGCGACAGCTTGGTTGGAATGCGCGTTGGCCAGCTCTTGGCCTTCCGGTGTGTATTCCCACTCAGTGCCATTCATGCGGGCCAAGATGACAATCTTGCCGTCAACTACTGCTCGGGCTTTGTTGGACAAGACTTCGCCGTTGAGGCGAACCAGCAGGTCAATCACGTTCATAGTGTGCTCCAAAATGTAAAAAGGGGCTCCGAAGAGCCCCTTTATTGTGCCACCGATTAGGCGCTGAGAACAGCGGCCCAGTCAGCACCGCCCAAGCTGATGTAAGCACCAGACATGTTAGCGGCCAAGGCTTTAGCAGCGTTGGCAGAGCCGTTGTTGATCTTGCCACCAGTGTTTGGGTACACGTTCAAAGCCACACCAGAGCTGTTCACGACGTAGATAACGTCGCCGAGAGCCAAGTCAGCAGGCAGACGCACGCCATCGCTGGCATTGCCAGTTGTGACGAAGCTGATAGCGCCTGCGAGCTGGGTAGCACCGGCTTGAGTTTGAGTTGTACCAGCTGTGACGGCTTCGTAGCCACCAATGCTGCGGGGAAAGGAAGTGGTATTAGGCATGAGAATCTCCAAAAGGGTAAAAAAGAAAGGGCCCCCGGAGGGGCCCAGTTCATCAGGCTGTGCCGACTTGGGCAACGACCAGAGCTTCTGGCTTGACAGTCTTGCGACCGTACACAGCCAAACCACGGACGATGTCGCCGAAGTCAGTCTGGTTACGCAGAGGCTCAGTCTTGTTCACGGTCATGGCGAAAGACATTGCAGCCTTTGTACCAGCAACCATCAAACGACGAGCCTTAGCGCTAGACACAGCACCGCCAGTGGCGGGGTCGGTCAAACCAGCAACCAATGCCTTGCCAGCAGCGCCGCGTGGCAGCAAGTTGGACACGTACACAGTGAAGCGGTCCAGCATACCGATCTTGCCGCTACGGATGGTCGACTGAGCGTCGCCAGTGAAGTAGGCTTGAGCGATGTTGGATTGCATCAGCAGATGACGGTCGAAGGGGCTGATAACCAGCCAGCGACCATCTTCAGGCACGTTCTGCTCGTCCAACACTGTAGACATACGCAGGATAGCCTTCAAGACGTTCTCAGGAGTGGCTTGGTCGATGGGGGTAACGTCTGTGCCCAAGTTGTAGGCAGCAGAGATAGCACCAGCGGTAGCGCCTTCGTTGGCAGCGGCAGGGCCTTCAGTGACCATGTTGTTGAAGAACACTTCGTTTTCGATGGCGATCTTCAACTGCTTGGCGGCGTCTTCAGTGAACATGTTCATCAAGTTCATGTCGGACTGATAGGCCAGCACGTCGTTGACTTGCACGCCGAAGTACTTGCCCTTGTTCACTTGCATATCTTGGAAGATAGGAGTGGGGACTTCGTACGACAGGTTCTGGCCAACGGTGTAGTCGGAGATGCTGATCGAAGGGGCCAAGCGGATACGGATGGTATCGCCTTGGTTCTTCAACTCGCCTTCGTAATCGGTGTTAGCGATTTCCGACAGCATGGTGTTCTGGTAGAACTTGGCCAGCAATTTGCCGGACCACAGGGTGGGGATGAAAGCGCCGGAGTACGAAGGGTTCGTATTGAACGGCGATTGGACGGGATAAACTGCAGCCATGTTGGCCTCCTAAAAATAAAACAGGTTGGGTTTCAACGCTGTGTCACTGGTCACGCAGTTACGCGACCTTCCATGAACGCAGCATCAATTTCAGCTTCAAGTTTCTTTGCCTCGTCGACGCGCCCTTTGACACCCAGATCAGTCGCCTTGCGGAACATTTTTTCGATGTCTGCGTTGGTGTAGACCTTACCTTTTTGAGAGGTAGGGGGTGTGCTTGTGGCACTACGATTCGGCTGAATTTGACGCTCAAGCTCTTCGGTTTTGTCGGCAGTGGGCTCTACTGGCGCAACGCTCTTTTTGAACATCGCCACGTAGTGTGCTACTCCTTCAGCGTCGCCTCGGTTAAACGCTTGTTGTGCAACAGAAGATCGTGGAGCTCGGAGCAGCGGGTCCACTTCGTTCAGCCAAGCAATCCACTTGGGATCAGCATTGACTGCTTCAAAGTCCGGCACCATACGGTACAGGCGCTGCTCAAAACTGGCTTCAGACACTTGGGTGCCAGTGTTGGTCAACTGCTCGCGCAGTTTCTCATTCTCGGCACGCATGGCGTCTAGTTCGCCACGAAACTCTGCTGCCACTTCGCGGGCAACTTTGCGCTGGACTTCAATGAGGTCCGAACCAAATGCTTCAACATCAGCATCAGTCACCAACTTCTCAGCGACTGCGGGCTTCACAGGCTCAACCGGTTTGGTCTCGCTGGCTTTGCGGAGGTTATCCACTTGGGCCTTGAGGTCACGCAAGTCTGCATGCAAGCGAGGAACTTCGGCGTCGTACATACCTTTGAGGGTCTTGTACTTCTGCTCCCATTTCTCTTCCGCTACGACTGGTTCAGTCGGTGTCGGCGTTGGCTCGACAGGCTTTGACTCTGCAGGCGCGGGCTGTGGGTCTTGGGGAGGCTCTGCTGGGGTTGGCGCAGGGTCTGCGGGGGCAGGGTTCTGCGCGTCGGTCAGCTGCTTTTCCAGTGCTTCCAGTTCACGTAACTGAGCTTCTACTTGTCTTGGCAATGCCATTCAATTCTCCTTGGGCTCCAACTCTGCTTCAGGCTCCTACTGCGGTCTGCCGTTCACATAATGGTTTGCTCGGATTTACAAAAAACGGATCATTTGATCCGGTCGAAAACCTCTGACGATTTTTCAACCGCTTCGAGGAAATCTGATAAGACCTGAGCCTGACCTTGAAGGCGGTACAAGCGGTGCGGTTCTTCTGCCTGCATCAAGGAGACTTTGGTCTCCTCCAGCTTGGTTCGGAACAGCGCCAGTAGCGCTTCGTTTTCTTGCAGCTTGCAGCGAATCAACGCTTGCATGTGCTGCCGATCAGGCTTTTGGCCTACAAAAATCTTCATGTGTGGATTCTATACAACAAATTCAAAAAAAGTCAAACGCCGTTAGGGCGCGGAGAAATCATATTTCCCTCACGACCCCCAACTTGGCTACCGTCAGGCAGCATATTCTTTGGAGCTGGGCCTTGCGTCATGCCCGGAGCACCCGGTGCGCCACCTTGGAGCTCGCCAGCGATCATGGCTAGCTGCTCTTGGAGCTGAGCGTTTTGCTGCTGCAGAGTCTGCATAGCTGTGAGCGTTGGGCGGTCTGGCACGATGCGATTCACGTTGCCGCTTAGGTTGCGGGCCTGCTCGCGCAGGAGCTCCGCTGCACCGTCCATACCCACGATCTGCTGGGCCACTGGACTGTTGAGCACGATCTGCAAGAACTCGTTGCGGCGCACTGCCTCGGCTTCCTTGACCACCAAGCTGGTAGCGCCCTTGGCCACAGCCTTGACGTCACCGATCAGGTCTGGGTCTTTGCTGTAGCGCAGGTTGTCTTGGTACAAACGCTCGATAGACGGCACGATCACGTTGCGGTCGATGTTGCTGATAACCTGCTTGATGCCCTTGCCAGCGTTGGAGATCAGCATCGACAGGCCAGACGACGTACGGCCAGCGCCACCCGAGGGGTCGCCAGTCATGTAGCGCGGGATCATGGTGTCCTCATCAGCGCGGGCAGAGAACTTCTCGAACACGGCCATGAGTTCCTGAGCGTTGCTGTTAGGCTGGAAGAACTGGAGCGGCTGCGAGCCGTCGTTGAACTCAGAGCTCTGGAACTGCCAGATTTTCCAAGGGTACATTTCTGTGATGTCCTCGCCCGGGGGCAGGCGCGACACGTTCACACCCACCTGCGGGCCAGAGCTGATGCCCATGTTGTTGGCCAAGCTGCGAGCAGCGGCGTTCACCATGTTCTGAGAATCACGGCACAGGTCAGTCACGCCCTTACCAGCAACAGCACCGGGGACTTTCTCGTACGACGTCACGTAGTACGGCTTGCGGCCCAGCGGGTCGTAGTTCAGCACAGCGCGGATCACCGTGGAGCCGACCAGCCACACCTCGCAGGGGTAGTTTAGGTCTGGGTCAGGAATCTCTTTCTTCGACAGGCCCCAAGTCAGCAGGTCGCTGCCCTTGACGCTGTCCCACATCTGCAGGGCGTCGATCAGGTCTGTTGTGAAGATGGTCTGCGTGGTGTCCTTGCCTTCAGCCGTAGCTTGGGCGCTGTCAGTCCACAGCCACTCGTTCAGGTTACCCATGTCGAAGCTGTTGAGCACTGAGCGGATCGCGTCGTCGTTGTACCCGGGCACGCCCATCAGAGCTTGCAGGTCTTCGCGGGTCATGCGGTGGCGCTCAACGATGAAGCCGTCCTGAATGTCAGAGGCCCACGGTGCCCAGTAGAGCATGAACGGATCAACACGCTCCCACTCGTTGCGAATCTCTTCAGACGGCACCAGCTGGCCGTTCTGCCAAGCCATGGTCTTGCGCTTGCGCTTCACCGGGCCTTTTAGCACAGCGAAGGGGAATGTCACGATGTCGTCCAAGAACGCGTTCAGCGCGTCGGTCCAGTTACCCTCAATGAGCTGGTCCTCCATCTTGAGTTCCATGCGGTCGACACGCTCGTTGGCTTCCTCGCGCAGACGGCGCATCGCTGCGTCTTTCATCTGGGCTGCGGTCTCGCGCAACTGTGTGGGGTCTGGCATGGGCATGCCCTGCTCCATCATGGCCTGCAACTGCTGCTGCATGCTGGCCATCAGCTCTTGGATCAGCTCAGGGGGCAGTGTGGGCTCAGGTGTCGCTTCGAGGCTCCACGGCTTGTCAGTGCCAGTACCCAGCAAGGTATCCCGCAACCAGCTTGTCGCGGCGCGGCACTTCACTGAGGACAGCTGGATGTAAATTTCCGAGCCGCCTTGGCGTTTGATGTCGGCCAATTTGTCAGGGTCGTACTCGCCGTTGCGTTGGCGCAGACACTGCAGCATGCGCTCTTCGATGGTACGTTTGGCTTCGCGTGAAGACTCCCAGCGCTTGCGTGCATGAGCGGCCAGCCCTTGGATCACAGGCTGAGCCTGCATGTCCGAGTTGCGTTTCTGAGACTCGCGCTCAAGGTCTGAACTGCGAGCTACCGGGATGAGTGCGATGCCTGTTGCCATGTTTGTACCTTTAGATCACAACTCAGTCCACAGAGCTTTGACCAAGCCAGCAGTCGTAGAGTTATCGGTGTTTGTGATTCGTATGTAGTATGTACCCGCTGGGTAGCCGATGGCAAAGTCTTCGCCGCTTACGATGCCAGAGGACTGGTTCGCGTTATCCCCGGTGTTCACTAGAAACAGGTCATTGGTAGTCCCACCAGTAAGTGTTCCACCAGACGTAAATGTACTGGTCGACGCACGAGGTACTGCTGTAGACATGCCGTTCACAGGCATCTTAGGGATACTCTGGTTATAAGTGCCGCCTTCAGTACCGCCAGAGACGATTTCAATTCGCGCTGTTCCAGACATGATCTTTACAGAAAAGGCGTTCAGGATGGTGTCACCGACGACGGCAACTTTGATTATTTCTACAGCGGCTGCAGCCAAAGAAAACTCGTGGAACATGAAATACTGGCTATTGCTGGTCGGACTCAAACCACCACAGTCAACGAACATACGCCCATTCAAACCATGAACCTGCTCGAACGAGTCTCTTTCCGCGTTCAAGTAATTCGTCGTCATCTGGCTCATACAGTCCCCTTACAGTTACCGGGATTGTACCCCCAGCGGGTGAGCGGTCAAGAGTACGAATAACCGGACTTCTTGATTTCGCGTCGGGCGTTGTTAACCGTAGCCCCACGGACGTTCATATCAATGATGGCATCGGCATACTGGTTGGCGTCGTGGACGTGGGAGAACGCGTTCTTATCCGGCTTGTCTTCCATCTCCCCGGACTTTTTGATTTTGTACCGGTAACCGTACCGGAAACCCTTGATGAGCTGGGTACACCCCGGGTCGATAAGGTACATCGCCTTACCTTCCAACTGTTGTACAAGCAAGCGCTCAACTGCCTGAATCCTCTTTTCCGGGTCGTTTGTTGGTGGTCGCTGACATTTGAACCCAGCCTGCTTGACGATATCCACCAACGACATCTCGCCTTGCTGCTGCTTGGCGTACCCAGCCGGGTCAGGAGCTACGAGGAACGAGCACCCCTGCATGTTGTTCGCAATGAACGGATTCAGCTTCGTCCGCAGGAACGTCTCGATGCCCATGTTCTCCGACGTCAGCTCGGCCAGAGTCACTACGCGCCCGCGTGGGTCGCGCTGCTTGAACACGGCTGCCGGAGTGCGCCCGAAGTCCAGACCGATGATGACCGGGTACTCTTCGCTGCGTATAGCCTTGATCTTGTCCTTGGATACGTGGAATTCATGCGTGAACGTCTTCTCGTACACCGGGGTGCCGGACAGGCTGCGCCCATACTCCGAGCGCAGGTACACCCGCAGCCAGTCCTCAGTCTTACCCGGGATGATGTTGGGGTAGTACTGCTTGGGCAGGTGGTTGTAGTTGTCGCACTCGGGGTTGACCGCCCACTCGTTATCGTCCTTGTCCAGCAGCACCTCTTCAGGCTCTTCGCCGAACCGCTCAAGGTACACCTCTGGCTTGAGGATCGCCGCAGGCTGCTTATGTATGGCCCAGTTGCTCGGCGGGTTCTCCATCTTGTCGTGCCACCACGTGTCCTCGTCTGGCATGTTGGTGTCGAACAGCGCACACGACCGGGTGGGCCCCCCGTCCTTGGCTGACGGATATCGGTTCAGACGTGACAGCAGGCCGTCCACAACTTCGCTGTTGAGTTCTCGACTCTCGTTGCCCCACAGGAACGTGGTCTCCAGTGACAGCGCCTTACGCACGTCGTCCGGCGTATCCAACGGGATAAAAATCCATTCCGACTCAACCTGTGTCCCATCTGGCAGTTTGGCCATCAGGATAAACGTCTTCTCCACGGCTTTCCAGATACCAGCCTCACCGGGCGGCAGCCAGTCGAACACCGTCTTACGTGTCGTCAGCGCCAGCTGGTCGGCGGTGTTACGCACGATGATCGCCCGAGTTCTGCGCACACCCTTGGCGTTCGGCGCTTGGCCACAGGCCAGACGCACCAGCTCATGTACGCAAGTAACGGACTTACCGCCACCGACGGGCCCAGCCAGCACCCGAACATAGGATTCATCCAGCATGAAGTTCCGCTGGGTCTCTGTCGGTTTGTATGTGCTGCTCACTTAATCTCCTTGACCTCTGCGTCCAGTGTAACCGGCGTGAGGGTCTGCTGGTTGCTCAGGGATATGGACTGGCCACCTCCCAAGTCGATGCTGATACTGAATCCCGGCCCAGTGTCCTTGACTTTTTCCTCCTTGGGCTCCAGACCTGCGGCCTTGATGAGCGTCTTGAGGACTTCGTGCTTCTGGTTCAAGCTGGCATCTTGGGACGCCGCAGTGACGTACACCTGATCGAGCAACTCCCCGGCCATCCATGCAGCCTTGGCCTTGAACGTGACGCCATTTTTCTCGTACTCGGACCGTTTTACCTGAATTTGGAGCTGAAACCACGGCTGCGCGGCCAACTCTTGGTACTGCTCGACCGACAGACCGTGCCGACTGGCCACGATCAGCTCATCTTCCAGCCCCAAAGCTACCGAGGCTACCATCTCCTCGCTTATCTGCGGGAATGAGGTGTTTTTTGGCTTGTACTCCAGAGGCGTATCGTCCATTGGGGTGTCATCAGCCAGCATTTGCAGTCTCCGCAGCCTGTTTTTGCGTCTCGTCACCTCGCGCTTTAGCTTTTTCCACGGCCTGAGCGTACTTTTCCATGGCAATTCGGGCCATTTCTGCCGACGAAACGCCCTTTTTGGTGGCCATTTGCTTGTATTTTTCGATGAGTTCGGGGGGCAAAAACAGGTTCCAGCGCTTCATTTTTGGTCCTTAAAAGGTGTGTATACACACATTCTACCGGGTTTTTTCGTATTTTTTGTGGTTTTTACGCAACAGGTGTGTATACACACGTCTTGATTTTTTGCTCATGATGATTGAGCGCGTCGTAAGCAGTCGGGGGGCGGGGTGGCCCGTTGGGGGGCCTGTGGGGGGTGGTCGGTTATCAAGGTTGCCTATTGTGTAGGGACTCTGAGTTATCAAGGTTGCCTACATTGAGCGGTGATCGCACCGTTCGCTCCGTGTGAGATTGTTCTTTATCGACTAGCGGCTGGACTTAGGGACAGGTGCGTGCGGATACCTCAGGGTTGATGCGGTCACATGGTAAGGGGCTTTTGATGGAATCCGGTCTTTAAAAATTCGTATTGGAATCCCTATTCAGTGGCGTGAATAGGTGCGTGTGAATAGTCGAGGGCACGCAATCGCATCTCACTTCGGTGGGTTTGTGGTAAGGGGCGAATTAACCCGATAACGCTTGAGTGTGCGCTGTCCATTGGCGGGCAACACACAGGGCGAACGCTTTGTCGAGAGACAACCCGTGATCGAATCATTAGGCCACCCACAAAACCGAGTATCTGAGCATCTGCGGGACGGACTAGGCAAGAACCCTAGAGTCAGACGCACCGTTGAATCACGGTCGCAGGTAACGGTCACCTATGAACAAGGGCCGGTGAGGTCTCGGGCGACACCAAGAACAGCAAGTCGCAAAACCAATTCAACCTATAGCTCATTGGCACCAGTGGGCTATGTGGTGCATTGTCACCGTTCAATCATTCAACACAAGGAAATATCATGGAACTCGCAACTTACACTCCCGCAATCATCAACGTAACTGGCAAAACCAAGACTGAGCGACAGCTGTCTGTCGTGCAAGACTCAAGCCCTTACACCAAAATGGCGCTCGCCAATGCCAAGGGCAAACTTGGTGTAGCCGCACGTAATGGCATCGCCAATGGTGGTGTCCAAGCTCTGGCCAAGCAAGCCGCATGGCCTTCATGCAACTATCGTCCAGTTGGCGAATACTTTGCCGCACAACTCGGTGAGCCAATGGTTATCTCCAATCGTGCGGCTTTCGAGTCACTGCCTGACCAATTCGAGGCACGTATCATGAAGGCCAAGCTGTCCAAGACTGGCGGTATGGTTACCGATAAAAAGACTGGCGCACTCAAGGCAGGTGCGACACTGGCCAAATTGATGGAACTCAAGGCAGTCGCCACTGACATGGTTGCCGATGCTGAGGCGTATTCTGCCGATGCCAAAGCCAAGCAAGCCGCTATCACTGCCTAATGTGTGTATACACACATCTGACTATCCAATTATCCAAGGGGCTTTTGCCCTTGGATAATTAGGTTTCTCTTTAAAATCAAGGGGTTACATCTGCAATTAGACAATTATCCAATTATCCAAGTATTTAGGATGCACATGACGATGCGTGTGTTTGTTCGTGCATGAAGCGCCAAGCGCCACACATCATGAAGCCCCCTAAAATTCCTGACCCCCTTTTTCCGACTTGGATAATTCGACAAGGGTAAACCTTAACATCACCCCGCTAGCCCAGTATCCATGCGGGTTTCGAGCGCCCACCTAATTAGACAAGCCCAATAAATTCTGTCTAATTACCCCATCAACCTTGGATAGGTGTGTATACACACACCATAGGAGTCATCATGTCCCGACACTATTTCATCCTGCCAACAACCGAACGTGTGTATACGCACATGGACGAACCCCTCGATGAGCCGTTCGTTTTCGAGGCCTCAACAGACACAAGTCCATTGGACATGGACGACCCCGAGTTCGCATACCGCGAATACTTGGCCGAACGATTCAGTAGATAACCTACACACCTATAGGTGTGTATACATACATCGGGGCTAGGCGCACACATAGAGTGTGGGCAACAGCTTGGGGGTGGCATCCCCTTAACCCATCAATTCGCCACAACCACCATCACGACCTGAGCAAGTCATTAAAAGGCTCAATCATCATGGACGTCATCGACCTACTCATCCTCATGTACATAGGGGCTGGCATCACTTGCTGGCTGTACTTCATCTTCAAGGAGTAATCCGTGGAATCACCACTCACCATTCGCATCGAACTCAAAGACCAGTATGGCAAGCAGGTCGCATATCCCGTATGCACCAACGCCAAGATATTTGCAGACATAGCGGGAACCAAAGTCCTGACAGATATGACACTCTTACGCATAGCCGGACTTGGGTACAACATCATCACCACCCAGCGAGAATGGAGGAAGCCATGACCGAAGCACAGCTACTGTTCATCAAGAAACACGAAGACTTCCATGCCATGCGTGAGGTGGTGGAGGGCAAAGCCATGACTGAGTCTGACTGGGTAATCCTGCGGGTGCTCATGTCCGCTTCAAAAACGAGCGCAGTGACAAACCCAGACTACGTGCGTTCAATCCTGTACCTACTCAAGAAATACAAATCGACTGTGGTCTTTGACTGCATCAAGCAACTTCAAGAGGAGAAGAAATGACCAGACACACTGACAGAGGCAGCATCCCATCCGTATGGCAAGACGACGGGTTCGGGACACTGCGCCGTATAAACTTTCAGCAACTCATTGCCCGAATCGAATCGGGATGGAGGGAACTATGAGAAAACTCAGACTGACAGCCTTGGCCCTGCTGTATGTGGCCCTGTTCGCCGTACTCTACCTTGACCTGAAGGTATGGAGGCCGGGATGAACTTCATATGGGAGAACGGCGAGGTGTACTGTCGATGCACCGTACGCCCCAAGGTACGCATCAAGACAAAAGAGTGGGATGGTAACTTCGTACCCATATGGGCCGACTCAGTTGGGTTCGTGCGAGTACGCATGGACGGATACGAGGGGCACATCTACGGCACTGTGTCACCTGTACACCCGAAGACATTCGACACCATCGAGCAAGCCAAGGCATATGTAGAGGAGCAATCCCTCATCGGCCTTACAGTAAACAGACTCAACGTGTAAGCACCACGACAGCTTACATAGATACAGTATTCAGGCTACCCCATCGTTCATGCGTCACGCATGGGGGCAGGCATCCAGACGCACACATCCTCAACACACAAGGAAAATCATGCGATACAGCAACATCCGCACATCCGTGCTCTCTCAGTTCAGCGTAGACGGTGGTAACGCCGTTGTTCCATTCATCCTCGGTGCGCCGGGCGGTGGCAAGTCAGCCTGTGCCCGTGACATTGTGCAGTCACTTGGCATCGAGAATGTCGTCGAGTTCACTGCGTCACTGCGTGACCCTGTTGACGTGCTCGGTGTACCTGACAACACTGGCGACTTCACACGCTGGGTTCCACCCCAAGAGTTCTATCAGTTGCGCGAGGGTACTGGACGCTCAGCACTCATTCTGGAGGAACTCAGCGATGCACCTGTCCCCATGCAGAACGCCTTGTGTGGCGTGATTTACGACCGTCGTGCTGGCAACCTCAAGCTGTCTGACGAGTTGTTCATCATCGCCACTGGCAACCGTACCGAGGACAAGTCTGGTGCCAACCGCATCACATCCAAGCTGGCCAACCGCACACGGCGCTTCGACTTCCAAGAGAACATCGACGACTGGACTGAGTGGGCGCTCGACAACGACATTGACCCTGTGTTGATTCAGTTCCTGCGCTTCCGTCCCGGCTTGCTGTCTGACTTCGATGCCAATCGCTTCGCCAACCCTACGCCTCGTGCATGGGAGCGTGTCAACCTCATCCCTGACAGCCTTGACTCTGGCCTGTTCTTCGACAACTGCGCTGGTGAGGTAGGCGAGGGCGCTGCTGCTGAGTTCACTGGCTTCCGTCGCATCTACATGTCACTGCCTGACGTTGACTCTATCTTGCTCGACCCTGCTGGTGCTGACGTGCCGCAAGACCCTGCGACTCTGTACGCTCTGACTGGTGCGCTGGCTCGTAAGTCGACCAAGGATAACTTCGACCGTGTGTCTAAGTACCTGTCACGTATGTCGCCAGAGTTCAACGTCATGGCAACCAAGGACGCAATCAAGTTGCAGCCTACGATCAAGCACAGCCGTGCATTCGTCGAGTGGGCAAGCAAGAACGCAGAGGTGCTGATGTGACCGTAACAGACCTTAAGTGGCACACCCGCGACGACGGCGAGACATGGGCGTTGAGCGGGGACTACAAAGGCTTAGACGCCGCTGGCGTAGTACGCAGGCTGTTTGAAGTCAAGTACCTAGGGCGCGGTCGGGGCGGGGGCCCCCTGCGCTGGAAGGTAACAGACCGCCGCTACTGGATTGACAACCCAGAAGACATACCGGAGTTCGCCCATGTCCATGAAGCCAAGGCTTGGGTGGATACTGTTGTGAGGTTAGAGACATGAGCTACGAATGGGAAACCGAGCTGCAACCCAGCAAGTACGACGCCTATGACAACTTGGTATGGCAAGTACAGCACCACCTCAAGAAGGTCTGGGATAAAGACCCGCTGTCCCACAAGTTTGACGTACCACTGCGTGGCCAATGGAAAGTAACCGTGGCATGGGTAACCAAGGTTGACAAACGCAAGTGGGATTGTCAATTCGTCAACCACGACGGGAGCCGGACGTTCCGCTCCCTGAAAGCAGCCAAGGCATATGCCGTGGCAATCATCACACTGGAGCAATGACATGACACACACCAAACTATCTGACAAGGCAGTCCTAGTCAAGCTGACTATTCGTCGCGCAGCACTCACCAAGCGCGACCATGGACTTACGGCAACCTTACAACAGCAGGAGAACGATACCAGCCTCACTGTGCTGACTAAGCTGTTCAAGAACAAGGACTCAGCGATCAACCAGATCATGTCCAAGTATGGCGAGGTCTACGCCTACCACAAGAAGCACACGCTGCCCTACGTTGATGCTGGCCCACGTATCTTGCCGAACGATATGTACATGGAGTACACGCAGGAGATGAAGCACCGCATCGCTCAGGTTGACCAACTGCTCAACACTTACATGCCAATGTATGACCAGCTAGTGAATGACGACGTTATGTACCGCAACTCCGGCCATGCAGCAGGGCGTGCCAACGCATCCGAGTACCCCAGTGCCGAGCAGTTCAAGCTGTCCATGTCAGCCGAGCTCAGGTTCCAGCCCATGGCAGATGCGTCCCACTTCCTGTTCGACCTGTCAGACGATGACTTGGCAGCGTTCAAACGTGCAGAAGACGAGGCAGCAGCCGCAGTCAACGCCGACACCATACAGCGCATGCTCAAGCCCATCGCATCGCTTGTGACTAAGTTGGCCGAGTACCAAGGTGCCAAGGGTGAGCGCTTCCATAACAGCCTCATCGACAACGTCATCGAGGGATGCAAGCTGGCACGCAAGCTGGCAATCAACCCAACGCAAGAATTGCTTGACGAGATTACTGCACTGGAGGAATCAGCGCAGGGTTACTTGGCAGACGTTGAGATGATTAAGGGTTCACCTAACAAGCGCAGTGATGCCAAGCGCAAGCTGGAAGAAGTCGCTGCAAGGATGGGAGCGTTCGCATGAACTTCACTGACCTTGAGTACGTGCTGATGATCGCAGTGTTCGCACTGCTATGGCGCAACACAGCAGCTAACTTAAACGCAATGCGGGAGGAGGCACGAGCGAACAAGTATGCCAACTGGCTGATGGGCGTGTACGAAAACAAGGGGAAGATTGTGCAAAAAGACGATGGATATTACTTCGAGGAGAGCAAATGAGAAAGCCGATAGGAAATAACGAACGTGGGCGTATGACTGGTATGCCCGGCACTGAGGTATCTGTGACCTTGCACCCACAACGACTAGGTGTAAGGATGCGTAACCGCATCATCCGCATGCTGGAGACCCGCGTCGTCGAAGGTGGCTGGTCGTCAGAGTCACGCAGGCTGGCCTTGGCCATAGCTGAGAAGCACGGCATACAGTGCAGCAACCACCACTGGAACGGCATGCAAGTCCTAGGTCTATGCACCGAGGCAGCACCGCGCATCCGAGAAGCTGTTCACGCTGACTGGGCTGCATTCTTGTTGGAGCGCCCGGAGTATCGAAAAGGGTACTACAAGGACAAGTACGACGAAGCTATGGAGCGCATAGACGCATGCGACCAGAACTTCTACATCACCGTGCACGACAAAGAATCAATTCGTAAGGTTGTAGAAATCTTGACCGAGCACACTACACAGGAGATGAAAGACAAATCGAAACAAGTAGCAGACCTACTCAGAGGCACTGAGCCTATCCACCTCATCACTTTCTAAGGAGTAATCATGGCAGTTACCACACTTGACAGAGCCAAAGTTGCTGTTGTCACACAGCATCCGTTCTTTGCATCCATCCTCATGAAGCGCAAGCTCATCGAGGACAACACCATCAAGACTGCAGCTGTTGACCAGCGCGGTCAGATTTACTACAACAAGGACTTCGTTGACAAGCTGTCTGTTGACGAGCTTGTGTTCTTGCTGTGCCATGAGGTCGGCCATGTCATCGGTCAGCATGCACTGCGACGTGGTGCGCGTAACGCCAAGAAGTGGAACATCGCTGGTGACGCATGGATTAACGACATGCTCAAGGATGCTGGCATCGGTCAGCAGATCGAGGGCTGTGTCAATATGCCCGGCTCCAAGGACGAGACAGTAGACGTCATCTACAACAAGCTGCCTGACCAGCCTGACGGCCATGGCCCCGGTGGTACTGGTGATGACTTGATTGAGCGTGGCACACCACTCACTCCAGAGGAGGCTGACCGCATCGACGCCGAGACTCGCGTAGAGATTGCCCAAGCTGCCCAAGCAGCCAAGGCTCAGGGCAAGATGCCCGGTGCGCTGGCCAAGATCGTCGCTGACCTCATCGACACACAGACACCATGGCACGACATTCTTGAGCGCTACATGACCACATTCACCCGTGGTGACTACACATGGTCGCGTCCTAACCGCCGCTTCGTTGACTGCTATCTTCCATCCACAGGCAAGTCCCCTGAGATGGGCGAGGTTGTCATCCAAGTCGATGTGTCTGGCTCTATCTCCAAGGTCGAGCTTGACCACTACAACGGCCACTTACAGCGCATCGTGTCTATGTGCAACCCCACCCGCGTCCATGTCTTGTATGTTGACACTAGCGTAGCCAAGCACGAGGTGTTCGAGCAGGGCGAGGAGGTGGCGCTGACGTTCTACTGTGGCGGTGGCACTGACATGGAGGAGGGCTTCAACTACATCGCCAAGGAGGGTATCAAGCCCGAGGTGTTCGTGTGCCTCACCGACGGTTACACAGACTTCAACACAGCCAACGAGCCCGAGTACCCAGTCGTCTGGTGTATCTCTAGTGACATCGTGGCTCCTTACGGCGACAATATCCACTTTACCTTGGAGCAATGACATGGCAACTACCATCGACGACACAATCGACAAACTGGCTAAGCAATACGACGACGTGCTTCGTGCATGCTACGACGCGCTAGCTGCAGATGTACCGCAAGCTACCCGTGATGCTCTCAGAGAATCAATCGCTGAACACCTAGGCGAGTGACCCACACCCCGCTTCGGCGGGGTCTTTCACCAAATGCTCGCAGAAGCATTGGTAACAACTTCAACACACAAGGATAAACCATGGCTACCGTTTACATCACCAAAGAACTTATCAACCGTGTCTCGTCAAGAATCAGCGCAATGCGTAGGTCTGAGCGCAGTGCTGACTTACCCAACTTCGACAAGAACATTCTTGTTGACGCCAGCCACTTATTCAACATCGGATGCTGGGGTGTGCAGCACGTACACCTCGTCAATCAAATCCCCAAGGAATGGCTTAGCCGCATCGAAGATGGCAACATTACCATCAACGGCAAGTTAGATGATGGTCGTACCCTAGCTACCACTGCTAGGTTCAACGGCATGAAGTATGCGTACTCTCGTCCGAGAGAAGGCTACTACAACAAGTCAGACTCCGAGTTGCCGCTCGACTACATTCGCTCACTGCCAGAAGATACAGTAGGCCGTACAGAGTTACTGCAACGATGGGACGAAGCTGTTATCGCCATGGACATTGATGCCAAGTGGAACAAGGTAGAGACAGACATCACCGAGTTTCTCAAGAAGTGCAAGTCACTCAACGAGGCAGTCAAGCTGTTCCCCAACGTGACCATGTATATCCACTCAGAAGACATGGAGCGCCTCAATCGCAAGGTCGAGCGTGCAACGCAGCGCAAAGCAATCGTTGAGTCGTACGACACAGAGGGACTTACAGCCGCAGCCATTGCGGCTAAGCTAGCCGAGGCATCATGAATGGGCATCAACTAGAAGCCAGAGCTGCCAAGGCCAAGGCTGACAGTTACTCCAAGCACATTGATATGTTGAATGAGCACATTGACAATCTCAAGAGAACTGTTCGCATGACCAACGAAGTAGCTGACCAGCTAAGAACTCAAAAGCTGCAACTAGAAGACTTTGTTCGGTTCGCTGAGGAGTACTACCCCGGCTGTGTTGCACAGTACAACGCGATTAAAAAACTAGAAGGAGAAAATACATGACAGCAAAGAAGACATTACCAACCATCCCTGTCGGCCACCCAGACTACAAGTGGACGTCAGGCGCTGACGTGCAGGCTACGTGGCGGCGCTTCGGGTGGACACCACCATTCGGCAACAAGATTGATCCCATCCCGCCCAAGGAACCTGAGATCGTGCAAGACACACGTAAGTATTGGAGAGTCAAATGACATGGCCGTTCCCTGCTTTTCCAAATCCAAAAGACAGTGGCACGAGAGTGCCCAAGTTCAACCCAGACAACCATGAGGACGCACCACTATGACACCTCTCGAAAGATTCAATGCGCTACCCGCTAGAGTACGCGACGAGATACTGGACAAGCGTCGCCACTGGAACGTAGACCACATCGAATGGTGGGATGCTGTGTACGACGACTTCAAGCGCGACATGGACGACATTGGCATTGAGGTAGAGCGCATGTACTTCAGCGGCTTTAGTTCGCAGGGTGACGGTGCATGCTTCGAGGGTCGTGTGTTTTCATGGGGAAACTTCTTGCCGTCAATCTACCGCGCAGACCCAGCACTCATAACGCTGGCTGAGCAAGCTTGGGTTTTTCGTGTCGAGCATAGAGGTCACTACTACCACGAGAACTGTACGTCGTTCTACTCTGACATGGCGTGCCCTAGTGACTACTGCTATTCCGAGTTGGACGAGTTCGTCCATGCCTACAGTCCTTACAACACAGAGATTCAGGACGCAGTGTTCCTAGCAAACTTGCAGGGCTACGACTACGACACTCTGAAGGATGAGTTCGAGGAAGAGTTCAAGCGCCACATGCGTTCGCTGTACAACCGACTCGAAGCCGAGTACGACCACCTTACATCTGACGAATCCGTGTTGGAGTCATTGGACACCAACGACATGCTCAACGAAATCATTGACGAACTGGAGGAAGAATATGCCTGACTTGAAATCTGAACTGAAGAAACTCGAAGCCCTGAAATTTGACGATGATGGAAATACAACAGTGATTACATTACAACCAGCTGTGGCACTGCCTGACGACCAGCAAGGTGGTATATCTTTTAGATTCTTTAACATCATCAGAGACAACCCCGGTTGCAATCGTAAAAAACTCATGGAGTTGGCTCAAAAAGCTAACATAGGTAATGCTTCGTCCTCATCTTTGGTTACGCAGTTTCTCAAGCGAAAACTTATTCGTAAAGAACATTCCGCCAGCGGTTTTATTTACTTTAATGTTCTTCAGAAATACAAGCCCGGTTACGTGAAGCAAGCCAAGAAGCCAGTTAAAGTTGCAGCCCCCAAAGCTGCCAAGGTGCCAGAGACAACAAGCGTTCCACTGCCACCCAATGTTCGGTTTACGGCCAGCATCCCTGAACTTCTGGACACCATGTCTGTAGCGCAAGCTCGTGCAATGTACGACGAGCTCAAGAAAATCTTTGGGAGCTGATATGTACTTGCAGTCAATACAGAATCCCGTACACACTTCGGGGCACATTGTTGACTATGTGCTCTTGCAAAAAGCGTTCGACGACATGAACCGCAACTTCAACGAGATTCAAATGCGCGTTCACAGCCAAACGATACGCAACGCTGAACTCCAGACTATCAACAAGCACCTCATGCAACTCCTGAACTGGATTGCAACAACCAACCCACAGATACTCGATGAATTCCAAACCACCGCGACTGCCTTCGACAAACTTATTCCAAGAGACGCCGGAGACAGCAATGGCCCGTATGCACAGACTCAGGACATGTGACCAATGCAACAAAGACGCAGAACCACTAGGTGGCGTAGAGGTGCGTGGCAAATGGCTATGCACTAGATGCTGGACAAGGTACGCCAATAGGAAGTGACCATGCGTAAGCGTAGCAAATACAGACCCAAGCACGTCTTGGTAAACCCAGTAGGGTACGTACTGGAGAACCTATCGCCAGTCAACAGTCACACGTCGTTCATGGTTGACCTCAAGATCAAGAACCATGGTGCGATGGACTCACTGACAAAAGGTAAAGCCAAGCATACTGACATTGACATGCTAATTTCCATGGTCAACATGACTGAAGCGTTTGCGCGTCTTGGCTTCGGCAAAGACTACAGCGATGTAGTGCGTGACGGCTTGCAAGCCCTGCGTGATGTAGGTAAGCGCGGCGCAGCCTCTGGCAGCTTTGTTCTCAAGGCTCATGAGATGAACGCACTCAACGCTGCGATGGAGCTACACGATGCCCAGATGGATGTCGTGACACTGAAAGATATGGACGCAGCCATTGCCCTTGTCCAAGAGGAGTACAGGCTACGTAAGATGACACCTATTGTGGAGAAGAACACATGAAGACCGCATTCCAATTAATTGAAGAGCATGGCCTGACCCTGCATGGGGACATCGAACATTTTGCTGAGCTTGTCCGTGCTGACGAGCGTGAGGCGTGTGCAAAGGTGATTGAATCATGGCGAAAATGGGGTGCAGATGTTACGTTACTCGTTAAAGCCATTCGAACAATGAGCGACCCGGTTTGCACCGCCTTGCCTGCGGCACAACGGGAATGGGTTGGGTTGACGGATGAGGAGATGCAAGCCCTTTGGGGTAGGTATGCCCATATGGAAATGATGAGAGCCATCGAAGCCAAACTCAAGGAGAAGAACAATGGATGACGGCTATTACTGCGTTATCTGTGGGCGGTACATCGAGGCCGTTGATGGTGTGGTGGTGCATGACAACGTGCCGCACCCAGACATGGCGTTTGATGACGAGGAGAAACCACAATGAGCGAGCAACTGATGACACAAGAGGAGTTGGCCTTCCGATGGAAGATCAGCGAGGCGACACTGGAGCGAGACAGATCGCTCAAGCAGGGTTGTCGATATTTGAAGATTGGCGGCTTAATCCGTTACAAGATGCAAGATGTGCTGGAGTACGAAGACGCTTGTGCTCACGAGCCAAGAGTGGTCAAACTCAAGGAGAAGAACACATGAAGACCCAGCACTGCGACGAGTGCAAGCACGCCACCATGAGAGCGCTGCCAAAGCCTGTACTGATCTGCGCCATGCTGCACAAGCCGCGCTTTTATGCGCCGGTGTACTGGATGAAAGACACATGGGGCTGGAAGCGCAAGTGTGAAGACTATGCAATCAAGGAGAACACATGAAGACCGTAATTGAAATGGCGCGGGAGGCTGGTTTGGTAGGTGGGCCGGTATATGCGCGAGGACTTGAACGCTTTGAAGCCCTTGTCCGTGCTGACGAGCGTGAGGCGTGTGCAAAGGTGTGTGATGACTTACCCGCTCCTGAGCGAATGTCGCTAGACAGCGAATCTTTTTATGAGTGTGTTACTTTGGACTGTGCAGATGCCATCCGAGCAAGGAGCAACACATGACCGACAAGATCAAACGCATCACCATCCCGGTGAGCACAGACATTGACAAGATTCGTGACCGCTTAGCTGCCGACACGGGCATCACCATGACCTACACGCAGGTCTTCAACTTCTTGGTTCACTTCTACATGGAGCGGGCCAATGAACCCAAAAGCAAGTGGAAGTCGTTGTCATGAAGAAAGACACCAAGGCTTGGGCGATCAAACTCAGGGGCCGAAACTTTCGCAGCCTTAGTGGACTTCCGATTCTCTACACTACAAGAGCAGACGCTTCCGTTGTTGCCATGAGGGTCGAGAAGACCAGTGACATAACAGCAGTACCAATCCGCGTCAGAGTACGCATAGAGGAGATCAAATGACCAACATCAAGCTCACCCACGACCAGTTCGCTGTGGTGGACGTGAACAACAAGTGGCTGGATGCCAAAGAGTATCCACCACCAAAGAGCGTGAAGATGCTGATGATCGACAAACGCTTGGGCGTTGCAGTGCTTGGCTCATGGCGAGACTCAGACGGCTGGACACACTGGTGTCCCCTACCAACTTTTAGGAGAGACGAATGAACCAGAACGACAACCTAGGAATTGACTGGACCAACCAAGAGGAGGAAGTTATGCAGGATATGTTACGCGCAGGCTTGAACGGCACGAGCGCCCTAGACGTGCAAGTAGCTGGCAACCACTACAAGGACTTAGCCATTCAACCTGTGGAGTACATCCATGCCAACAACATTGGCTACATGGAGGGCAACGTCATCAAGTACGTATCGCGCTGGAGAGCCAAGCATGGCATCAAAGACTTGGAGAAAGCCAAGCACTACATCGAACTACTAATCGAACTGGAGACACGCACATGTTCAGAAACTTAATGCACACCATCACTGGTAGCCCGTTGCATAACGCAGCGCAGGGCGCTATCAACATTAACGCAGTGAATGCCAGTACCTTGACCAGTTCTGGGTTACAGGGTGCCATACAGGGCTATCAATCCCAAATTAGGCAAACACGTAGCAAGAAAATCTTCAGCGGCAACATTGAAGTGCAGCAGGTGTCCAACGGCTACGTAGTCAACATCGGCACCAAGGAAGGCTACGAGTACACGACGCACATCGCGCAGACAATCACCGAAGTCAACGAGATCATTGCAGCAGCGATGGTCGCATTCCAACTGGAGCAGTAATGAGTATCAAACAATGGCTGCGTAACTGGCTCATGTCAAATGACGTAGCGCTCGCGACGGACGTGGTTAAAGCAAACAGAGTATCCGAGGAAGATACTATGCTGAGTTTTTCCATCATCAAAGCCACCAACGGCTACATCGTTAAGGCATCACAATACAAGCCGCAGCAGCGCGGCCCTGACTGGCAGCACCACCTCTACATCGTCAAGGACGACGAGAAAATCCCGGACGTCATCGCCCGGATCATGGCAATAAACGCATTGGAGCAGTAATGAGCGTAGATCAAATTGAACTGTGGCACAAACGTGCCAGACCTAACCCCAACGAAGAGAACTTCAACGTGCAGCTTGGCTGTCACTTAGAGGAGATCGTAGAGATGCTGTCGGTCATCAACACAACACACGCTGACGCTTTGGTACGGGCGCGTACAGCTTTGAGCTGGCTGGCTGACAATCTAAAGAACGGCAGTGCTAGTGCGTACATCACTGACCGCAAAGAGTTCCTTGACTCGCTGGCTGACCAGATCGTTACATCTGTGGGCGTAGGCCATTGTGCTGGCATGAAGACAGCCGAGGCTGTGACTGCCGTGAACCGCAGCAACTACAGCAAGTTCGACAAGAACGGCTATCCCATCTTCAACGACAGCGGCAAGATTGCCAAAGGCCCGGACTATGCACCACCTAACCTTGAGGGCATGTACTGATGACACCCGTCTACATTGACTTTGAATCCTACTGGAGCACGACCCACACGCTGAGTCGTATGTCTCCGACCGAGTACATCACACACCCTGAGACCGAGATCATCTCTGTGGCTATACGTGTTGGCGACGAGCCTACATACGTACTGTTTGGTGAGGAGGTAATCCGTGAGCACCTGCAAGACATGGATTGGGACGACAAGATCGTCGTTGGCCACAACATGTCCGGCTTCGACTCCATGATCCTTGCATGGAGATTCAACATCAAGCCCAAGATGTACGGCTGCACTGCTGCCATGGCGCGGTCCAAGTATTCCAAGACAGGCACGTCCGTTGGTGGCAAGTTCCTCATCGGCGTGTCGCTCAAGAAGCTGGCCGCTGAGTTGAAGGTCGGTGCGAAGCTAGACCTAGAAGCCACTAACACCAAGGGCAAGCACCTGTGCGACTTCACCCCTGATGAGCTGGCTGACATGGAAGAGTACAACAAGGTGGACACTGACCTGTGCGCTGAGTTGTTCAAGAAGCTGGCCAAGGGATTTCCCAAGGCAGAGTTGCTGCACATCGACATGACTACACGCATGCTTGTGGAGCCTAAGTTCCAGCTCGACTACAAGCTGGTGAACAAGGCGCTGGAAGATGTGAAGGCTGAGAAGGCCAAGTCACTCAACGACTTGTACGACTTGCTGTTTACGCAAGCTGAATCAGTGGCCCGTAAGCTGGAAGGCGACCCCACCGACCCCGAAGAGTATGTACGCATGACCATGGCAAGCGCTGCCAAGTTTGGTGACCTGCTTAAGTCCCGTGGCGTGGATGTACCCATGAAGCAGTCGCCCACCAACCCGGCCAAGATGACACCGGCACTGGCCAAGACTGACGATGCGTTCATCGCACTGCAAGACCACGAAGACCCGATCATCGCTGCTGCTGCCCGTGTGCGCCTAGAGGTTAAGTCAACCCTGCTGGAGACAAGGCTGCAAGCGTTCATCAAGGCCGCTGACGCATGCGACGGGCGTATTCCCGTGCCACTCAAGTACGCTGGCGCTGACACCACTGGCCGCTGGTCTGGTGAGCAGTACAACATGCAGAACCTGCCACGTATCAACCCCAAGGTGCCCAAGCCCTCTGATGCGCTGCGTAACTCACTGCGAGCACCCAAGGGGCACAAGGTTGTCGTAGCTGACTTGTCCGGCATCGAGTTGCGGGTCAACCACTTCCTGTGGAAGGTCAAGCAGTCCATGGACTTGTATGCGTCCGACGTTGAGGCTGACCTGTACAAATCGTTTGCTGCTGCACGCTACGGCATCGACGAGAGCGACGTGTCCAAAGACCAGCGACAGCTGGCCAAGATCGCTCAGTTGGGTCTGGGCTTCGGTGCTGGTGCGCCTACGTTCCGCAAGGTGGCCAAGCTGATGGGCGGTCTGGAGTTGTCAGAGGCTGAGTCGCTTGAGGTGGTGACTGCATGGCGTGACACATACCATGACATCGTTAAGGGCTGGAAGGCGTTCCAGAACAGCCTGCCTAACATCCAGCAAGGTACAGAGGTAGCCATTGACCCGTGGGGTCTGTGCGTTACAGAAAAACATGCTGTGCGCCTACCGTCCGGGCGCAAGATTTACTACCCCGGCCTGACCAAAGAGTCCGACAACGGCAAGACCGAATGGTGGTACGGCAGTGGCCGCGCACGAGCCCGCATCTACGCAGGAAAAGGCGTTGAGAATTTGGTGCAAGCCCTTGCCCGTGACGTGATCGCCGAGCATGCCCAGCGTATGTTCCAGCGCACGAAGTTCCGTCCGTCACTGGCGGTGCATGACGAGCTGGTTTACATCGTTCCAGAGACTGTGGCGCAAGATGTTCTTGACGAATTGCAGGGCATTATGCGTAGCGGTGTGTCGTGGTGGCCAGAGCTAATCACGTGGTCTGAGGGTGACTTGGGTGACACCTACGGCGAAGTGAAATAATCGTTGACACCAC
>Ga0315901_10000461_pt1 | contig 60380 bp, 50 predicted proteins | sample LakEriMetagenome_10_FD_203761 | JGI IMG/M metagenome (GOLD analysis project Ga0315901, IMG submission 203761) | Freshwater fungal communities from buoy surface, Lake Erie, Ohio, United States - Buoy 2 MA116 | ecosystem: Environmental > Aquatic > Freshwater > Lake | place: USA: Lake Erie, Ohio... | reverse complement strand
GGTACTGCATAGTCCTCTTTCAGCGCATTCAGGAGTTCAGCGTTCTGGTGCCGCAGTTTCTCGTTCTCTTTCTGGAGGCTGAAATATGTTTCAATGTTGTTGTACCTGATGTAGACCCTGCCGGTGACCTCGGTAGCCACATTCATATAGGCAGCCTGGTGGAATTTATTGTAACGAAACAACATGCTCAGGGCAATCACCTGCAATAAGAGGAAAAACAGCAGGTTGCTGAACCGGGCAATGAAAAGAAAAACGTTACGCATTAATTATCTCATCACGAAGGGATACCGCGAGTAATTCTTGAGGGCAATGCCTGTTCCACGTACTACACTTTTGAGCGGATCATCAGCCACATGCACAGGAAGTTTGATCTTCTGGCTCAACCTTTTGTCCAACCCCCTCAGTAAGGCTCCGCCACCAGTCAGGTACAGGCCCCTGCGGTAGATGTCGGCAGCAAGCTCCGGTGGAGTTGTCTCCAAAGCCTTTAGGATGGCTTCTTCTATTTTGAAAATGGATTTATCAAGCGCTTCTGCGACCTCCTGGAAGCTGACCATGATCTGTTTGGGGATACCGGTAACGAGGTCACGGCCGTTCACCGGGATATCGTCCGGGGGTGTCTCCAGGTCCTTCATCGCTGCCCCGATCTGGATTTTGATCTGTTCTGCGGTACGCTCACCGATCAGCAGGCTATGGTAGCGCCTGAGGGCTTCCATGATATCTGCGGTAAATTCATCGCCCGCGATCCTGATCGACTGGTCGCATACGATACCTGCAAGGGCGATCACGGTAATACCCGTAGTACCGCCGCCGATATCAATGATCATATTTCCAACCGGCTCTTCCACGTCGATCCCGATACCCAGCGCTGCAGCCATCGGTTCATGGAGGAGGTATACCTCTTTTGCCCCGGCCTGCTCCGCACTGTCGCGCACGGCTCTTTTCTCTACCTCGGTTATGCTGGACGGGATACAGATCATCATTCTCCAACTGGGCGGGAACAGGGGCTTTTTCGGGTAGATCATCTTGATCATTTCCCGGATCATTAGCTCGGCCGCGTTGAAATCCGCGATAACCCCGTCTTTAAGGGGCCTTACGGTTCGAATGCTCTCATGGGTCTTTTCGTGCATCATCAGGGCCTTCTTCCCCACAGCAAGCACATTCTTGGGGTTATTCCTGTCCAACGCAACTATGGAAGGTTCGTTAACTACAATTTCGTCGTTATGAATGATAAGTGTATTGGCAGTGCCCAGGTCAATAGCAATATCTTGGGTAAACCAGCTAAATAGTCCCATTGTACAGATGATATTGGGTAGTCATTAATGGAGGCAAAATTGAAGAATTAATCCGAATAAACAACGGCCCTAATATCGATTTATTGGCAGAACTGTTAATATTTCAGCCCTATTTCACCAATTGAGGACAAATAGTGTTTAACATCTACCGGAATTCGTACCCGATATCGGTCCTGTAGTACATCCCGTGAAAATCCAGGAACTCCATGATTATCGAAGAACGCTGCGCCGCTTTCGATACCGTTTCGGCGTAAGATGTCACTGCCAGTACCCTCCCGCCATTGGTGACCACAGTGCCATCCTCGTTTGCGGTGCCGGAGTGGAAGATGATCACATCGTCCTCGCTGAGGATGTCCAGCCCGTCAATCTCATACCCTTTCTGATAATTCCCGGGGTAGCCGCCGCTTACGGCTACCACTGTGGCCGCTGCCCTCGGATCGATCCTCACCTCTATTTCGGATAGCCTTTGCTGTGAGGCTGCCATAAGAAGCTCCACCAGGTCGTTCTGGAGCCTCGGGATCACCACTTCCGTTTCCGGATCGCCCATCCTGCAATTATACTCTATTACAAAAGGTTCATTGTTCACGCTGATCAGCCCAAAGAAGACGAAACCTTTATAATCAAATTTCTCCTGCTGGAGTCCTTTGACGGTGGGCTCAATGATCCTGGTGCGTACTTTCTCCATGAAAACAGCGTCCGCAAAAGGAACAGGGCTAACCGCTCCCATCCCACCGGTATTGAGACCCGTGTCGCCTTCGCCGATGCGTTTATAATCCTTAGCCTCCGGGAGCAACACGTACGATTTACCATCAACAAGCGCAAAAACACTCAGCTCAATGCCCTTGAGGAACTCTTCCACAACTACCTTCTTCCCGGCATCACCGAACTTTGCCTGCTGGATCATCAATTCAAACTCGGCCATGGCCTCCACGTGGTTCTGGCAAATGATCACACCCTTTCCACCCGCAAGCCCATCTGCCTTCAACACGATCGGGATGGGAAGTGAACGCAGGTATTCAACCCCTTCTTCGTAATTGCTAAGATCAAACTCACGGTATGAAGCAGTTGGAATATGATGGCGGTGCATGAAGGCTTTGGCGAATGCCTTGCTGCCTTCCAGTTGGGCAGCTTCCCTTGAAGGCCCTATCAGCGCAATATTCCGGAGTGCGGCATCAGACTTGAAATAATCGCAAATACCATTCACCAGCGGCTCTTCCGGCCCCACGATCACCAGGTCGATGTGCTCGCGCAGGCAAAGGGACTGGATGGCAAGGAAGTCATTGTAGGCAATGTTCACGTTCTCTCCGCAGGCCTCAGTACCCGCATTCCCCGGTGCGATAAACAGCTTTCCGCATAAACTGCTTTGGCTCAGTTTCCATGCTATAGCGTGTTCCCTGCCTCCCGAACCTAACAAAAGAATTTTAAGTGGCTCCATGTTTCGTGGTAAATACTTTATAAAGACCGATCAATAGATTCTGCCACGAAGATATATTTCTCCGTTTTTTTAAAGGGTTAATTTTTTTAATTCCCTATTTTCATTGTCAACAGAAGACATCATGCCAAGCAATTCACAGAAACATCCCAGGGGCCTTTATGTACTATTTGCCGTTGAAATGTGGGAGCGATTCAACTACTATGGCATGCGGGCCATCCTTGTTTATTTTATGGCCGATGCCCTGATGTTCTCGAAACCCTTTGCTTCGAATATGTATGGAGGCTACACCAGCCTGGTCTATCTCACTCCACTCATTGGCGGATTTATGGCAGACAGATACTGGGGTAGTCGAAAATCGATACTGCTTGGCTCCATCACTATGGCCATTGCTGAATTCATTCTGTTCTTCTGCGCGAGCCTATATCAATCTTCCCCGGATACCTCAACCCTGCTGTTCTATACCGGGCTCGGCGTGATGATCGCGGGCAACGGATTTTTCAAACCCAACATCTCCTCCCTGGTAGGGCAATTGTACCCTGCCAATGATAAAAGGACTGATGCTGCGTATACGATCTTTTACATGGGGATCAATGTTGGCGGGATGCTGGGACCTTTTGTGTGCGGCCTTGTTGGTAATACCGGGAATCCCTCAGATTTCAAATGGGCCTTCCTCGCTGCAGGGATCGGCATGATCCTTAGTGCTATTACCCTGAAACTTTTCGAAGGCAAATATCTCGTGGATAGTAACCAGAAGCCTATTGGCGTGATGCCTGAACACATGGCAGATGCAAAATCTGCGATAAAACATCCAACATCGCTGGTATCCATACTTTCTGTGATTGCACTGTGTGCCATGGCCATTGGCCTTTTATATGCGCATGCGAAAAAGATCTTTGATCTCAGCTATCTGCTTTTAGCCTCGCTTGCGCTCATACTCTATGTCATTTTTTCTGACAAAGCATTAACCAGGGAAGAACGGCAAAGAATCATCGCCATTTTTGTGGTTTCGTTTTTCGTGATCTTTTTCTGGAGCGCGTTGGAACAGGCAGGAGCATCATTATCCTTTTTTGCAGCGGAACAAACCGATTTGCGCATCGATCTGCTGAACTACACCATACCTCCATCCTGGTTCCAGTCTTTAAATTCTGCATTTGTAGTGGCATTTGCGCCCCTGTTCGCCTTTCTATGGATTAAGTTGGGCAATAAGAACAGGGAACCGAATTCACCCATGAAGATGTCCATCGGACTTTTCCTGCTGGCCGTGGGATACGCCTGGATCGCACTTGGTGTAAAAGATGTGGCTCCCAATGTGAAGGTGAGCATGATATGGCTAACCGGCATGTATGCCCTCCACACGTGGGGCGAGCTCTGCCTCTCGCCCATCGGGATGTCGCTCGTAAACAAACTGGCACCCCTCAGGTTCGCCTCTTTGCTGATGGCGGTATGGTTCATGGCGAACGCGGCAGCCAATGTTGTTGCAGGAAAACTGAGCGCGTTATATCCGCCCGGACCGGCAGAGTTCGCCAAGGCGGGGAAAGAAGGGATTGACCTCCCCGCTATCCTGAACGGCACTATGCCCGCAACTGCTGACCAGGTCTCAAAACTGAAGGATTTGGATATCCCCTACCAGTTCAGCTCTGTCATGGGCTACCAGATCAATAACCTGTACGATTTCTTCATGCTGTTCGTAATGTTGGCCGGCACTGCCGCCATCATTCTTTTCGTGCTGAACAGGTGGCTGCTGAGGATGATGCACGGCATGAAGTAGGGAGTCAGGAACGCCGGGGATCAGCACAAATCGCTATGCGCCTATTGCTCGCCGCCTGACGCTTTTTCCCTATCTTTCCCGCACCAAAATTGCTGTCATGTCGAATAAAAAATTCCAGCCGTTTGTTTCCCCTGAAACGAACATGAAAGAATTCACCATCAAATCCGTACTGGTCGGTTCTGCATTCGGTATCATCTTCGGTGCCGCCACCGTATACCTCGCCCTGAAGGCGGGCCTGACGGTTTCTGCATCCATACCCATCGCGGTGATGTCGATCGCCCTCAGCAAATTATTCCTTCGCACCACCATTCTCGAAAACAACATTATCCAGACCACAGGTTCCGCCGGGGAAAGCATCGCTGCAGGCGTTGTATTCACGCTTCCCGGTTTCCTTTTCCTGAGCGCGCCCGAAAGCGCGGACTACTTCAATTATTTCACTATCCTCACCCTTGCCATTTTTGGTGGTATCCTGGGCACCCTCATGATGATACCGCTTCGCAAGGCGCTGATCGTGAAAGAGCATGACACCCTACCCTACCCTGAGGGAACCGCCTGTGCTTCCGTATTGAAGGCTGGCGAAAAAGGAGGCAACTTTGCCCGCACCGCCTTCCTGGGTGTGGGGGTGGCCGCCGGTTATGCCTTCCTGCAGAAAATATTGCACATCGTGGCAGAGACGCCTGAGTTCATGACCAGGCAGGCCAATAAATTCTTTCCCTCCGCTAAAGTAAGCGGCGAGATCACCCCCGAATACCTGGGCGTTGGTTATATCATCGGACCCAAGATCGCCGGCATCCTGGTAGCAGGAAGTGTACTCACCTGGTTTGTTTTCAATCCGCTGCTGGCCACCCTGGTACCGTCGGACATGATCGCAACACAACTGATCAAACTGGGCTACCTGAAAGATATCAATACGGCGGGCGGACCCGGTGGCTGGGACCCCGCTAACCATGTTTTCAACGATTATGCTGTGGCTATTTATCGCGCATATGTACGCCAGATTGGTGCCGGCGCTGTTGCAGCAGGAGGATTTATCACCCTCTTTAAAACCATCCCCACCATTATCTCCTCTTTCAAAGGAAGCGTGAGCTCATTGAAAGGCGGTAGCGAGGCGGCTGCAGTAGCCAGAACGGAAAGGGATCTTTCTATCAAGATTGTTGGATTCGGAAGTATTGCACTGATCCTGCTGATGACCATCCTGCCGCAGATTCCGGGGGACAGTATCTTAAGTAAGCTGTTGCTGGGCGTACTGGTAGTCATATTTGGCGCCTTCTTCGTTACGGTATCGTCGCGTATTGTAGGTCTTATCGGATCATCCAATAACCCAATCTCGGGTATGACCATCGCCACCATTATGGGCACCTGTCTGGTATTCATTTCGGTGGGTTGGACAGGCCAGTTCTACGAACCCATGGCCCTGGTGGTAGGCGGCATGATCTGCATCGCAGCGGCCAATGCAGGCGCAACATCGCAGGACCTGAAAACTGGTTATATCGTTGGGGCCACTCCAAGATACCAGCAGCTGGCCCTTTTCGTGGGCGCCATCGTTTCATCACTCGCTATCGGACTCACCGTGAAAGTGCTCGACACGCCAACCCAGGAAATGCTGTCGCAGGGAATACATCACGCCATCGGTACAGAAAAATATTCTGCCCCGCAGGCTACCCTCATGGCCACCCTGATCAAGGGGATCCTTTCGTTTAACCTTGACTGGCAGTTTGTACTGGTAGGGGTTGCCATCGCCGTGGTCATGGAGCTTTGCGGCATCAAGGCACTTAGTTTCGCCATCGGCATTTACCTGCCCTTATCTACCACACTCCCCATCTTTATTGGTGGCGCGATCAGGGGCATGGTAGATCGTAAGCATAAAAAAGATGCAAAAACAGATGTGCAGGAAGAAGAGGACCTCAAAAAAGGCAACCTGTTCGCAACCGGACTGGTAGCCGGCGGCGCACTGGCAGGGGTGATCGTGGCCTTCCTCTCGGTGAATGAGACCATCAGTGCCGGATTGAGTAAGATCAACTTTGAACATGCGCTTTCCGAAAGCCTTGGGCAGAATGGATATTACCTCTTAGGCACAATTGCATTCCTGCTGATGGCCTATACCCTGTTGAGGATCGGCATGAAAAAAGAGGAGCATCTGCCCTAAATGAAATCAAGGTGTGGATAGGATGAGCCGAGGATCTTTTTGTCGTCGGCTCCCAGCCATTCTTTGAGGATGGTGGCATACACTTGCTTGAAATCCACCTTGTGTTTCAAGTCTCCCTCGTGGAGGTTCTGCAGGTCCGGAAGCGCGTTGAGCAAACCCTTTTTCTTCAGCCCTCCGGAAATGAAGAACATGTTGTTCGCGGTGCCATGATCCGTTCCGCCGCTGGCATTCTGCGACACCCGCCGCCCGAATTCCGAAAAGGTGAATGTGAGTACATCGTTGAACCGGTTGTTGATCCTCAGATCCTCCGTAAAGGCCTTCAGGGCATCATTGAATTCCGTAAACAATCTCTTCTGCTGCGCAGCCTGGTTAACGTGTGTATCAAAGCTGCCTAACGATACATAATACACCTTTGTGTTGATGTCGCTGAAGATCAGTCCCGCGATCGTTTTCAACTGCTGACCCAATTGGGAGGCAGGATACTGTTTCGTGGACGGACTCTTTTTGCTTTGGCTGAAAATATAATCCGCGGAAGAGATGGTATCGGCCATTGTTTTATAGAGGTAGTCCACCGAACTATCTTCATAACGGTCACCATGCAACCTCGAGAGCTCGCGGAAGAATTTCTCCTGGCTGCTTCCATACAGGTTGGCTGGCTTCAGGAAGGCCAGGCCCTTAGACTGTTCGCCTTTTAATGCAAGGCTCAATACATCGTCCAACTCCAGCACCTGCGTTGGCCTGCTGCAGCCATTACACTGTGCATCCAGGTAACGTCCCAGCCAGCCTGTGTTAATGATCTCCCTGCTGTCGCTGGCGGAATGCCAGATATCCATGCTCCTGAAATGGGACCTGTCCGGGTTGGGATACCCCACATCGTTCAGTACTGCCAGCGAGCCCTCCCCGTGCAACTCACGTAAATGGGTAAGCGAAGGATTCAACCCGGCTTCATCACTGATAGCGAGGGCCTCCTCTTTTCTGATCCCCAGGGAAGGGCGAAGCCTGTAATAGTCGTCATTTCTGAAAGGGATTACGGTATTCAACCCGTCGTTACCTCCCGAAAACTGGATCACCACCACTACCTTATTCCCCGGTGGCACCATAGCTGGTTTCTCAAAAGCTTTCAGGAAGCTGGGAACCATCAGTGTTCCCGTGGCCAGGCTTCCCATCTGAATGAATGAACGGCGTTTTATCAGCATGGTCTTTTTTTTACATCAATTGATATTCTGGTGTACTCATCACCTGTATGGTCAGCGATCTGATATAGGCTTCCCTGCTGCTGCTGTCGGCAAATGCATTCAGCTTTTCAAGATCGATCGTACCTGGCTGCAGGAGGCCTGATGCGATAGCCATTCCCAATTGCTCCCTGGGCAGGTCACTGAACCGGTCAATATATGCGGGCCAGTCGACACGCACATTGATCCCTTTCTTTTTAGGTAACAAGGCTTCCATCTGTCCCATCATGAAGTCGTCATCGTCCTTGGGTCTTAGCGCGAGGGTTTCCATTTCGGGAAGCAAGCGCGGCAGCCTTAATCGATACATGAGCGAAGAACTGTCGATCCAGTTCCTGCCACCAGGCCATCCCGCCACATTGGGCGGAAAGAATAATACCTGACCCAGTAGGCGCTGGTACAGCAGCAGGGACTGCCCGTTGTTGAACTCCATGGGTATCATCCGCCTTATTCCCGTGATCAGCTCCACTGGCGATTTTATTTTTGTGCCGATGTTTTTATGCTCATAGAACATATCGGACAGGAAGATATTTTCCATCAGTTTACCGATGTTGTACCCGGATCGGTAGAACGCGTCACTTAATGGTGTCAGCACGGATTCATCAACCTGTTCGTTGACATAGAACCTGAGGATCTTCGAGGTAATGTACCTGGCAGTCTGCTTATTCTCCAGGAGCATGCTGATCACATCATCGCCATTGAAATTTCCTGTTTTCCCAAAAATGGTTTTACTGCCTTCATCATGGAATTGCCGGCGGAAAACAAATTGTCCCGAGAAGTCGAACCCCCACCCTGTGAACGCCCTGGCAGCCTCCTTGATATCCTGCTCTGTGTAATGACCGCGCCCGAGGGTGAACAACTCCATGACTTCGCGCGCAAAGTTCTCGTTAGGCTGTTTCTTCCTGTTTTGCTGGTTATTGAGAAAAGCCAGCATGGCCGCGGATTTGGACACCTGTCGGAGCAGGGTGCCAAAATCAGACAAAGCGTTCTGGCGGATCACATCCAGCAATTGCTGCTGGAAAAAAACATTGATCTGGCGACAGGCGAAATGGCCATGCCAGAAAAATGCCATCTTCTCCCTCAACTGTGCTTTTGACTGGACCATTTCATTCAGCCACAGCAGGTTGAGGTCTTTCAAACCCTCGTTATTCTGCTTCCTGATCTGCTGCTTTTGCTCCCTGCTGAGATCCTGCATCCGGGTTCCCATCTCCTTCGCCAATCCTTCAACAGCAGCCACTTTCATGGTCGCAGGCGCTGGTGATGAGCGCTTTACCAGTTCCCGGTAAAGATCTTTGCGGTCCATGGACAGACTGGTGGAGTCTTCAGCAGCAGGACCAAATCCGGCGCGCCACAACAGATGAAGATTATTTGTGAGATCGGCAGGCATAACAGAATTTGAGATTGGACTCTTCAGCTGTCGTACAGTTTAAAGAGGACCGTATGTAAATTGCTAAAAAAGGGATTAAATTAGGCTATGAACCCGAAGTCGTTGAAATACACTGCGCCATTTATTGTTTTTGTTGCAGCCATATTTGCTTTGAAGGGCCAGGGCTGGATCATCATCCTACCCCTGGTACTGGTTTGGGTGATCATCCCCCTGACAGAGCTTATTCTGCAACCGGATGATGCCAATATGGAAGCGGCTGAAGAAGAGATCGCGAAACGCGATCCCGCTTATGATATCTGGCTCTACCTCGTAGTGCTGCTGCAATATGCCTCACTGTATGTTTTCCTTGATGCAGTGCGGCAAAACAACCACAATGGCTGGGAGCTGACCGGGAAAGTTTTCGTAATGGGGTTGCTATGCGGCACATTTGGCATTAATGTGGCCCACGAACTGGGTCACCGCGCAGATAAACGGGAGCAGTTCCTTGCCAAGCTCCTGTTGCTGACGTCCCTGTATATGCATTTCTTCATTGAACACAACAAGGGCCATCACCGGAGGGTATCTACACCGGAAGATCCTGCAAGTGCGCGGTATGGCGAATCTGTATATGCCTTCTATATCCGCAGTATGGTTTTCTCCTACCTGTCTGCATGGCAGATCGCAGGAAGGGAGATGAAAAAAAAGGGCTTGCCGGTGCTTCACTGGAAAAATGAAATGCTACAGTTTCAACTGATACAAATTGCATTTGTAGCGCTGATCTGGTTTGCATTTGGATTAAAGGCCTGTCTCCTGTTCCTTGCAGCAGCGTTGATTGGAGCGCTACTGCTCGAAACCGTCAATTATATAGAACACTACGGCCTTGTAAGGAAAAAGAGGGACAATGGCCAGTACGAAAGAACCATGCCGGAGCATAGTTGGAACAGCAACCATGTGATCGGCAGGATCGTACTGTTTGAATTATCCAGACACAGTGATCACCACTACGTTGCCAACAGGAAATACCAGGTGCTTCGCCACCACGAGGATGCGCCCCAGATGCCAACCGGGTATCCGGGCATGATGATCCTTTCACTGATCACCCCCGCGTGGTATGCCGTAATGAATCCCAGGGTAAAAAAAGCGCAGAAAGGATCGTAACAACCTTCCCACTGTTACCGGGAGGTTTATTGTATGATATCGATCCCGAAATAAGGCTTCAGTACTTTGGGAACGAGAATGCCATCAGGTGTTTGATTATTCTCCAAAATGGCGGCAATGATCCTGGGCAGGGCCATGGAGCTTCCGTTCAGGGAATGCACGAGTTGGGTTTTGCCTTCTCCGTCCCTGAACCTGATCTTCATCCTGTTGGTTTGGAATGATTCGAAATTAGACACTGAACTCACTTCCAGCCATCTCTCCTGCGCGGCACTGTACACTTCAAAATCATAGGTTAGCGCAGAAGCGAAACTCATATCGCCTCCACACAGACGAAGTATCCGATATGGCAGTCCGAGTGACTGTACCAGTTTCTCCACATGGAGCACCATTTCTTCGAGCACTTCGTAACTGCGCGAAGGATGAACGAGTTGCACCACTTCCACTTTATCAAACTGGTGCACGCGGTTCAGGCCCCGAACATCTTTTCCAAAACTGCCGGCCTCCCGCCTGAAGCAGGGAGAATGGGCGGTCATCATCACTGGGAGATCAGATTCCTTCAAGATCTCATCCCGGTATATATTGGTAACCGGAACTTCGGCAGTAGGGATCATATAAAAATTGTCCGCCGGCATATAATACATCTGGCCTTCTTTATCGGGCAACTGGCCCGTGCCATAGGCAGTGGCTTCGTTCACCATATAGGGCGGAATATACTCCACGTAGCCGGCTGCCGTGTTATAGTCAAGGAAATAAGCGACCAGTGCCCTTTGTAACCGCGCGCCTTTCCCTTTGAACAATGGGAAACCGCTGCCGGTGATCTTTACACCTGTTTCAAAATCCACCAGGTCATACTTCCTGATCAGGTCCCAATGGGGCACTGATCCTTCGGGTAAAACCGGTATATCTCCAGCCTGCCTGACCACTTCATTGTCTTCGGGCGTAGCGCCGGCAGGAACCTTTTCGGAGGGAAGGTTTGGCAACTTCACCAGCATGTCGTGCAGGCTTGCATCGGCCGCAGCGAGTTCTTTCTCGAGCCCTTCGATCTCAGCCTTCAGATCGGCAACTTCCTGTTTCCGGGCCTCCGCCTCATCTTTCCTGCCCTGCGCCATCAATGCGCCGATCTCTTTAGAGGCCGCGTTACGCCTTGCAAGCCGTTGCTCACTGGCGGTTTGGAGGCTACGCCTCGAATCATCCAGCCCGATGATCTGATCCACCAAACCCGGTTCTTTAAAGTGCTTGACAGCCAGTCTTTCCAAAACCCATTCTTTCTGCTTACGGATCAGATTCACCTGCAACATGCGAAATAATTTCCGCAAAGATAATCGGTCCGGCCTAATCGTTAATTTCGCGTCATGTACATACAAGATGACCTGCAGGCAAGGTGGTGGAAGCTGGAAGAAAAACTGATGGAGCGGTTTGGGAAAAAGCCTGATATGGAAACGATCCTGTTCCTGATCGGAATCCAGGAGTTCGGGGACCTGAGGGATAAATTCACCAAAGAACAGAAGCAGGACCTGATGCATATTGCTGTTTGCTCCGTACTGTCGGCCAGTGGCTATTACGAACTCGAAGGCGTTGATGAAGATGGATGGCCGCATTTCCGGCAGTTGAAGCATATTCCACCCATGCCCCTGAAAGAACAGGAAGATTTTATCAAAGACCACGTTCTGCTGTATTTTCAGAACAACAATGTGATATAACATGCGGATCTTTTCAGTGATCATCCTGCTGTTGTTGCACAGCGCGGTAATGGCCCAGGCCGATATCAAGATCAGGAAAAAAGACAGGAAGAAAGATGTTACCATGCTGACTGACAGCGGCACTATCAGGCTAAGGTTGTCAGATTCCACCCCCCTGCACCGCGACAATTTCATCCGGCTGGTGAAGCAGGGATTCTATGACAGTGTGTTGTTTCACCGGGTGATCAGCAGCTTCATGATACAATCGGGAGATCCGGCCTCTAAAAGGGCCAAACCCGGCGAAAAACTTGGTAATGGCGGTCCCTCCTACACCATTCCCGCAGAGTTCAGATCCTCGCTGTTTCACAGGAAGGGAGTACTGGCTGCTGCCCGGCAGGGAGACCAGATAAACCCGCAAAAAGCCAGCAGTGGAAGCCAGTTTTACATAGTCCAGGGAAAGAAATTCACCCCTGCGGGATTGGATTCCGTTGAAACTTACCGGTTGAATGGACGTAAGCTCCCGGCAGAGCACCGCGCCGTTTACCAGACCATTGGAGGGAGCCCGCACCTCGACCAGCAATACACCATTTTTGGGGAAGTGGTGTCCGGGCTTGAAGTTATTGATAAGATCGCGGGGACCAAAACCAGTCCCGATAACAGACCGTTGACGGACATCAGGATCATTAAAGCCAAATTGGTCAAAAGGACAAGGTGATGCCAATAATTTTCTTACGTCGAACTATTTTCTCCATATTTGCTACTCTAAATGTCAGCATATGAATTTTCCCGATAATCTGCGATACACAAAAGACCACGAATGGGTACTTCTGGAAGGAACTACCGCCACAGTAGGCATCACTGATTTTGCCCAGAGCGAATTGGGTGACATTGTTTACGTTGACATTGAGTCCATTGGAAGTGAACTCGCAGCCGAGTCAGTATTTGGTACGGTGGAAGCAGTGAAAACCGTAAGCGATCTTTTCCTGCCGCTGGACGGAACTGTTACAGAGAAAAATGCAGAGCTGGACGCGCAACCTGAACTTGTGAATCAGGATCCTTACGGACAAGGCTGGATGATCAAGATGACCGTGAAGGATATCTCCGCATACGACAACCTGATGGATGCAACTGCATACAAAGCACTTGTAGGTTAATCGTACATATGTTGAACGGGCTATTAAAGAAACCCTGGCCTTCCCTGATCTGGACGGGCCTGATCTTCTTTTTACTCACCGTCAGAACCGATAATATTCAATCGGTCCCACTCCTTGGGTTCAGGCACCTGGATAAGGTTGTACATGTTTTCCTGTTTGGGGTACTCTTTCTGTTATGGGCCAGATTCCTTGCAGGCAAAACAGCCTTGCGCCGAACACATTTACTTGGGATGTTCATGGGAGTAACGGCTTATGGGATTGGGATGGAATTCTACCAGGACCTTTTTACCACAAGGGCCTTTGAATGGGCAGATATTTTGGCAGACACCGCGGGTGCGGCTTTGGGAATGTTGTATATAGGGATAAAAAATAAGCCCCTATAGAAATAGGGGCCGCAACCAAAACTAACTGCTTATGAGAAAATTGACTGTTTAATTACGAATATAAGACGTCAAATCAGGTGCCAGGGTTTACTCCCATCCTGTTAACAGAATGATAAAGGTCCCGGTCTCTGCCAACGCTCAAATCTTTTGCTACAATGCTTTATCACTTCGCTGGCGCCATTCCTGAAAAGAACTACATATAGTAAACGAAGGCTGTGATGAAAAAGTTGTACTGAATATCCTAATATTCTGTGAATAGGACCCGGGTCGTCATCCCTTTTACTTCATAAATCCCTTCACCAGGTCCATCAGACCTCCGCCTCCGCCACCGCCACCGGAAAGCTTCGCCATTATATCGTTCAGGTCTACATCCCCATCGCCGTCTGCATCACCGCCCTGACCCTGGAACTTGCTCAGAATACCCTGGAAATCGATCCCGGCGGCATTCCCGCCCGCAAGCGACTGCATAACGCCATTGATATCGATGCTGCTGTCATTCGGATCGGTCACCTTTCCCGCAAATCCGGATAAAACTTCCGGAATAAGGTTCGCGCTTACCTGTTGGGCCTGGGCCGGGTTTACATTAAACTGGTTGGTGAGCTTTCCGGTGAATGACTGGACCATGCTCTGTACCATGGGGTTACTCATCAGGGAAGCTATACCCCCGCCTGAACCGCCCTGTCCGAACATCTTCATGATCTGGGAGAGCCCGCCACCGGCAAGGGCTTGCTGTAGGCCACTGGTAATGGCATTACCGGCCTCGCCGAGCACCTCATTGTTGTATTCGTTTGGAATTGCAGGGTTGTTTACAACACCTTGCTGGCCTTTCTCCTGTAGTAAATTCATTAACTGATCAAGCATAATACTGTGTTTATACCATCAAGTTAAAAACAAACTGTTACCTCAAACTAAACTACAAGAATATGAAACAATATTAATTCTGTTGGGTAAGTTTCTCTGCGTTCTCGGCGAATTGCAGGGCGTCGATCAGCGTGCCGATCTCACCGTTCAGCACCTCCCCGAGATTATAAAGTGTCATCCCGATCCTGTGGTCGGTCACCCGGCCCTGGGGGAAGTTATAAGTCCTGATCTTGGCTGACCTGTCGCCTGAAGCTACGAGGCTTTTCCTGTGCCTGGAGATTTCCTCCTCCTGCTTACGCACCTGCTCTTCATACAGTTTGGTGCGCAGCATTTGCATAGCTTTCTCGCGGTTGGCCAACTGCGTACGTTCCGTCTGGCAAGTTACCACCAGGCCGGTCGGAAGGTGGGTGAGGATCACCTTGGTTTCCACCTTGTTTACATTCTGGCCGCCTGCGCCCCCACTCCTTGCCGTATCCATTTTAACTTCGCTGTCCTTCACTTCCACGTCCACCTCTTCTGCTTCGGGCATCACGGCTACAGTGGCCGCACTGGTATGCACCCTGCCGCTGGCCTCGGTGTCGGGAACCCGCTGTACCCGGTGCACTCCGCTTTCAAACTTTAAGGTGCCATATACATCGTCACCCACCACTTCCACCTGGATCTCTTTGTACCCACCAACCGTTCCTTCGCTTTCTGAAAGTATGGCAGTTTTCCAGCCCTTTTTCTCACAATACCGCAGGTACATCCTCAATAAGTCACCCGCAAACAGCGAAGCCTCATCGCCCCCGGTACCCGCCCGGATCTCGAGGATGGCATTCTTGTCGTCCTGCGGATCCTTGGGGATCAGCAGGTTCCGGATATACTTCTCCAATTCGCCCTTCTGCTCTTCAAGTCCTGCGGTCTCCAGTTTGGCGAGTTCACGCAGTTCCATATCATCACCCATCAGGGCCTCCCTGTTGAAATCGATATCATCAAGTAACCTGACATAATCATGGTAGGCCTTTACAATATGCTCCAGGCTACGGTACTCCTTGCTCATCTGGGTGAACTTCCTGTTATCGCTCACCACCTCAGGGTTGGTCAGGGCCACGCCCAGGTTGTCAAACCTTGCTTTGATCGCTTCCAGTTTATCTATCATACTTTTGCCTGGTATTAAAACGTGCGCAAAGTTACAAAATAGGACCATGGGATACGAGAAAGTTCGGGGAGATCATTTGTTCGACGGCCAGAACCTTTGGGGCGGAGAAAAAGTACTGGTGCGGGATATGAAGGGGCTGAAAGTTGACATCATAAACCTTGAAGACGCCGGAGAAAACGTGCGATATGTACCCGGACTGATCAGCCCGGGCTTTGTCAACGCCCATTGTCATGTTGAACTCTCGCACCTGAAAGACGCCGTACCACAGCATACCGGCCTGGTACCTTTCCTGTTGCAGGTGGTTACAAAAAGGGATGCCGATGAAGCCGTTAAAAACAAGTGCATGGCGACGGCCATCACGGAAATGAAGGAAGACGGCATCATAGCCGTTGGCGACATATGCAACACCATGGACAGCCTCCATGCCAAGGTCCATTCAGGCATGCACTGGCAGAACTTCATAGAGGTCCTGAGCATCACTGATGCGTCAGCACAAGACAGGCTGGCACATTACGGATCTGTACTTAACGGGTTCAGAGACAAAAATGCAGGGCGGTCTTCACTTAGTCCCCATGCATCTTACACTGTCAGCAGAACCGCTTTTGAAATGATCAACGATGCCACAGAGGGCCAACTCATATCGATCCACAACCAGGAGACCCCGGCCGAAGATCATCTCTACGAAACCGGTGACAGCGAATTCCTGAAATTGTATAAACTGTTCGGCATTGAAGCTTCACCATTTAAGGTAACAGGCAAAACCAGTATCCGGTCATACCTGCCGTATTTTAACAGGGGCCAGAAAATCATGCTGGTCCACAATACTTTCATGCCCGAAGATGATATCCAGTGGGCGAATGACTACGCAAAGAAAGCAGGGATCAGCCTGGTCTACTGCTTTTGCGTAAATGCAAACCTCTACATAGAGAACAAACTGCCCCCATTACACCAATTTATGGATGCGGGCTGCCGGATGGTGATCGGCACGGACAGCTACAGCAGCAACACGGAACTTAAAATCTCACACGAAATTTCGACTATTCGTGCCCGTTACCCTTCCATACCGGTTGAAACGCTACTCGCATGGGCTACTACCAACGGAGCAGAAGCACTTGGCATCGAGCCCACCTGGATGACGGGGTCAAAGATTCTGCAAAAACCGGATTCCGCTGCCAGGGTCTAGACTTCGTAAAGCGCGTGCAAAACGGGGATCGACTTCAGGTTGCCGAACCCGGGCTGATGAAAAACATAGTAAGAAAGATAGGCGTCCAGCAATGCTTTGCGCTGTTCCCTGTTCAACCGAAGTTCGATGAGTTCCTCCGGATGCTGGGTTTTCAGCAGATGGGAAGTGATCTCGCTCAGCTCTTCTTCCAGGTAATTGGGATGCTGCGGCCTGCGCGAAACAAAATTGCCCTCGTGCAGGTCCAGTATGGTATTCCCGGCGCTGAATGTATCCTGTATCCTGAATCCGAAAAAATGGGCGAGGTGCAGCAGGAAATACAAAGGGAAGTTTGCCGTGACGGCCGGATTCCCCTCATCCAGTTGCGTAAACACATCCTCCAGGAATTCGTACAGTTCGGGATTGGCTTCGGGCTGATTCAGGCATTTTTGCAATACTTCTGTGATGAATAAAGCCACTGTATTCTTGTGAATGTTCCGGTAGAGGTCGTTATAGATCAAAGCCCATTTAAACTCCCGGATCCGCTGGAGACTGCTCCTGTCGTTCTGGTAAACCACCAGGTCCAGGATGGTTGCGGGCTGGAAAAGATTGGCGCGGTAGGGTTGTTTTGCCGAAGCCGACCTGACGCCGTTGACCATGTACGACTGCATACCAAAGAGCTCGGTGTAAATCGATACCACCAGGCTCGACTCCCCGTATTTCACCGATCTCAATACCAGGCCCTTGGTTTTATGCAGCATATTATTTTAAAAAGAAAATTTTTGTAGCCAGTTTCTCCACGTTCTGTTCGTCTGCTACAATCACGAGGTAGACACCACTTGAAGCCCTGTTGCCTTTATAATCCCTGCCGTTCCAAATGGCCTGTCCACCAAGGGACCTGGTTTGGAAGACCAGCCTTCCATCCAGTTCAGTGATCTTCACCGTAGCATTCACCGGCAGACCCCTCACCGCAATGGTGCCACCAAATCCCGGCGGGACCGGATTCGGGTATACCAGTACATTATTACCCCCTGTTTCCCCTTCAGTAGCTGTACTCCTGAAAGAACAGATCCCGGCGGATGTGGCGGCAAATACCTCTCCGCTGACGGGATCGATGGCCAGCGAACTGATCTCGTCTGCGAGCAGGGGGCTGTTTGCCTTTGTAAATCGGTAAATGATCTTATCCCCTTCGGCGGCTACCAGCCAAAGGCCATTCCTGGTGCCAACCCATTTCCTGTTGGCCCCGTCAACGGCTATAGACAGCACCTCTTCATCGCGAAACAGGAAGCCGGCAAAATTATCCTCCTGTATAATGGGGAGGATCGCTTCGCAATTGCTGTTAACGGCCTCCTGTACGCAGTTGACCACGGCAATCCCTTTATCGGTACCTACCCATATAAAACCGTTCTTGTCTTTGACCGCACAGTATACATTATTAGATGGCAGGTTACCATTCCCCCTGCCCTGCCTGTAATATCGCCACCTGTCGTCCCCCGTGTTATCGATGCTGCTGCCGGAATTAAAAACAAACAGACCGTTCTGCTTCGGGGAGACGATCCATTTTTGACCGAGGTCATCTATGGTGATGCCCGCGGTTGCATTTTCGGCATGGAAGAATGGAATGGTGAACGACTTCCAGCTGCCATCAGCTTTTTTAACCAGCAGGTTCTGGGGTGCGCCGTAATTGGAGATCCAGAGGTTTGATTCCCGGTCAGTAGCCAGGCCGCTTACGCGGTAAGAGCCCGGATCGCCCACGGCAGCAGCCAAAGGGGAGGTCTGTTTATAGATCACCCGGGAGTTGTCTTTTCTGATCTCCAGCAATCCCCCGCCATAGGAACCTACGTAAACAGAACCTGTTGCAGGTTGACCCGCCACGGTAATGAAATCGTAGAGGCTGTCCAGACCGGTATTCACGTACCTGTTGTACCCGTCCCAGTACTGATCCTTCAGACGATATATGCCGTTGGGGTTGAACGTATAATTCCAGGCCTCGTTTACGGTGCCTGCCGCAACCCAGAGCGACCCGTCAACGAAGCTCATCTGGCCAGTAGCTATATTAATGGGCGAGTTGGGAAATACTTTCTCTGCATCAGTTGCACCGGCCCGGAAGAGCCCGTTATTGAAATCTGCAATCCAGCAATCCTGACCCGAAAGCACAGCTTGTTTGGGAAACGAAAGTCCTGCCGGCTGATATACGCGCAAGGTGTTGGCAGAAGCATCCAGGTGTACAACCCGGCCCGTATTTCCCGATCGCTCCGATACCAGTAATCCTGTGCCGGCGGTATCGATGGAACTGATGCCTGTGCGTTGATAAAACAGCGAGAAATTCCCGCCCGATGAAGAGAACACCGATTCCCCCAGCAGGGCATAGACCCTGGTTCCCGACGCGATCACGTGCTGGGCTGGTCCTGGCGGAAGCGGCAGCAGCTGCCAGTTCCGGTAATCTGAAGGATCGCTCGAGAGGAGCGCAGATTTAAGACCCTCTTCCGTAGCGGCAAAAACCCGGTTTCCCGAGAAAGCAAGCCCCCAAACAGGGACTTCGGCACCTGCATTCCCGATCCTCCACGTATCCCGGACCTGGTTCCTTTTCATATCGATGACGATCACGCCCAATCCCGTTGACAGATAAGCCATGTCGCCCCTGATCGCAATACGATGGATTGTTTTATTGCCGCTGGTGCTGCTGATCCTGATATCCGGGATATTCACCACCCGGCCGCCTTTCCAGATATCAAGATTGCTATTCTGGTAGGCGATCACGGTATTGCCTGAAACGGGATCATGGGTCATGGCACTGACCCCGATATCGCTGAGCCCATTAACCTTCGACATCCTGGTGAATGACTCATCGGCGGGATCGTACAGGAAAACAGCATAGGGGGTGGCGCAATAGACCCCGGTACCGGACAAGGATACGTTAACGGCATTGTTCCACGGCAGGTGCTCCCGCCACTGGCCTACCGGTGGGGGCGACTGGGCCGAAAGGGAACCCCAGCCGATGGTGAAAAGCAACAACCCCGTCCATCTCTGCATCTCCAAAATTATCATTTCGTGCGATACCATTTTGAAATCCACTGTCTGTAAAATGTTGTTTCTTTGCGGGCATGTGGAAAAACCTCGGCGAATGGATCTTACGCAACAGGCTTTGGCTGTTGATATCCCTGGCGATATTTACCCTGGTCATGGGTTGGTTCGCCTCCAAAGTTGAACTCAGCTACGATTTTGCCAAGGCGATCCCCGTAGATAACCCAAAGTATAAACAGTACCTATCGTTCAAGGAGAAGTTTGGGGAAGACGGGAATCTCCTGACCATTGGTTTCATCAAAGAAGACCTGTTCACGGAAGCCTTCTTCAACAAGTTCCTCGAGTTTCACCAGAACCTCAAGGAAACGCAAGGTGTGGAGGAGGTGATCAGCGTAGCTTCTGCGGTCACCCTAATGAAGGACGATTCCACCGAAAAGTTGCAGCCTGTCCAGATCTTTCCCGGCAAGGTGCGCAGCCAGCAGGAACTGGACAGCCTGAGGTCCGCATTTTTGAACCTGCCGTTTTACAGGGGGCTCATGTATAACCCCAAAACCAACGCCTGGGTACTGGGCGTACGCATCAAAAAAGAGATCCTCAACTCCAAGCAGCGAGATAAGATCGTACCGCTGATCTCTGAAAAAGCATATGCATTTTCCAAGGCCAACAATATCGAAGTCCATCTTAGTGGACTGCCCATGATCCGAAGTAACATTGCAGTGAGGATCGCCAATGAGATGAAGTTCTTTTTGCTGGGATCATTGTTGTTATCTACCGTCATCCTATTCCTGTTCTTCCGGTCTGTGAGCACCACCTTGCTTTCCTTGCTGGTGGTCATCATCGGCGTCATATTCTCGCTGGCGATCATTGTGTTGTTTGGTTATAAGATCACACTCCTGAATGCGCTGATCCCGCCATTGATCGTTGTCATAGGGATCCCCAATTGCATTTATTTCCTGAATAAATACCACACTTCCTTCCTGGCAAAGGAACATAAGCATGAGGCATTGGTGGAGATGGTCAGCCGAATGGGTATTGTAACCCTGTTCTGCAACATCACGGCAGCAATTGGGTTTGCCGTATTTGCGCTCACAAAAAGCGCGATCCTGAAAGAGTTTGGCGCCGTTGCGGGGATTTGCATCATGGCGATTTTCGTCATTTCATTCATCCTCCTTCCATCGGCCCTGAGCTACCTGCCTCCGCCCAAGCAACGGCATCTGAATTACCTCGAGAATAAATGGCTGTCAGGTATTTTAACGAAGATCGAAGTATGGGTATTCAACCATAAAAAAGTTGTTTACGCGATATCATTTGCCGTGATTGCTTTTTCTGTGGCGGGCATATTCAAGTTAAAAGCACAGGGATTCATTGTTGATGATCTTCCGCAAACAGATGTGATCTACCGCGACCTGAAGTTCTTTGAAAAGAATTTCGAAGGCATTATGCCACTGGAGATCCTGGTAGATACCAAAAGGAAAAATGGATTTGCAGGCATGAAGGCCCTTCAGATCTTCGAAAAGATAGATTCCTTCAGCGCCGAGATCAATGCGAGTCCTGAAATGGCCAGGCCGCTGTCTTTAGTGGAGGGGTTGAAATTTGCGAAACAGGGATTCTATGACGGCGACAGCAACAACTACACCATACCAAACAGTTTTGACGGTGCTTTCCTGGCGGATTACCTGAGGGTGAAAAAAGACACCGCTGCCAACAAAAGCAGTTTCCAGAAACTGATGGCCGCCTTCATGGACAGCAACAGGCAGGTGACCCGGATCAGTGTGAACATGGCAGATATAGGAAGTAAGCGACTACCTCTGCTGCTGGACTCACTACAGAAAAGGGCGGATCATTATTTCGACAGCACGAAATACAAAGTGGAGTTTACCGGCACCAGTGTAACCTTCCTGGAAGGAAGCAGGTTCATCATAAACGGCCTGAGGGACAGTATCATCTGGGCCTTTGTGCTGATCGCGATCTGCATGCTTTACCTGTTTAAATCGTTTCGGATCCTGATCTGCTCTTTGATACCGAACCTGATCCCGCTGGCCCTGACCGCAGGCGTAATGGGTTGGGCAAATATCCCGCTGAAGCCATCAACGGTACTGGTGTTCAGTGTGGCACTGGGTATAGCCATTGATGTAACCATCCGGTTCCTTATCAGCTACAAACAGGACCTGCCGAGGTATAATAACGATATTAAGGAAACGGTGATGCACACCCTGAGGGGTACTGGCATTAGCATCATCTATACCTCGCTGGTGCTCATCGCGGGTTTTGTGATCTTTATGTTCAGCGGGTTTGGAGGAACCAAAGCGCTGGGTCTCCTGACCTCGTTGACCCTGCTGGCCGCAACACTGACCAACCTGATCCTGCTGCCGGTATTGCTCCTGACCATTACTTCAAAAAAGGACAGGGCATAGGAAAACCGGTTATCGAAATTTAGTCAGGCGCTACATCTTCAGTTGCGCGAAATCATTTCAACAACTCTGCGAGTTTAGCCTGGAGATTTGGGCCTCTCAGGTTGCTGGCGATGATCGTCCCACTGGGATCCAGCAACACATTATAAGGAATGCCATCGATACCATAGAGGGGAACCACCATACTGTCCCAGTACTTCAGATCGCTTACCTGTGCCCAGTTCAGCTGGTCGGCCTGTATAGCCTGGAGCCATGGGTCCCTGGCACGGTCGAGTGAAACTCCGAAGATGGTAAAGTTCTTATCCTTGAACTGATTGAAGGCTGCAACTACATTTGGATTCTCCTGCCTGCACGGGCCGCACCAGCTGGCCCAAAAATCCACCAGTACATATTTTCCCCTGAAAGAACTCAACGCGATCATCTTGCCATCCGGGTCAGGGAGACTAAAATCAGGTGCAGGTTTCCCAACCTGCACCGGGGCTTTCTGGCTGCTCAGGTAGTCAAAATATTCTTTCACAGTCTTCTGGACCATGGGGTGGCCTCCGAATCTTTTGGACATACTGGTCATCACGGGCTCAAAACGCTGGGCATCGATCTGGGTGCGGAGCAATGGACCTACGATGTATAATGCGATCGCAGGACTTTGTGTTGTATCTGCGTAACCCAGCAAATAATTCTCTGTATGCCCAACATAGTCGCGAAATGTTGTCTCTGCAACTTTGGCAGCGCTATCGTTCGCCGGCGGCTCCTTCAATTTCATAGCGATAGCCCTCAGGGAATCAATGCCTGAAAGCCTGCTGTTGAAATTTGTCAATACATCCCTGAAAGCGTTGCTTTGGGCTGAGTTTGTGGAATAAGTGCTGAGTGTTTTCCAGTCGGCGCTCACCTGGATATCATTCCTGTCATTCACCAGCATCAGGAACTTCCCGTCCCGCTCAAACCTGAGGCGGTAGATCCCCTCCTCAGCTGCCATATCAGACTCCAGCTGGAATTTGGCGGTACCGGCATCCAGCACGGCCGTATCGAGTGTCCGCGGGGCCGCCGCATCGAGTTCGAGTATATCGAGGTATATGGTCTGCCTGGTGTCGTTATTGCTAACGGTTCCGGACACCTGCATTTTTGCCGGGTCATTGCTTTTGCAGGCGGCAACAAGGAAAACAAAAACGGCTATGGCAATATTTCTCATGATCAGGATTGATTTAATTTTTGAAGCAGTATCTCGTTGGCAAGTCGTGGATCGGCCTTCCCCTTCGACAGTTTCTTGACCTCACCCATGAAAAGACCGATCAGTCCTTTTTTCCCTTTTCGGAACTCGATGACCTTGTCGGGCATGGCGTTAATCACCTCATCGGCCCAGGCGTTGATATCCGACTGGTCAGACACCTGGATCATATTGAGTTGCTGGGCAAGGTCCTCAGGGTCTGCGCCAGCCTGGGTGACAAGAACAGGGAATAATTTAGAAGCAGCGGCGGAAAAACTGAGCTTTCCGCTGTCAAGCATACCGATCAGTTTCGCCCATTGCGCGGGGGTGATATGGATGGAGTCAAGGTTGAGGTTGTTCTCATTGCAATACTGTTTGACCGGGCCGATCAACCAGTTGGATACTGCTTTGTAATTCTTCGTTTCTGCCGTAATGGCCAGGAAATAATTCACCAGTTCGTTGTCTTCCGCCAATATCCGCGCATCATACTCGGTCAACTGGTATTCCCGGATCAATTTATTCACCCACTCTTCGGGCAGTACCGGCAATTCACGTCTGTATTGTTCTATTTGATGATCTGTGACGATGAAAGGTGTAAGGTCGGGATCAGGGAAATAGCGGTAATCATCTGCATCCTCTTTGGTTCGGATGGAATAGGTTACCTCCCGGTCTGCATCAAAACCCCGGGTTTCCTGTAATATGGCCTCACCCCGGTCAAGCAATGATTGTATTCGCTCTGCTTCAATGTCAATCGCTTTTCGCACATTCCGGATGGAATTCAGATTCTTCACTTCCACCTTGGTGCCCAATTTTGGATCGCCTTTACGCCTGAGGGAGATATTTGCATCACAACGCAGGCTACCCTCCTCCATATTCCCGTCGCACACGCCTATCCAGCGAACGAGCTTACGCAATTCAGTCAGGAATGCGAATGCTTCTTCACTGCTGTTCATATCCGGTTCCGTGACGATCTCCACGAGGGGCACACCCGCCCTATTATAATCAACGCAGGTGATCGAAGGATCTATGTCGTGTATACTTTTACCGGCATCTTCTTCGAGGTGGATCCGCGTGAGGCGAACGTTCTTCACCTGATCCTGCAGCCTGACCTGTACATAGCCACCAATGCAAATGGGGGTAGTGTGTTGTGAGATCTGGTAGCCCTTGGGAAGGTCAGGATAGAAATAGTTCTTTCTGGCGAAGTAATTGACCCGGGCGATCTCCGAATGGCAAACCAGCCCCATCTTCACAGCGTGTGCAATGGCCCGTTCATTCATTTTCGGGAGGGTGCCGGGATGCCCGAGTGTAATAGGACTTACATGGGTGTTGGGATCGGCACCGAAAGCATTCGCATCGCCGGAGAACAATTTGGTCTCCGTCAGCAACTGGGCATGCACCTCGAGACCCACTACGAGTTCATATGTTGATGTCTCACTCATGAGAGGGCAAAACTATGAAAATAAGCGCAAGGGGCTGCAACGGAAATAGGCAACCGGACCTGCCCGATTGCCTATTTCGTATCACTATGCCTTTTATGCCCCCGAGGCTACAGATCTGCCTTTTTCAGTTTTTTCGGAATCTTCACTTCGGTGTTTACGACTGTTCCGGCTCGGTTCAGCACAACCGGGTAGGACGTTTTGTCCCGGGCCGTCTGTAATGCCGCCCTGGCCTCATCGGTATCTTTAACGCGTTTGCCATCAATACTCACGATCACGTCGTTCTCTTTAATACCGGCAATGGCAGCCAGGGAACCTTCATTCACATCCAATACCTTCACGCCGGAAGAGTCGTCCGTATCCTGGATCCGGACGCCCAACTGGGGTTTTCCGTATTGGAAAAACTGCCGCTCAATTTGCTGGTCGATCGAAGGGGGATATGGCGGCATGGGTGCACCAGGAAAGGTCTCTACATAAGGCATCGGTGCACGTGGGGCACGGGGAGCATTTGGAGGCAAGGGCTCACCAGGCACAGATCGGAATATCCGTACTTCAGGGGTATAGCTGCCCAACTTCGCTTTAACCTTCCGTTCCTTTTTTTCACCGGCCTTTATGTAAGCCAACTCCACTTCTTCATCAGGCTTCCTGCTACGCACCAGGTTTCTTAGTGTTTCCGGATCATTCACTGAAGTGCCGGCAAACTTGGTAAGTACATCACCTTTCTTCAGTCCTGCCTTCGCAGCCGCCGAACCCTCCGTAATCTCATTGAGTTTGAGTCCCTTGCTGTCTTTCTCCGTAACCACTCCCAATACCGCCTGGGGCTTGCCATTTGACGGCATCATAAAGTTGTCGTCGAAGTCGAAATCAAAGTCAAAATCTTCTCCGCCGAACCCAGGGGAAGTCATGATCCTCATCCTGGGCATAGTGCGCGCCAGCGGGGGCAGCGGGGTAAGCGCGCCTTCGAGTGCTTTTTTCCGAATAATGATGTTTTCACCATCATACTCTGTCACTGGCCTTCCATTGATGGTCACCTGGTCGCCATCGATCACTATGGTCATTTTCTCTTCTGTGCCACCTTTTTTCTTAATGCTCACATCCTCCGTGCGCTCTGTTTTTTCCTTTTGCTGTCCCATGGCCACGCCGGTAATAAAAAGGGCGATCAGGGCGATGAAAATACTCCGGTTCATAATGCAGATTTTAATGTACGAAATGTTTAGTAGATCAAATCTAAATGAAAATTCCGGTTCTACGAAAACCTTCGCACAAAATTTTGTTAAAGAGAAATGGACCTGGAAGAACAGCTCTCCCATAAAGCGCTTTAATTCATCCGGATAGGCTTTGGTCTTACATACTTATCGAGGAACTGGAGGGTTTTTTCATCCGCTTCGATCTGGTTTTGTTTCTTTAAAAAGCCATGACCTTCATCGGGGAACAAAACATACTCAACCGGCACCCCGTTCTTTTTTACACCGGCAACGATCTCGTCACTCTCCACTTTCAATACCCGTACGTCGTTGGCACCCTGAAGCACCATCAGCGGCTTGTTGATCTTTTGATAATTATACAGTGGCGAAGCTTCTTTGAGGTGAATACTGTCTGATGTGCCAGGATCGCCCATTTCATCATAAAGCGCTTTTCGATAACTCTCCCAGTAAGGAGGAATACTTCGAAGTGTTCTTAACCAGTTGGCAACGCCAAAAACATTAACCCCGGCCTTAAACTCGTCAGGGTGCCTGACAAGCGCGTTAAGTACCATATTGCCGCCATAACTGCCGCCCATAATAGCAATGGCATTGCTGTCAATATAGTCCAAACTGGTCAGCCATTTCTTACCCCACACACAATCTTTCAAGTCCCCGTTTCCATGGTCCTTATTGTCCATTTTATAGAAAGTTTTTCCATAACCACTGCTGCCCCTGTTATTCACCGCCAATACTGCATAGCCATGATTGACAAAGTACTGGATGGAATTAGAGAAGCCTACCCTGCTCTGTCCACCCGGGCCCCCGTGAACATAAACCAGGGCTGCCACTTTATTGTCCTTGCTTGCGTTGAGTGGCTTATAATATATCGCCGGGATCTCTTTACCATCAAACGACTTGAACCGCACCACTTCAGCTTTCGCCAGGTCGCGGCTATCCACGTCCCTATTCAAAGAAGAGGTAAGTTGCCTGAGCTGCTTATTGTCAAAATTATAGGTGTAGATGTTAGCAGGGCTGGTACTGCTGCCCACCGTGATCAGCATATTCTTTTCAGACCGGGAGATCTGCATCCCCTGAACATCCCCATCCGAAATCTCAGGGAAAGCTACCGGTTTATTAGTGCCGTGATCAAACAACAACACCTTATTCTTCCCATCTTCATTAATAAAGACCGTATGGTATTTCTCATTCTCACTGATGGACATTCCCGCAACATCCCATTTGTCTTCAAAATACTTTTCGCCCTTGCGGGAGTTCATATTGTACTTCACCAGGTATGAATACTCGCCTCCGTCATTGGTCACATAGTACATGATACTGTCGTTCTTCTCAAATGCGGCCGGGAACCAGGTTGCCTCATTGCCATTGCTGATCCCTGACATGGTCTTCATCTGCCTGTCGTACAGGTACAATTCATTCTTATCCGTGGTAATGGACTTCACTAACGCGAGATATCTTTCTGACTTGCTAACGCCGGATATCTGGTAACTGGAATCATTCCGGTACAACATTTCGGGCTTCCACCCTGCGGTATCCAATTTCCAGAGATCGAAAAATCTGGCGTCACGCCTGTTACTGTAAACGTACATGGACTTCTTGTCGGAACTCCAGCCACCAAAATCATTTTTACTTCCCTTCCATGGCGTCAGGTCCAGTTCCGCGCTATCTTCAGGCGACTTAACAAAAATATGATCGTTCTCATCTCCGCCCTGGTCGTGGGAAAAAATGATCCTGCCGGTGCCGGGTAGAAAATCGATGGTGAAAAATGATTCTTTGGTTGAAGAAGTCAGTGGGCGTGCACTTGTATCAGCGATGTTCAGCAGGTATGCATTATAAATACCTGTTCGGTTATCGGAGATCAGTACTTGTGTTTCGTCTTCATTGTACCCCGATGCAAATACCGCAATATTATTACCCAACTGTTCGCGGGTATACTTTTTAGGTTCCCGGGGCTGCGGTTTTTTTTCCGGCGTGGCACATGCGTGCAACAGCAGCATGGCTGATATGAATGGGACAAGTTGGGGTGTTCGCATAAATTCCAGGTTTATGCAGAAAGATACCGTTTAAAAACGAACGAACTCAGCAATTTCTGATAAATGGCCAACCATTAAAAAGTGCTGTCCGGTCGGTATCTGAAAGCCCCTCGCCTAGCCCACCAGCAAACTCCGCACCTCGTCAATGACGCGCTGCAACTGGGAAGCATCCTGCCCGCCTGCCGTGGCCAGGTTCTTCTGTCCGCCACCGCCGCCTTTGATCAGGGGCGCTACTTTCTCTTTGATGATCCTGCCTGCATCGAGCTGCCTTGCGGCTACTACGGTATCTGAAATTCCAACCGCAACGAAGGGTTTACCGCCTATGTTTGCAGCCAGCACCACGAGGTGATCGTGAAGGTTATTGCGGAGGTCAAAACATATTTTCTTCAAGGCATCAGCATTCGACACTTCCACGATCTGCCCAACAAAACTCACATTATTGATGATCTCATCTTTCTGCAAAAGTTCATTGCGGATCCCCACGAGCATCCTGTTCTCCAGATTATCCAGCTTTTTTTCCAGTGCGGCCTTTTCCTCGATCAACTTTACGATGGCCTTTAAAGGATCTGCCGCCTTGAGCAGGGTGCCAACCTCCCGGACCTTGGAGATCTGCCCGGTCAGGTATTGCAGCGCCTTGGGGCCCGTAAGTGCTTCGATCCGCCGCACACCTGCAGCAACAGCAGACTCAGCATAAATATGCACCAACCCGATCATCCCCGTGTGCATCACATGTGTGCCGCCGCAAAGTTCCACCGAATATTCCGGATCGATGACCACCACACGCACCTTACTGCCATATTTCTCACCAAACAGCGCCATGGCTCCCATAGCTATTGCTTCCTCTTTATCCATCTCCCGGATCACCACGGGAATATTTGCACGGATCTTTTCATTCATCAGGGTTTCGATGTCACGGATCTCGTCTTCATTCAGTTTGGAGATATGTGAGAAGTCGAATCGCAGGTATTCATCATTCACCAACGACCCTTTCTGGGCCACATGTTTCCCAAGCACCTGACGTAATGCAGCATGCAGTAAATGGGTTGCGGTGTGATTATACATGATGTTCAGTCTCCGCTCAGCATTCACCCTCGCATTGATCAGGGCAGCTGGATAAGCCGGCATCTTGTTGGTGAAATGAATGATCAGGTCGTTCTCTTTTTTAGTATCGGTCACTTCGATCTGCTCACCGGCAAAATCAAGTAGACCCGTATCGCCCACCTGTCCGCCACTTTCAGCATAAAAAGGAGTGCGTTCCAGTACCAGCTGGTACTGTTCTTTTCCTTTACCACTTACTTTCCTGTAACGGTTTAGCCGGGTGTTGATGTTAATGTCATCATACCCCACAAAACTGGTACCGCCTTCCGCGAGCACGGTCCAATCTTCCGCTTCAAGTGCGGTGGCAGCGCGGCTCCGCTCCTTTTGCTGCAGCATCTCCTTTTCGAACCCCGCTTCATCCACTTCAAATCCTTTCTCCTGCGCGATCAGCCTGGTAAGGTCTATCGGGAAACCGTATGTATCCAATAACTCGAAAGCAGCAGGACCGGCAATCAGTTTGGTACCGGAAGACATCACTTCGTCCATCTTCTTCAGCCCTTTTTCCAATGTCCTCAGGAAAGATTCCTCCTCTTCATGTACCACTTTACCTACAAAATCCACCTGCTGCTGCAACTCTGGGAACACGTGGGAGAATTGCTTTGCCAGCAATGGCATCAGTTTATACAACAGGGGTGATTTGCAATCCAGGTAGGTATAATAATACCTCACCGCCCTTCTCAGTATCCGGCGGATCACGTAGCCCGCGCCGGTATTGGAAGGCAATTGCCCATCGGCGATGGTGAACGCTATAGCGCGAATATGATCAGAGATCACCCTGAAAGCAATGTCTTTTCTTGAATCACTGTTGCCGTATGTCACGCCGGTGATCTTCTCCACCTCAGCAATGGTATTGGTAAACAGGTCAGTATCGTAATTGGAGGATTTACCCTGTATCACGCGCACCAAGCGCTCCAGCCCCATTCCTGTATCCACATGCTTTTCCGGGAGTTGTTCGAGTGTACCGTTCTTGAGCCTGTTGAACTGAATGAAGACATTATTCCAGATCTCGATGACCTGGGGATGATCCGCATTGACCAGGGCCTTTCCGTCCACGGCAATTCTTTCTTCCTCCGTCCGGCAGTCGACATGAATCTCGGAGCAGGGTCCGCATGGACCGGCATCACCCATCTCCCAAAAATTGTCTTTCTTGTTTCCCATCAGGATCCTTTCCGGTGCGATCCATTTCTTCCATTCCTCCATGGCTTCCTCATCCCTGGGAATACCTTCATTCACATCCCCTTCAAAAACCGTAACATAGAGGCGGTCAACAGGTATCTTGTATTCCTTCGTCAGCAGTTCCCAACTCCAGGCAATGGCGTCCTTCTTGAAATAATCACCGAAACTCCAGTTGCCCAGCATCTCGAACATGGTGTGGTGATAGGTGTCCACCCCCACTTCTTCCAGGTCGTTGTGCTTTCCGCTGACCCTCAGGCATTTTTGGGTATCCGCCACCCTTTTGTGGGGAGCCACACGATTTCCGAGGAAATAGTCCTTAAAAGGATTCATACCTGCATTGGTAAACAGGAGGGTTGGATCATTCTTCACAACAATAGGGGCGGAAGGAACGATCTGGTGCGAACGGGATGCAAAAAAATCAAGGAATTTTTGCCGTATTTCAGCCGAAGTCATGCGGTTTATTCGTTTTAATTAGGCGTTTGTTGCCTTACAAGGTTATATTTGCCGTTACCGACAAGCGCACAAAAGTACATTATTTGGGCAAGCCAATCCGGTTGCTTTTCAAACCCTGACCCCCGGGATTTGCACCAATAGTACGTATGAAAAAAGTCAAATATTACTATAATGCCAATACACTCCGCTATGAAAAGCTGGTAGTACCCCTGAGGGTTCAGCTGTTGCGCGTATTGGGATTTATTGCTGCCGCCCTGGTGACCGCACTTATTATTGTGGCCATCGCTTTCCGGTTCCTTGATTCCCCCAAGGAAAAAATCCTCCGAATGCAGTACGAACGTTCGCAGCAGGACCTTAACCTGATCAGCAGCCGGGTGAAGCAGATGGAAATGAAGCTCCGCCAGCTGGAAAAAAGGGATAACGAGGTATACCGCACCATTTTTGAAGCCACGCCGGTGCCTGATAGTGCCCGCCAGAAGCAGATCGAAATGGAAAAAGAATTCAAACTGGTTTCTTCCATGGCGGAGAACGAACTGGTGTATTCCCTCAACGCCACCCTCAATTCTATTTCCTCGCGGATCTCCTTCCAGGAGAAATCCTATAGTGATATCGAAGGCATGATCAGAAATAAGGAAAAACTGCTGGCCTCCACTCCGGCCATTCAACCGGTCAACAACAAGGACCTCAACCGAGTGGCCTCGGGTTTTGGCAATCGCATCGACCCTGTGTATAAAACGATGAAATTCCATGCGGGGCTTGACTTCTCCTGCCCCCAGGGCACCCCGATCTATGCCACCGCAGATGGCCGCGTAACCACCTCCGGGAACCTGGGAAATGGCTTTGGGAACCATGTGGTGATCAACCACGGGTATGGATATGAAACGCTATATGGGCATATGGTCAGGGTGAAAGCCAGGAACGGCCAGGTTGTTAAACGGGGCGAAGTGATCGGCTGGGTGGGAAGCTCGGGAAAATCAACGGGACCCCACCTGCACTACGAAGTGCATAAAGGCGGGAGACCATTGGATCCCATCTATTTCTTCTATAACGACCTCACCCCAGAACAGTACCAGCAGATCCTGAAGCTCGCTGCTTCCAGTAACCAGAGCTTCGACTGATCCGCTGATTAGTAACAGCATGTGAATAATTTTTGGTATCTTCTTTGGTGTATCATTATATATTGCACCGATGCCTGAACAACTGGACTTATTCACAGCCATGGCCATTGGTCAAGAGATCAAGAAAACCCCGGTAGAAGGAAAACCGGAAAGGACGCTGAAGCCGCCTCCTGTTCTTGTACAGGACGAGCCGGTAAAAACCAGCTCCAGGGAGTTGCTGAAGGAAGAGGCGATCAAGATCGCCAGGTCCAGTGTGGCGGTGGAGTCACCAAGGAAAAGGTCAGAAACCAGGGAGATCGCCAAGCCGGAATCCACTCAGGTAGCCGTAGCACCGGAATCTGCGCCCGAAGAGCCCATCGTGATCCTAGCCGTCAGGAAAGAAGAACCCAAACTCAAATCTACCCGGGGAAGAAAATCCATAAAAGAAATGAGTATGGAAGCAGATCTGCCCGAAGTTCCTGAAGATGACATTCTCTACGGCAAACAATACTACGGCATTGGAGAAGTGGCGTCCATGTTCAAAGTAAACACTTCTTTACTCCGGTATTGGGAATCTGAATTTGATGTACTGAAGCCCCGCAAAAACGGTAAGGGTGACCGGTTTTTCAGACCCGACGATATCAAGAACCTGCAGGTCATCCATCACCTGCTGCGCCAAAAGAAATTCACGATCGAGGGCGCAAAAGATTACCTGAAAAACAACAAGAAATCAAAAGAGAAATTTGAGATGGTAAGGCAACTCGAGCAGCTCAAGCGTTTCCTTCTGGAGATGAAGGCTGGTCTCTGAGCTATTACAGCTGGCTCCTGACAACATTCGCTACACTGTGCTTGCCCGCGAGCTCAATACTAAGATCTTCCAGCAACCTCATCATCGAGAGATTGATCCTGTCTTTCTGTAGCAGGAATTCTTTCCAATCCATCAACGTGGTCAGATAGTCAAAATGCACTGTAAAACCGTCATTTACAATTTCTGAGAACTGTACATTGAATTCGGCCAACCCATGGGTTTGTAGCATCCCCTTGATACCCGCGATGAGGCTTTCCAGTTGTACCGATGTGGTGGAGGCATCAACGGTCACCTTGATCTCGCCCCTGCGATAGGTCCTTAAGGTATAGTTGTCCACGATCGAATCCACCATTTGTTTATTGGGCACGGTAACAAAGGTTTTCTCCACGGTCCTGATCCTTGTACTCCTCAGCCCGATATGTTCCACCACACCTGTGACATTATTCACCTTCAGCAGGTCCCCTACCGTAAAGGGCTTATCAAAAAAGATGATGAACGATGCGATCAGATTCTCAATGCTTTCCCTGGCGGCAAGTGCAATGGCAGCGCCCACGATACTTAAACCCGCGAGTACCTTAGTGAGATCCTGGTGAAAGATCACCTGCAACATCACCAGCGCGCCGATCATCAGGAGGATGACCTTAACGAAGTCCTTAAAGAATACGATCAGCTGATTATCGTCCTGGCTGGGCGTGAGATCGGCCTTCTGACCCATCACCAATGCCATATAATCCACCAGCCTCAGCAGCATACGGATGAAAAAATAGATGATGATGAACTCCCCGATCGCTTCGAGAATATCCTCGGTAAAGATCCTGAAGACCTTTACATTCAGTATTTCCGGGAAGGTCAGGGTTTTGATGGCAAAGAAACTGATGAGTACAAACAGAAAATTCTCAACAGGTCCGATGATCAGGTCAACGAAGGATGCTTTGTCAACGTAGCGACCCATGCTTTTCATAAGCATGAAGGCCCAGGATGAAATGTAGCGTCCAATAAATTTCTTCAGTATATAAGCCAGCAGGATAACCGCGATCACAATAGCCCACTGGCGCATGGTATTATCAAGGAAAATATTGTCCCAAAACACGTCCATCTTTCAAAGTTAAGGTTTGCGGATGTCTAATATCCCGTAAAAGAATAGAGGGTAATGCCTTTATCATCCAGCATATAGATACCCATTGGGGTGATCTGAATATTCTGTGAAGTTGCTATTGGCTGCGGCAGGGATGTTTCCCTGATATCCAGGGTCCCGGTCCGATAACTCATGACCTTACCATCCACCCGCCCCACGATGGTGGATCCCAGCACTTGCATATCACCCCAGTTGAGCAGGGCGATCTTATTCTTCAGCGCGCCGTAGTAATCGAATATGAACATTCCCTTGCCGGGATCGTACAGGTATACGTACCCGTTCTGGTCAAATATTTTCTGGGGTATTGGGGCTTCGTCCAGTACAAGCCGCAGATCCGCTGTTTCACTCAATAAACGACCATCTTCCCCAACTTTCTTCAGCTTACTCTCCTGCTCGTCAAAAACCCAAACGTTATTGTCGTAGGCCGGTGCAACTACCCTGACCTGGAAGATATTCAGTTTTCGCAGGTCGATGGTATTGATGGTGTTCATCAACCTGTCCAGCACCACCACTGTTCTGAAATCCCTGTAGAAAAGGACCGTTCGCAGAGGATTTGTTGCATTGATACTGGTCAGCTTACCATATCGCCTCACATCGTTAAAGACGCCCATGGAATCGCCCTTCACGTTAAACTTCTTCAACTGGTTCTCCGCTGTGACCACATATAAGTTTCCAAGATTGTCCGCCGAAAAGGAACTAAAATTTCCTTTCAGTTCCCTGGCGGCAGGAAGGTCCATCGGCTGGGCCCGAAGCAGCACCGGCATCAGGAAACATATGGCTATGATCATCCTCATACAGGCCAGGTTTTTAATTCAAGGTTATCGCCATCAAAAACCGCGTACGTAAAGTATTTGATCCAGTCGCCCAGGTTGATATAGCGGCTCTCATTGCCCAGATCAAAGTCGATGGGCAAATGACGATGTCCGAAAATAAAATAATGGCAGGGCTTGTGTTTGAGTTGTTCGCGGCAGTAAGTGATCAGCCACTCATTATCCTCCCCCAGGAATTTATCGTCGCTGTTGCCGGTCACCGAACGACTGCCCCTGCTTGAATAATGGGCTATATTCATCCCAATATATGGCGGAATGATCCCGAACAGGAACTTACAGATCGGGTTACGGAATACTTTCTTCAGGAACTTATAGCCGTGATCACCGGGCCCCAGGCCATCGCCATGGCCTACCAAAAAGGTCTTCCCGCTGAACAGGTATTCCCGGGGTTCAAGATAAACCGGGATATTCAGCTCAGACTCAAAATATCCGTTCATCCACATATCATGATTGCCCACAAAAAATTCAATAGGGATACCCGAATCCGTGATTTCCGCCATCTTACCGAGAATCCGAACAAATCCTTTGGGAACAACTTTCTTATACTCGAACCAGAAATCAAAAAGATCGCCTACAATAAAGATAATGGCCGCATCCTGCCTTGCCACATCAAGGAATTGAATGATCTTTTTCTCCCTCACCAGACTGCTTGCCTGATCAGGCACGCCCAGATGAAAATCAGATAAAAAATAAACTTTTTTTCCTTGGGGGAGCTGCATGGAAAACAATTATAGATCGGCCAGGAAGCAATATACTTCTTTAGGCCCATGAACCCCTACCACCAGCGTTTTTTCGATGTCGGCTGTTCTGCTGGGCCCGGTAGCAAAACTGATCATGGATGGCAGCGGCACACCATATTTTTCCTTCAGGAATTCAAGGGCATCATTCACATCGTAGACCACCTGCGAGGCTTCTGCAATGCAAATATGCACGGGCGAATAAACGGAGGCGGTTCGGCCCTCGGGAAGTGCCGAACTTAGTACGATGGTACCTGTCCTGGCCACGAGGACTTCACAGGAAGTGATCGCCACATCTGATTCGGCGAGGGACCTGGTACTGAAATCAGAAAAGCCATTCTTCTGCAGCAGGTATCGCAATCCTTCCTCTGCGCAATACACATCCTTCCACTGTTTCTGTTTAGCGATCTCGTTGAACTGTGTCACCATTTCCTGGTGGCTGAGAAAAAAACCAAATTTCCCAAGCAGGCCGGTGAAATTCTCCGCAAACAAAACAGTGAGGTCGTCTGAAGGAGGATGGTAGACATCCTCATCGTTCTCAGCTTGCGGGAAAGGCAAAGGCACTGGTTTTTCCAGTGCCTCCCTGATCCTGCTTAATATGTTGTCTTTGGCTGACTTCATGAAAGATTTACTTGTTCACTTTCTGATTCTGCCGTGGTGTTCAGTTCACCATTGGTTGGAGAACCAGCCACTTTAGCAGGTATTTCGTCCAAAAATACTTTTTTCTCTTCAAAAGGCCTTTTGCCAATGATCAGTTCCACGTCCTGCTGATGCAGCACTTCTTTCTCCAGCAATGCATGCGCCAGGTCTTCCACTTCCTTCCTTCTTTCCTGCAGCACTTGTTTGGTCCGCTGATACGCTTTATCCACCAGCAGCCTGACTTCATTGTCGATCAGCTTCCCTGTTTCCTCACTATAAGGCTTCGTAAACTGGTTTTCCGTTTGGGGGTCGTAAAAACTCACGTTACCCACTTTCTCGTTCATACCATAAACCGTCACCATGGAATAAGAGATCTTGGTCACCTGCTGCAGGTCGTTCTGCGCGCCAGTTGAAATCTTTCCGAAGAAAATCTCTTCGCTGGCCCTGCCGCCGAGGGTCATGCAGAGCTGATCCATCAACTGCTCCGTATTATACAGGTATTGCTCCTTCGGTGTATACTGGGCGTAACCCAACGCGGTAACGCCGCGGGGAACGATGGTCACTTTCAACAGCGGGTAGGCATGCTCGAGGAACCAGCCGCAAACGGCGTGTCCTGCTTCGTGGTAGGCAATGATCTTTTTCTCTTCCGGAGAAATGATCTTATTCTTTTTCTCCAGACCACCGATAACCCTGTCGATCGCATCCTGGAAATCATCCATTTCAACCTGGGCCTTTCCTTTACGCGCAGCGATAAGGGCTGCTTCATTACATACGTTGGCGATATCTGCCCCGGCAAATCCCGGTGTCAGTTCGGCCAGCTTATGGATATCGAGTTTGTTGGATTTTGTAATGGGTTCGAGGTGTACATGAAAGATGGCTTCACGGCCTTTGAGATCCGGCTTGTCGATGCTGATCTGCCTGTCGAAACGACCCGGGCGCAACAACGCACTGTCAAGCACATCGGGCCTGTTGGTAGCCGCGAGGATGATGATCCCGCTGTCTCCACCAAATCCGTCCATCTCTACAAGAAGCTGGTTAAGGGTATTCTCCCTTTCATCGTTGCTCATCATCATATTCTTACCCCTGGCACGGCCGATCGCGTCGATCTCGTCGATAAAGATGATACAGGGTGCTTTCTCACGGGCCTGCTTGAACAGGTCACGCACCCGGCTTGCACCAACACCCACGAACAGTTCAACAAAATCGGAACCGGACATCGAGAAGAAAGGCACTTGTGCCTCCCCGGCCATAGCTTTGGCCAACAAGGTTTTACCGGTACCGGGAGGGCCAACCAGCAGTGCGCCCTTGGGTATTTTACCACCAAGCGCCGTATACTTTTTAGGATTCTTCAGGAAATCCACGATCTCCATCACTTCACCCTTTGCTTCGTCGAGCCCCGCCACATCGGCGAAGGTGATGTTCACCTTGGTGCCTTTATCAAACAACTGGGCCTTGGATTTACCAATATTGAAGATCCCGCCAGGTCCACCACCACCGGGTCCACCGCCGCCCACTTTGCGCATCATCAGCACAAAGAGCAGCGCGAACATCAGCAAGGGGAACAGGAGGTTCACAAAGGGACCAAACCACTCGGGCTCACTGATGGGCGTAACAGGAACAGCATTCACCGATGGGTTCTCCTTGAAATACTGGTCAAGCTTCTCCTGGTAGTCTTCCACCTTGGAATAGGCGAACTGGAAATGGGGCGCGTCTTTTGAATTATAAACATAAGCCCACCTGTCCCCCAGCAACTCTTTGTAATAGGGCTTGTTCAGGCTGTCTTTTTTGATGTAAACCCTGACCACGTTCCGGTTCATCACGGGCTCCACTTTCTGAACGTCATTGGATACAAGCATGTTCTGCCTGAACGTCAATTCAGGTATATCACGGGCGTCGGGGGTAACGCCGCGCATGACCTGGTATCCGATAAGGAATATGGCTACTATGGCATAGACCCAATAAATACTGAATCTGGGACCCTTTTTCCCGTTCTTGTCATCTCCGGGTTCCAGGCTTCTTTTCGGACCTGATTTATAATCTTCTTGTGACATCTTTTATTGACCTGATATTTAGTAAAATTTTTATTTGCGTTTTGCCGCGCGCGCAGCTTTGGGCTTGGGAACCTCATCTTCGTGTTCAAGCATCACTCCATCGTGCCACATTTCTTCCAGCCGGTAGAACTTCCGGGTTTCCTTCTGGAATACATGTACTACCACGTTAACATAGTCTACCAGCACCCATTGCAGGGCCTGGTAACCTTCCTGCTTATACGGCAGCTCGCTGCATTCCTTTTTGACCTCCTCTTGCAGAAAATCCGCTATCGCCTTAACCTGTACGCTGGATCCCGCCTCACAAATGATGAAAAAATCTGCAACGGCCTCCGGGATCTTACGCATATCGAGCGAGACCACATTTTCTCCTTTTTTATCGTGTATTGCTTTGATAATAACCTTCAAGATCTTGCTGCTCTTCGTTAGCCTGGATTGCTTTTTCTCCCGGCCAGCTAATACTTGTACTTCTGTCAAATGAGTTGTTTTAAGTTATTGTTGCGTAAGCTGCGGTTGGAGTTGTATGTCAAATTATAATGTTTCCTTTTATCTTTCCAAAAATAATGATTAATTCCCAGAAGCAGGTGCATATAGGAGAACCACTCGTCATTTTACCCACTGTTGGTAGTACCAACAAATATGCCATGCAAGAAGTTCATGCCCATATGGCAAAACACGGCACGGCGTATTTTGCGCTGGAGCAAACGGAAGGCAGGGGCCAGCGGGGCAAAACATGGAAGACCTCTGTTGGAGAAAACATCCTGCTGACCGTTGTTACCGAGCCACAATGCATTTTCCCATCCAATCCGTTTCTATTCAACGCCTCCATTGCCCTCGCTTGTTATCATTTCTATAAAACCTGGGCGGGTGATGAAACCCGGATCAAATGGCCAAACGACCTCTACTGGCGTGACAGAAAGGCAGGCGGCATCCTCATCGAGAACATGGTAAAAGGGAATCGCTGGAGCTTTGCCATCATAGGGATCGGCATTAATGTCAACCAGGTGCAATTTGACCATGACATTCCTAATCCGGTTTCATTGCGGCAGATTCGCGGGGAAGTCCTGGACCCGCTTGAACTGGCCAGGGAACTGCTCGCTCAAATCGACCATTACTGGGGGCTTTGGAAAAACGGGGATACGGATATCATGCAGTTGTTTAATGAAGTTCTCTACCGGAAGGGGGAAATGGCAAAATTCAAATCAGGCAACCGCATTTTCGAAGGCAGGGTAAAGGCGGTTAATGGCAGAGGCGAATTGGTGGTGGAAACAGCGATTGAAGAAAATTTTTCCGTGGGTCAGCTGACCTGGCTATAGTTCGAACTCAGCCCTTCTGGCCTCCACCTCGAAACGGTTTGCATAATATCCCTTCTTCAACCATTCAGCTAGGTAAAGGAGGATAAATGTGAAAAAGCCGTACCTCCTGAACTGCTCCACGTGTGCCAGTTCATGCCTCAGCCAGCGGTTGTTTTGTAGTAACTCCTGGCGGGTCGCGCGATAAAGATGTATCGTTTTACCAAGGGTCAATGCTACGCTATCCACCTTAAGTTTCCAGGCTGCTACCCGTGCCAGCCACGAGTTTTCCTTTATTCGGACTTCCTTCAGCTGCATATTTGAGAGACAGAAAACAGCCCGAAAGGGTTGCAAAGTCCGGTCGGCTGGATGCCCAATTACGCCGTATTACGTAACATTGCTGATGAAATGCGCACTAACGGGCATGCTTTTGTTGTTCATCCTGGCTGCCTCAGCACAGGAAGAGGGTACTCAAAACCCGGTGGCGACCAAAGACACCATTGACGTGAATGCCATTATAGGCAAGTTGTTCGGGAAGAAAGACGCGCCGCCAAAAAAGCAATCGGGCATTTCTTTACTGCCTGCCATCGGTTATAATCCCAGTGTAGGCTTTATCCTGGGTGCAAACATCGCGGCAGGGCAGTATCTCGGGAATCCGGCAACTACCCGGATGAGCACGGCAACCGCCACGGCCTTTTTCACCACCAAGAACGTGCTCAATTTGCAATTCCGGCACAACGTCTTTACAGAGGGCAACAATTTCAACATCCAGGGCAATGTGCAATTCACCAAAATGGTAGTCCTTGATTATGGTCTGGGCCCGGGAGCAGGAAAAGAGGGCCGGGAAGGCTTTAGCTTTATGCAGTATGCCACCGAAAACAGCCCCCTTGTCAATGCGATCAGGTATAACGAGATCAGGATCAATGAAAAACTGTATAAAAAGATCTCGCCCGCTGTCCTGGTGGGCGCAGGCGTGGCTTTCAATTATCATTATGCGATTAAGGATCAAAACCTGAAAATCGATTCGTCGATATTGACCCCCCACTACCTGTACAGCATTGAAAAAGGATTTAACCCCGGGCACTACATCACCAGCGGGGTCATGCTGAACATACAATATACCACCCGCGATCACCTGAACAGGGCCTTCAAGGGTATGTATGCCGATCTGACCGTCCGCCTGAATCCCACCTGGCTGGGAAGCACCAAGCCTTCGTCGCAGGTGATGACGGAATTCAGGAAATATTTCAGCCTGTCGACACGAAATCCCGAGCACGTTATTGCCTTCTGGCATCTGGGAACTTATAAGCTCTGGGGTGACCTTCCCTATCTCGACCTCCCGGCTACGGCGGGTGACATGTATAACCGAAGCGGCAGGGCCTACACGATCGGGCGTTTCAGGGGGCCTTCGCATTTTTACCTCGAATCTGAGTACCGTTTCCCCATCACCAGGAACAAGTTCATCAGCGGCACGGTATTCACCAATATCCAGTCGGTCTCGGATGGCAGGAAAACTGAACTCTTCAATGCCTTTGTACCCGGTGCCGGCGCGGGCCTGAGGATATTGTTCAATAAAATGACCCGTACCAATATCTGCATAGACTATGCATTCGGCCGATACGGGTCACGCGGGCTGTTCTTCGGTTTGAACGAAGTATTCTAGCAAGGCAGGCTTCTAGCCGGGGTTTTTCGTTTTTTCAACGATTTCCTCCGCGTGCTGCCTGACCTTAGGCTTCTTGAAAACTTTAATGATCGTCCCTTTCTCATCAATGACGAAAGTGGTCCTGAACAGACCCATGTACTTTCTACCATACATGTTCTTCTCACCCCAGACACCGTATTTGTCGATGATCTTGTGATCAGGATCGGCCACAAGGGTGAAAGGCAGGTCATACTTCGCCTGGTAACGCGCATGTTTCTGAATATCGTCGGGGCTGATTCCTACCACTTCGAATCCGTTATTCTTCAGCAAGCTGTAATTATCGCGCAGGTTACATGCCTGTTCGGTGCAGGTGGGGGTATCATTTTCGGGATAGAAGAAAATGACTAACTTTTTTCCTTTAAAATCTGCGAGTGAAACCTTGCCTCCCTTCTGGTCCTTACCACTGAAGGCAGGAGCTTTTTGTCCTTCTGTCAACATATTTTATCTCGTAAATGAATAATTCTGTACGGTTTTATTCCCGGCTTCATCTTCAACAGAAAATTTTAACTGATGTTCACCGCGGCTGCATTTTTCATCGAAGATGTAGGTAAAGGTGTTACCCCTTTGCACAAACCTGAGCCACTTACCATCAAGTTCAGCCCTGAAATTCTTTACCACACTATTATCGTCCCGCACATAGATGCTGATCTTGCTGGCGGCCGACAGGTTGGCCCCTGGGAAGCCCGACAGCTGCGGCGGCTGATCATCCGCTATGAGCTGAAATACTCCGAAGTCCCTGAAATCGGCGCTATACTTCCCCATGGCCCAATTTGCCTTCTTCACGGTAACATTGGAACGGGTGATCTTCCTGATCACCATACGGTCCCGGTATTGATAGGGCACCGTCTTATCAGGCCTGAGCCTCAGGGTAAAGTTGGCGTGCAGGGGAACAGTAGGCGTATGGATGGTATGGATCTTTGAAAATGTCAGGGGAAGGCCGCCGGGGGCAAAGCTGTATCTGAAATATATCGAATCGTACAACAGATTCTCCGGCATATACAACTCCATATCGTCTGTTTCATAAACGTTGAGCTCTTCGGGACGCATCAGGTTGGGCTGTGTGGAAACCGGCGCGAGGGATGCCGAGCGCTGCAGGTTGAACTGCAATTCCGACGTATTCCCATAGGGGTCAATGACTTCCAGCCGGTAGGCATGAACGGCCGTATCCCTCAACTCGATATAGCCCCCGGGCCTGGAGAACGGATAAATGGTGAGCTTGTCACCCATGAGCGGCGTTAGGAATTGGATATATGAACCGCCCGACATCTTTGTTTTATAATCGATATGCGCATTCAGATACCTGGTCTCATCATAGCCGATGCCATCCAGACGAAAACCGGCTACCGGCTTCCCGCCTTCAGTGAGCGTAGTCTTAAATATCCCATTATTGTTCGGAACCCCGGTCATCCTGTCCGTAGCATGCAATGCGACCAGGACCTTGTCAAAATTCAACCTGGGGACCGTTGCCTTGTAAGAACCGGTGCCGGTCTTTACTGCCGTGGCAATGATCGGTGTTTGCTCGTACACACTTCGGTTCCTGTTGTAAATGGCAATCTTATACACATCAGGAGGCACATTGTCCGGTATATTGAAACCCCACAGCAAAGGATTCAGGCATTTATCGGTGGCCGTTTCCCGGATCTCAAAATGCACGTGCGGGCCCTGTGATCCACCCGTATTACCGCTCATGCCGATGACGTCCCCTTTTTTGACCGGAAACAACCCTTCCGGTATCGGAAGGTCCTGGGCCCAGCTTTCGAGGGCGTACTGCTGCTTCTTCACGTATTGCTGCAAAGCCGGATAAAAATCATTCATATGGGCATACAGGGTGGATGTGCCATTGGGATGGGCAATGTAAATGGCATTGCCAAATCCACCCGCCTCGATCTTAACCCTTGAAATATAGCCTTCCGCAGCGGCATATATCGGGAGGTTTTCCTTCCTGAGCGTGAAAAGGTCCAACCCCATGTGAAAATGATTGGGGCGCATTTCACCGAAATTGGCATTCAATTTAGTGGCAATGTCAAGGGGATACCGGAAATATCCTTTCACGGGCTCGGGTTTGCCTTTCGATTGTGCAACAATATTGCCGGCAAAAAGGAAACTTAACAAAACCAACAGACCTGTCTTATTCATTTAGTTCTAACTTCAAATGCAAATCTAACGGCAATACCTCTTTTAAAAAATCAATATTATGGGAGTCAATGCAAAACACATGGCAACTTTTCTGCTTGGAGCAGCGGCAGGATATGCTGCATTCAAGTATTCCTCGATGAGCGAAGAAGAAAAAGAAAAATTAATGGCCGATATCAAGGCTAAGGCGCAAGACCTTAAAACAGAGGCCGAAGGAATGGCCGATAAGGCAAAAGAGTATTTCGAGGAGCTCCGAACAAAAGGCGGAACCGCCATGAAAGAACAGATGGGCGAAATGGATCATTTTTTTGATGAACTGTTCAGCAAAAAACCAAAAACAGGCCCCGAAAGCACCACATGACAAGTATCATGATGCTTTTAACTTTTCTGAAACAAAAGTCACAGAAAAATCCATTTTATGGTACAACATTTGGCTTACAAAAGTTGTCTTACTTTAAATGGAGGTGTTATGAGGAATTTTATACAGAAAATAGCGATCGCGTGGATAGCGATTTTGGGCATCATTGGTCTCAGCAAGGAGAAAGCAGGCCGAAATGAGGAAAAAGGAGAAGTTCGCCAGCAGCAGCAGGAAGTTGTGCTCGACGAATATGAATTGTCCTCATTCCATAATATTTGACCCGGAATATTTGACCCGGAATATTTGACCCGGAATATTTGATCCGGAGTATCTAATCTGGCGTCTTTGATTCAACAATCATTAAATCCCTATATGATCCCCTGCCCCGGCAGGGGATTTTTTTCTCATATACTGATGTTCGCACTCACCAGTATATAGCGTTGTACCAGGTAAAACATGGACTGGGAAGTATTGTAGGGCATGACCAGTTTTTCAGTCACCCGTCCGGAGTTCAGCAAATTCACCCCCGTCACATGAAGGATCAGCCGTTTGCTGAGGGGGCACGACAAAAACAGATCAAGTCCATGAAACTGATCACGGTTCGACAGGAGAAATCCGTTCCAACTGAAGGCTGCATACATCTTGTTCTCCGATTTGAATTTCAGCTTTGAACTCCATCGGTACTGCCGATTGGCATTGATCCCGCCGCCATTCCAACGCCCTGTAGTATAGATCACCCCTCCCCTGACCTCCAGGTTCAATGGGAAATGGAATCCACTGGTCCACCAGGCCTCGGCACTCAGGCCTGATCTCTCAGAGTTGCCTTCCACCCCGTTGACAATGCCACTTAAACTGCTCTTGTCAAAATTTGCCGCGACGCCCAGTTTTCCCTTCACTGCCTTTACGAAGCTTTCCCAGTTGAATAGGCCGTTCACAAGCCTGTTATTCCTGGTTAGTCCAAAACCATATTCACTGATCTCCGGCCTGGCTCTTACGGCCATGGCATAGCTCTCCGCATGAACCCTGTAATTGAATGTCAAAGACCAGTTGCGTTGCTTATAGAAATTGTTCGACTGGTAGGAGCCTGTCCACCCCTGCGAAAACACCGGCCCTTCAAAAACCAGTCCGCTAATGATGATCCCGTTGCCTGATAAAAGCTGTGACGGATAGAGTTTATCGTAATCGGAAAACCCCCTCACTACTATATAAGCCAGCCTAAGTGAACGCATCTGGCTAAAGTTGTGTGTATATGCTGCGGACCCGTTAAAGATCCCAAAGCGATAAGAAGACGTATCGCTGTCCAGCTTCTCCCCGCCGGCTTCACCCTGTACACTTAGCCTCCCTTTTAAGCCCGTTCTCATCACCCCCTTGAACATGCCTTTGACCTGCGCGATCCTGTAATCGTCGTATGTCGGCTCCGGATTCAGATCCGGCTTCTGTAAATTGCTGATAACCCTGGGTTGCGATAGATAGCTCATATGGCGGTGTACAATGGCTGCGCCGTATTCGTATTGCAATTTTCCCTTATTACCATTCAGTTTCAGATGCAGATCCAGCAACTGATTCTTTTGATCGAACCGGTGCTGGTTTCTCAGGTAACTGGAGTCCAGGCCCCAAAACGATAAATACCTGGCGGACCGACTGTCAAGAAATTGGGATTCCGACCCTTTGGTGTAGTTGGCACTGATTCCTAATACCTGTCTTTTAAAAAGGAAAGTTTCCTGCCAGCCCAGCCTTATGGACCTGGCACTGTTCCTGAGTTTTTCAATGAGGCTGTCTCTGGCTGCGCCCGAAAGAAGATCGGAAAAATGATACGTCTCCCGCGCTCCCTGGACGCCAAAGTTCAAACTGCGCACATGATCCTTTCCCCGGTCAGTTTGAACTGACCCCCTGACCAGGGCGTCACGATATCTTTGACCGAGAGTTGTGGCATTGCGCAGAACCCACTTCTCCTGGTCACTGATCTCGGTTTCTGCCAGGGATTCCGTTTGATTACGGAGGAAAAGATCATTGACACCCACAAGCATGTTGACCTTGGTGAACTTACCCATTCTCCAGCTGTTCATGACAGCCAACCCTAGATCGCTGTTGTTCTTCACATAGCGGTCGCCAACACCAGGGATATTAAGTGAACCACTTTCCAGTATATTACGGAATGGCCGGTCATCGTCGGCCTCGCTGAACTGACCGCCTTCCTGCTGAAAATAATATCGGACATTTCCCGAAGGATCCCTCGCTACGTTATTATAGCTGCCAAAGCCCAGCCACTTCACTTTCTTGCCAATAAAAATATTGTTGATGTCAGCCAGGTAGCGGTTGTTCACCGAGGCCCCAAGTTCCGCACTGCCACTGAGCTTTGCTTTATACCTCGAAGCGATCTTCAGGTTGACACCCACTTTATTTGTACGTTCCACATTGCGCATCAACCGGTTCGTATTGAAATTATCCACTACTTCTACTTTTTCGATCAGCGAGGCATCCAGATTGCGCGTGATCAACTGGTATCCCTGGTCGGCCAGATCATCCCCATCGATCAACACCCTTTCAACCGGTTTACCATTAAAACTCAACCTCCCATTGGCATCCACCGTAAAGCCCTGCATATTCCTCAGCAAGTCCTCTACTTTAATGATTTCAGGCGTTTTGTAGCTGTTTGCATTAAATACGGTAGTGTCTGACCGGATGATCACGGGCTGCGCCCTTTTCACTACTACTTCTCTCAGCTCCTTCGCATGTTCCTGCAAAACGATCAACATCTCCCCCATACAACACAATGTGGCTGAATCAATATGAACCCGCTTCGTTTCATAACTGACGTGTCTTACATCAAATACAAAAGGGGTTTTATCGGGGACAGATCTGACAAGAAAGCTTCCGTCAACGGCAGATATGGCAAACGCGAAGATCGCTGCAGTGTCGTTCTTCCTGACCAGTACTGAAGCACCCTGCACTGGCCGGCCGGTCGAGGAATGGATATGGCCCTTTATCATCGTTGGTTGTGCCCACAGTCCAACGGGCAGCATCAGAAGAATGATGAACCGGTAAATGTTCATTCAGGGAATTTTTCCCAGGTATAAAATTCCACTACAGATTGCTGTTGGCAAGTAATGCAATCCCCCGTAGAACTGGCCCTGTTATTTGCCCTGATCCTGTTAATCAGTTTCTTTATTTCCGCAACGTGGTCATCCATTGTTACAGACACGTCACGAGGGGGTATTGGCGTTTCCGAAGTTTTTCCAACGCTGGTGAGTTGAATGACGAGGTTTTCATCCATGTCCTGCAACTCAACCACGAGGCCTGGCAGGCCGCCCATCTTCCATGGGCCAAAAGGAAGTGGAATATCAGTGGTGAACCAGGCAGTATAGTAGCGCCCCCTGAAATAACAGTTCGCTTTTGTGCATCGAAGGGAATCGATCATCTTCTCGTCCCCGGTGAATTCCCATTTCATGGGATATAGTGAATCGGAAACAAAATATCGTTTTCCTTTCAGATTCATCTCCTCCGCAATGAGAACACCTTTCCCTTGGTTCGTATATATGTACTGGGTCGTGTCAGTGATCATGGAGATGTCGTGCTCGTCTTTCTGGACATAGGCGCTTTTCTGGACCATGAAGTAACGAGACTCGCTGTTATTGATCAAGAGGTAACCGGTATGCATACGGTCAGACCTGCCCCTGTCGAACTGGTCATTAAACCTGACCTGGTATTCTACCCTGACGTTTTCCTGCGCATGGGCTGCCGAGCTTATTAAAAAAATAAATAGAATGATGTGTTTCATGATTACAAAATTTTCGAAAGTCTCCCTGTACCGATCAATAATTAATACTCCATTAGCTGTTTCTTGGCTTCATTCAGGCAACTGTTTGCAATGGCTATCGCCTCTTTGCAAGAAGTCGATGATCCCGTGCATGAGACCTTGACTGAGAAACCGAATGCACTCAGTGACGTTTCCATCGTCACGCTACAAACGGGTTCTTTCTCCTTTTTTCCCTGTTGTTCAATCTTCCTTTCAATAACTGTTTCTCCTTTCTTTACATCGGCCGCAAAAACCGAAACCGTACTCACGAGCAGCACTGCTGCCATAATCATTCTCTTCATGGTTCTTATTTTTTTGTGTTTAAAAATGTTTTCAGGGAGACTTCCGAAAAATTTTGATATGATGTAAAACTATGACCGGTGGGGGGTGGGTTACAAGGTGTTAAAACGGAATTTTCTGTTTTTTCCACCAAAATGAGAGTCGTCAGGAGCCCCGCTCGCAATTATCATAGAATGGTTGATTTCCCCTCCCCGATGTCACCAGTTTCCCTTAGTTTTGCAACCCGGGAAACCCCGGGTTCCGGGTTTCCTTCACCATTAAACAACTCCTGAAGAAATGCCCCAGGATAAATCCATCAAGTCAGTACTGATCATCGGTTCAGGACCAATTATTATCGGCCAGGCCTGCGAATTCGACTATTCAGGCTCCCAGGCCGCGAGAAGCCTGCGTGAAGAAGGCGTAAAAGTGATCCTGATCAATAGCAATCCGGCCACCATTATGACAGACCCCATGATGGCCGACAAAGTCTACCTGTTACCCCTTACGGTGGAAAGCATTGAACAGATCCTGGAAGAGAACCAGATCGACGCCGTATTGCCCACCATGGGCGGTCAAACTGCCCTGAATCTGGCCAAAGAGGCAGATGAACTTGGGGTTTGGCAGAAATTCAATGTAAGACTGATCGGGGTAGATATTAAAGCCATTGAGAAGGCGGAAGACCGGGAAAAATTCAGGCAGTGGATGATCCAGATGAATATCCCCGTTGCGCCCGCAAAAACGGCAAACTCCTTCCTGGAAGGCAAGGAATTCGCCCAGGAGATCGGGTTTCCGCTCGTGATCCGGCCTTCATTTACGCTGGGTGGAACAGGCGGTGGATTCGTACATAGCAAAGACCAGCTCGACGAGGCCCTGAACCGCGGATTGTCCGCATCCCCTATCCACGAGGTACTGGTTGAAAAAGCAGTATTGGGCTGGAAAGAATTTGAGCTGGAACTATTGCGTGACGCCAATGACAATGTTGCCATTATTTGTACCGTAGAGAATTTTGATCCCATGGGGGTTCATACCGGCGACTCCATCACGGTAGCGCCCGCAATGACACTGAGTGATACAGCTTTCCAACTGATGCGCAATACGGCAATCAGCATGATGCGTAACCTTGGCAATTTCGCCGGTGGTTGCAACGTACAGTTTGCCCTGGATCCGGTAACGGAAGGGATCATTGCTATCGAGATCAACCCAAGGGTGAGCCGATCTTCTGCCCTGGCGTCTAAAGCAACAGGATACCCCATCGCAAAGATAGCAGCAAAACTTGCGCTGGGCTTCACGCTTGACGAGTTGAAGAACCAGATCACCAAAACCACATCTGCCTATTTTGAGCCCGCGCTGGATTACGTGATCGTAAAGATCCCGCGTTGGAACTTCGATAAATTCAAAGGCGCCAACGATACGTTGGGGCTCCAGATGAAATCTGTCGGCGAGGTAATGGCCATTGGCCGGAGCTTCACAGAAGCTATCCAGAAAGCCTGCCAGAGCCTGGAAAATAATGCGGTTGGGCTGGGCTATTATGGCAAAAGCATGATGCACGCAGACGAGATCGTGGAATACCTGAAAACACCAAAGTGGGACCGGATTTTCAGGATCAAAGATGCCCTGATGATGGGTATCAGTGTAAAAACCATCGTTCAGGCCACCCTGATCGACCGGTGGTTCATTTATGAGATCGAAAAGATCTGCATCATAGAAAAAAAGATTTCCAAATACAAACTCGAGACGCTTCCGCTGGAACTCCTTCGCGAAGCAAAACACCATGGCTTCAGCGATGAGCAGATCTGCCGTATCATGAAGGATGGCTCTGAAGATGAGGTGTACGAGAAAAGAAAAGCAGCAGGGATCACCAGGGTTTTCAAAATGGTGGATACCTGCGCAGCTGAGTTTGAAGCGAAGACACCTTATTTCTACAGCAGTTTTGAAAATGGTGGCGTGAACGAAAGCATCGTCACCGATAAGAAGAAGATAGTAGTGCTCGGTTCTGGTCCGAACAGGATAGGTCAGGGAATAGAATTCGATTATTGTTGCGTTCACGGCCTGATTGCCATCAAGGAAGCAGGATACGAATCCATCATGGTCAATTGTAACCCCGAAACCGTGTCCACAGATTTCGACGTGGCCGATAAACTGTATTTTGAACCCGTATACTGGGAGCACCTTTGGGAGATCATCGAACATGAAAAACCCGAAGGGGTGATCGTGCAGCTTGGAGGACAAACCGCGCTTAAACTTGCTGAAAAACTTCATGCGAAAGGCATTAAGATCATTGGAACCAGTTTTGACAGTATGGATATTGCCGAAGACCGGGGCCGGTTCAGCGATATGCTGAAACAGCTTGACATCCCATATCCTGAATATGGAACAGCCTATTCTGTGGATGACGCAGTTGAAGTTGCCCAAAAGGTAGGATATCCCGTGCTGGTAAGGCCTTCATATGTACTGGGTGGCCAGAGGATGCGGATCGTGATCAACGACGACGAGGTGGAGAAAGCGGTGGTGAGCCTCTTGAAGCATCTTCCCGGCAATAAGATCCTGATCGATCATTTCCTGGACAGGTGCCAGGAAGCGGAGGTGGATGCCATCTTCGATGGCGAAAACTTTCATGTGATGGGGGTAATGGAACATATTGAACCGGCAGGCATTCACAGCGGCGATTCAAATGCGGTACTCCCTGCGTTTAACCTCACCCCGTTGGAAGTGACCACCCTGGAATTCTACTCCGAGAAGATCGCCAGGGCCCTTAATATCAAAGGCCTGATCAATATCCAGTTCGCCATAAAGAACGGGAAAGTGTACGTGATTGAAGCTAACCCAAGGGCTTCAAGAACAACTCCGTTCATTGCCAAAGCCTACCAGATCCCTTACCTCAATATCGCCACCAAGGTGATGATGGGTACCCATTCACTGAAAGACTTCACGTTCGAGAAAAAGCTGAAAGGCTTTGCCATCAAAGAACCGGTATTCAGTTTTGATAAGTTCCCGGGAGTGAATAAGGAGCTCGGGCCTGAAATGAAATCTACCGGTGAAGCGATACGCTTCATCAAGGACCTCAGGGATCCTTACTTCAGGCAGCTTTACAAAGAAAGAAGCATGCACCTCAGCAAATAAACAGAAAGCCCCGATCGATGATCGGGGCTTTCTTTATGATGTAGTGCTGATGATTATGGAATGATCACCCTGCCGATCTTATGGATGACACCGTTGAGCGCAACGATATCTGTTGCTGTGATCGGTGCCGCAGCCTGGGTGCTTCCATTGATCTTCACAGTGGCGTTGGGCGTTGTAGTGATGATCAGGGTAGTTCCATTCAGGTTTGGAGCAGTGATGTTATTCACCAGATCTGATGCAAATACGTTGGTGCCAATCACGTGGCCCCTCAGGATAGGCTCGAGGATCGGGTTTGGAAGCGCATTCACGTCAGTAATACCTGAAGCCCGGAACGCTGCATTTGTTGGCGCAAACACGGTGAACTTACCAGGACCGCCAAAAGTTGGCAACAACCCAACTTTGTTGACGGCTGTGGCAAACATGCTAAGAGTGGTATCCTCAATGGCAATAGCAACGATGGTACTTGAAGGAGGTGTCAACACCCTTTCAATGGTATGGATAATTCCGTTTGAGCCAAGCATATCGGCGCTCTTCACTCGAATACCGTTGGTAAATACCCCATTTGTGTTACGCGAAGCAAAAATATTCCTGCTATTCAACGTTTTTACTGTGTCAGATACGGGCACTGCAGTAGATCCTACCCGCTGGCCAACCACGTGGTAGGTCAGGATAGCCTGCAACTGGGCCGGTGTCAGCGCATCGATGCTGGTGATCCCGGAAGCGGCAAAAGCAGCGTTATCGGGTGCAAATAAGGTAATATTCTGGGTAGTTGCCAAAGCACTGGCCAGGCCAGCCTTGTTAACAGCCGCATTTAAAGTTGAATAATTAGGACTTTGGGCTAGGATCTGCTGGATATTTGGATTGGGCGCAGGAACGGTATTTTCTTGTGTAGAACATGATGCCAGAAATACTGTCAGCGCTGCGAAAGCCAACATAGGAAGCCTCATCATCTTGAATTTTTCCATAAAAACAATTTTCTTAATTGAATGCAAATATAGACGTATAACTCAGGTCTACGAATCTTTAGACAACTTATCCTCCCAAAATGTTGGTTCAGTTTGTAATATTTTATCCAAAGAGCTGCACAAAACGGTCATTTTCGGGCTATTTGAGGGGAAAACACTGATTGTCAGCCTGTTCCCGTTCTGCAGATTAGCAGGGTGAAAAAGACAGCACCGTGGTGGAACCCCCTTCCTTTCGTCAGATTAACGATACCCTTTGCCAGTGGCATCCTGCTCTGCAGGTTTGGCCTCATACCACATGTTGCCACAGCTGCAATAGTCTGCTGGGCGGCAGTACTGGCACAAAGGCAATTACCTGTATACCGCCAGTTTCGGCTTCGGTTCCTGACTGGCTTGTGGCTCCATTTGCTCCTCCTTCTGGCCGGGATGGCAAGACTTTATGTTGCGGATATCAAAAACACAGGCGACTGGTTCGGTCAACGGCAATATGACCTGCTCCTTGTGGAAACGGCCGCAGAAGCCCGCACCAACAAAGGCTTCCAGACGCTGGCCACTGAGGTGAAACAGATCAGGCAGGGGAAAAAATGGCTGCCCGCCCGTGGCAGGGTTGTTTTGCGCCTTCCGGCAGAATTGACCCTCCACCCGGGATCAATGGTCGGATTTGAAAAAAAGCCCATTGCTATTCCCGAGCCTGCCAAAGGAGCAAAATTCAACTATAAGGCATTTATGGCCATTCAACAGGTGCACCACCAGGTTCAATTGCGAAAGGAAGAACTAATGATCATCCGATCCAATCCTCCCCCTGGGGGTGCTATCAGGGCCTTTCGGCAAAATATACTCGCCGTGCTGGACCGCCAGTTCCCTGGGGCTGAGAGGGCACTGGCCAAAGCCCTGCTGGTTGGATACCGAAGCGAACTGGACAAAGAGCTGGTGACCGCCTATACAAACACGGGAGTCATTCATATCATTGCCATATCAGGACTGCACCTGGGGATCATCTATGCCCTCCTGATCATGGTCATGAAGCCGCTGGCCAGGCGTAAAAGAACAAGGGTAGTGATCAATGTTATCGTCATGTTTGTACTCTGGATCTTCACGTTCATCTGCGGAGCATCCCCTTCCGTCACCCGAAGCGCAGTTATGTTTAGCAGTATCCTGGTGGGCGACAGCATGGGAGATGATAATAATACCGGCAATGCCGTGGCCTCGTCTGCGTTCCTGCTGCTTTGCTTCGACCCAATGTTGATCTGGGACCTCGGTTTCCAACTGAGTTACGCCGCAGTTGCCAGCTTGCTCGTCTATAACCAGGCGATCACCCGGATCTTACTTCCGGAAAACGGACTGCTGGCAATGGCCTGGAACAGCATAGCCACTTCGATCTCCGCGCAAATCCTCACCACCCCACTTGTGCTCGTGCATTTTCACCAGTTCCCGGTGCTGTTCATCCTGTCTAATTTTGTTGCCGTACCCGTGTCCGGCCTCATCCTGATCTTACTGATCCTGATCGTGGCTTTACAATGGTCCCCCCTGTTACCTGCGCTGCTTTCCAGTCTCACGGCCTGGTGCATCAGGTTCATGAACAACCAGGTTGAACGCATTGCGTCCGTAAGGTTCTCGGTCTGGGAAAACATCCAATGGACCTGGCCAGATCTGATCCTTTCCTATTTAGCCATCCTGACGCTGACCCTCTACATCCGGGAAAAGACCTTCACATGGCTGATTTTATTTCTACTCACAATACTCACATGGCTGATCGCATCAAAATATTCTTCTTTATAAAGGTTAACTTTGCGTTCCCAAAAACCAGGATTTAACCGCAATTATCAACTATGAATAAGAAGATCAGATCAGCATTGATCTCCGTTTTTTATAAAGATGGCCTTGAACCGATCGTCAGGGAATTGTCTGCTTCCGGTGCCACCATTTATTCTACAGGGGGCACGCAACAGTTCATCGAGAAACTGGGCGTCGAATGCGTTCCCGTTGAGTCAGTCACCTCATATCCCAGTATACTCGGGGGCAGGGTCAAAACACTGCATCCAAAAGTTTTTGGCGCGATCCTCGGTCGCAGGGATGTGGCGCAGGACCTCGAAGAAATGAAACAGTACGAGATACCGGAGTTCGACCTCGTGATCGTTGACCTCTACCCCTTCGAAGAAACAGTGGCTTCCACAAGCGAAGAAAAACTGATCATTGAAAAAATTGATGTGGGCGGTCCCTCCATGATCAGGGCGGCGGCAAAGAACTTCAGGGACCTGGCGGTGATCGCCTCGCGCGAACAGTATGCCCACTTACTTGAACTGCTACAAACGCAGCAGGGCGAAACCACCCTTGAACAAAGGAAACATCTTGCTGCAAAGGCATTTGAAATTGTGGCCCACTACGATGTGGCCATTGCAAAGTATTTTAATCCCCAGGGGGATTATTTCGTTGAATCGATCCCTTCGCCGCACAGCATGAGGTATGGCGAGAATCCCCACCAACAGGCGGTTTTCTTCGGCAACACAGACAAGCTGTTCACCCAGTTGAATGGAAAAGAATTATCATACAATAATCTCGTGGATGCAGAGGCGGCAATGCAGCTGATCAGGGAGTTTGAAAATGAGAAATATGTGTTCGCGATCATTAAGCACACCAATGTATGTGGCGTAGCAAAAAGGGATGATGTGGTTTCTGCATGGAAACATGCTTTGGCTGGCGATCCCGAATCTGCTTTTGGCGGAGTGCTGGTAACCAACGGTACAGTGGACAGGCAAACGGCACAAGAGATCAATGAGATATTTTTTGAAGTACTGGTTGCCCCGGCATATGACGATGATGCATTAGAGATCCTGAAAACAAAGAAAAACAGGATCCTGCTACAACAGCATCAACAGGTAGCATATGCACAGGGATATAAGTCCTTGCTTAACGGGGTATTGGTACAAGGGCAGGATAAAGGCAATTTCGAGAAATGGGAAGAAGCAGGAGGAAGGCAAACAACAGAAACCGAGAAAAAAGACTTGGTGTTTGCGAACCTGGTCTGCAAACACCTGAAGTCGAACGCCATTGCTCTGGTTAAGGATCAACAACTGATCGGCAAGGGCTGCGGCCAAACTTCAAGAGTGGACGCTCTGCGTCATGCGCTGGAAAAAGCCAAACAGTTCAACTTTGACCTCCAGGGCGCCGTTATGGCGAGCGATGCTTTTTTCCCCTTCAATGATTGCGTTCAAATGGGGCACGTTGCAGGGATCACAGCCTTCATACAACCCGGCGGATCGATCAGGGACAAGGATTCAATAGAATACTGCAAGCAATATGAACTTGCCATGGTGATGACCGGAATGCGCCATTTCAGGCATTAGTGTTATAAAAAACATGAAACAGCCGCCGCTGAAGCAATACATATACGACATCTATGATACCGTAAAAAATACTGTACAACCCCTTCATCCAAAAAAACAATCAGAGAAAACAAGGGCGCTTGTTGCTGTTGGTTTGGTAAGCCTTTTCTGGGGCACCACCTGGCTCGCATCTAAAAAAGGGGTTGAAACCATACCGGGCCTGCAGTTGGCAGGCATCCGGCAGTTTTTAGGCGGCTCTATTTACCTCATTTACTTCCTGATGATTAAAAAGCATCCGCTGCCCGGTATCAAGTTGCTGATGCAGTTTGTTTGGATGAGTCTGCTGATGTTTGTGATCAGCAACGGATTCAGTACATGGTCGTTACAATACATCCCAAGTGGCCTCGGTGCCGTGATCGGCGCCATTTCGCCTATCTGGATAGCTGTCTTCAGCGTGATCATGATCAGGGAGACAAAACTCAATCTCACTACATCAATTGGCCTGTTGCTGGGCTTCGTAGGGATACTGATCATCTTCTACGACTACCTGGATGCATTCCTCGATACAAAATTCAGCATTGGAATCGTCTTGGGCATTTTCGCTACCATGACCTGGGCCATGGGAACGATCTATACTGTCCGCCATGCCCGTGACCTGAATCCATATTACAGCGTGGGCTGGCAGATGTTCCTCAGCGGCGTTATCCTTACCATCACCTCCAGGGTCACCGGGCAGTATGTGCCGCTGGAGCAAACCACGCCAACAACCTGGATCGCTATTGGATATCTGGTGATCATAGGTTCCATCATCACCCTGGCAGCTTTCATTTATGCTCTCAAGAGACTGCCGCCGGCACAAGCCTCTGTTTACGCATATATTAATCCCATCGTAGCGGTAATCATTGGCTCTTTGCTGAATAATGAAAAACTGAACATGGTGATAGCAGGAGGTACGCTTGTCACCCTGCTTGGAGTATACCTGGTCAACACGGGATACAAGAAAGCCAAGCTTAGTGAGGAAAACTGATCAAAGATCCCAATAGACCACTTCGTCAAGGAAGATCCCATACACTTCCTTCCAGCCGGCAAAACCAGGCTCGTCGCTCAAAAAATTATTGTGGGTGATGGTCATTAGCTGACCTTTTACGGATTTCAGCACGTTGTGGTAACTCTTCAACTCCGCAAATGCCTGCGCCGGTGTATACAACTGTTCATAGTAGCTGTTGGCATCCATCCAGCAGTAAGGATGTACCATCAGCGCTGTAGTGGTTTCCCTTTGGAGGTCGTACCATGGGAACGGAATACTCACTGAAGCCCTGAAACCGTTGACCGTGCCATAGCCCATGGAAAAATCCGAGCTGATTCCATGATCCAGAAGCTTTCGGTAACCTTCGGGCAGATTGAAGGCAATATAATGAAAACGGCTATGCCTGACCGGTAGCCCTGAGATATGTTCAAGGGTCTCTATTTCCTTCCTGAAAAGGCCCGGGCTGTTCCTCGACCTCCATGATGGATGTATGCCGGTCCGGTAACCGGATGTATGGTAGCTGACCAGGCTTCGCATCTTGCCGTTGGATGGAAGGATGTTCTTGTCGTACTCACTATTACGTTCGGCAAGCAGAAAAAAATAAATGGGTTTGAGGGCATACTTAAGGTGAAGCGCATCAAGCCATTCATAGACGTCAAAAGGATCCGGTCTCATGCCCCGCAACACCTGCACGCGTTTCTCCATCTGCTGCCAGTTAGCGCTACCCAACGATCTCAGCAAGCCGCCAAGGTTCCGGAAAAAGCCCTTATTCAGGTAGGCCCAGGCCATATCGATGTCATAGGTTGGGACGAAAGAAAAAGAACGCTGCAATACTCCGGCGTCGGCAGGCGGGACCAGTTTCCTGAATGCTGCTGCCCACATATCAATCAAAGGAAGGTGGAGAAAATTTTTCTTGGCTGCCAGGCTGCAGGTATGCGGAAACCTTCCATACAGATCCTTCTCGTGGGGGAGATATTCCTCGTAACGGGTGATCAGATAAAACGATGCAGCCAGTATATCGAAAGGAATATCGCCATCCGTTGAGAAAAAGCAGGGCATTTCCCCCCAGTTGGCCAATATGGTTTCCTGGTTACTGATGCCTGTTTCGGAAAGAAGCCCATGGGGCTTTACATGGATCGCGTTCGGCGACAATTTCTCATCGTGGTAGCACAATGCGGGTCCCTCGTGGTTTCTAAATGCCACGGGATCATGGGTGACAGTGAAGGGCAAGCCGCAGAGTTTCCCCAGGAAATAGTGGGTTATATAGGAAAACCTCGGGCTGTTATCAGCACTGTAAACAAGCATTGGTTTTTATGAATGGTTGGTTAAACCTGCATTCAGGATCAGGTCTTTTCTTTCTTCTTCCAAAGCTGGTTAAAGGTTTTCCCGGAAAAATTCAGATCTGACCGATGGGTGTTCCAGCCCTTGAACATCTTATTCACTACCCAGTTCTTCAGTTTCCCATTTCCAAGGTTCATCATGCCCCTGTTGAGCGAAGCCTGACGCCAGGCCTTCCACGCCAGTCGTTCTGCAAGACTGCTGTTACCGTAAGCCACCGATTCATATCTGTTCTCGAGCAGCAGCTCGTGCAGGTTGATCTTCACAGCGCAAACTTCTGTGCAGTTTCCGCAAAGCGAGGATGCATAGCTCAGGTGTTTCCACTCCCCCATTTCGCGAAGATGTGGTGTGATCACACTTCCAATGGGGCCGCTATAAGTAGTGCCATAGGCATGTCCGCCGATATTTTTATAAACAGGGCATGCATTCAGGCAGGCACCGCAGCGGATGCAATAGAGGCTTTCGCGGGTTTTATCCTTCAGCAGGTTGGTCCGGCCATTGTCCAGCAGGATCACATACATTTCGTCAGGCCCATCCGATTCCCCCGGTCTCCGCGGTCCTGAAATAACCGAATTATAAACCGTGATCTTCTGTCCCGTACCGAATGTGGCGAGCAGTGGCCAGAAAATATGCAGATCGTTCAGGGAGGGTATGACCTTCTCGATCCCAACAATGGCAATATGTGTTTTGGGCCATGCGCAACTCAGCCTGCCGTTGCCTTCGTTTTCAGTTAGGGCAATGGAACCAGTATCTGCAATGACAAAATTCGCACCTGTGACACCGATCTGGGCACTGGTATATTTACCCCTGAGTTTATCCCTGGCAACCAGCGTCAACTGCTCGGGGGAAAGATTGGGATCCGTATTCAGTTTCTCCGCAAAAAGCTTCGCCACATCTTCCTTGCTTTTATGCATGGCCGGCGTCACAATATGGTAAGGAGCTTCGCCATCCAGTTGTTGTATATATTCCCCAAGATCGGTTTCCACACTTTCGATTCCGTGCTCCTGCATAAAATCGTTGAGGTGGATCTCCTCTGTGGCCATGCTTTTACTCTTAACGATTGATGTACAGTTCTTCCGCCTGCAGATCTCCAGTATGGCGTCCTGTGCCTGCTGCACGTGCTCTGCCCAGATCACCTTACCACCATTCCTTGTAAAATTATCTTCAAACTGCTCCAGGTATCTATCAAGTCTTTCGATGGCCTTCCACTTTAGATTCTTGGCTTTCTCGCGAGCCAGGTCCACATTAGGGAACTGGGTTTTTCCCTGTGGCACCACTTTATTGTAGCGCCCTATATTGAAATTGATCTTTCGCCTGTGCTCCAGGTCGGCGGCCTTCAGCTCGCTTTGGACGTCAAATGATTCAGACGGATGTTTCATATTCAACCCTTCTTTCCTTGTTTAACAGGATGGTAATCATGCGCTATCTTATCAAGCACATCGTAAAACTCCTGGCCATACTTCCGGACGATCGATTCTTTAAGGAAAACATATACCGGCACTTTAAGCTTTTCGCCCAGCGCACAACCCGGGGAACAAAGGCTCTCGCGCGGTTCATAGTTCACCATTTCATAGTCTGTACGTTTCGACTTCTTGATCTTAATAGGATACAGGTGGCAGGAGATCGGCTTCTTCCAGGTGATCCGCCCCTCATTATAGGCTTGCTCGAATGAGCATTTGATGATGCCTTGTTCATCTCTATACCCATAGGCGCATATTCCGCTATTCACGGTTGGGGTGACCCAGCCAAAATCTGCATTGTACCTGTACAGTCCTTGTTTTTCAATCTCGGCTTTTCCGGCCGGGGTGAGGTAAGGGATCACCGCATCAAACGATTCCTTTACGCGGTCAAGCTCCTCATCGGTCAACGGCGCGCCGGCGTCCCCATCTTCGCAGCAACCACCTTTACACTTGCTCAGGTCGCATACGAACTGCGCCTCAACCACTTCATCAGAAACAAGAATATTGTCAATTGCAATCATAATTCATCACATTCATCACATGATCAATTCCTTTTCCAGGAAAAGGAATTGATCATGTGCCTCAGGTCCTGTTGCAGGAAATCATTCACCGGCTTCAGCGAATCGGCATTTGGCGAAGCGTCAAAATACAAAGCTCCGCGCAGGAAATGCCTCACCGTGTCTGTCAGGAAAAACTGGTTTGAGGTTGCTGCATTTCCGCCAACCGAGAAGAACACCCCCGATACGCCGCTGGATGTGGCAAACAGGGAATCGTTGATAGAACTGGCCTTGGGCGTGTGTTTATAGGTCATCTTGAATGCTTCTTCCCGCAGACCTTCAAAGCTGTTCCTGACAACCGAGTCCTTATACCCCTGATCAGTCTTCAATTTATATATCGATGTGCCGCCAACCGATTTATAGCTGATATAGATCCTGCCATTGAACTTGGGAAAATCGATATTGATCCAATAGGGATTGTCTGGGTTATCATCAAACAAGGTTGTATCCTTTGTGATCCTTGCATAAACGGGATACTCGAAACTGTAGGGATAACCCGGTTCGTTGAATACCTGGTATGCATGCTCCGGAAGATCGATGCGATAATAGGATCTGGGCTTGGGCGTGTACGGACTGTTGCATGAACCCACCAAAAAAAGCACCAGCACAGCAGAAACAATTCTCTTCAACATAATCGGGTTCTATGATGGAATGATGGTTAGGTGAATTTTATTGATCCTGTTCTTATCAACCTCGGTGACTTTGAAGAGGAAATCGCCCTGCCTGATCTCCTGGCCTGTTACCGGTATTTCGCCGGCCAGTTCCAGCACCAGGCCTGCAAGCGTTTCGCTGTCGCCCCTGACTTCATCAAAAGTATCAACGGAAAGATCCATAAAACGGCAGGCATCAATAATCATGGCTTTGCCTTCGAAAACAAAATTTTGCTCGTCGATCTTCTTAGAGCTGCTGTCTTCCTCATCAAACTCGTCGTGTATAT
>Ga0315901_10000460_pt1 | contig 60448 bp, 58 predicted proteins | sample LakEriMetagenome_10_FD_203761 | JGI IMG/M metagenome (GOLD analysis project Ga0315901, IMG submission 203761) | Freshwater fungal communities from buoy surface, Lake Erie, Ohio, United States - Buoy 2 MA116 | ecosystem: Environmental > Aquatic > Freshwater > Lake | place: USA: Lake Erie, Ohio... | reverse complement strand
CAGCTGCCGTAGAAGCAGCACTTACAGTAATTGTTACATCAACACCAGCATCTGGAACGCTATCAGAGCTTGATGCATCTGATGGCGTTGATTTGATGTTAACAACATAAGTACCGGCAACTGTTGGCTCCCACATCATTACCTTGAACTTAGCGTAGGCAATACCAGATACAGCGGTAGCTGCGCCTGCATTGTGGTTTCTAATAAAGATGTTTGAGTTAGCAGTGAAAGTATCAAACTTAACTGATCTCCAAGTTGAACCATCGGCAGTAGTTGAGTCAACTACGTTTCCAGCGGCTGCAGAAGCACCACCCATTGTTGATGTATCTAACATCAAGAATGGAAGTGCTGAAGAAGTTGAAGGAGCTGACTTTAAACTCGCAACCAATGTGTAAGTATCTAGAGCTCCTGAACTTGCCAAGAACTGGAAAGCAGCTGTAGCAGCTGTTCCGCTATCGGCAATGATCGAGCCACCGGCTGCAGTTGTGTACTGCGTACCAGTTGCTACTGTAAGTGAATCCGCGTTACCAACTGCTTGCGAAGGTACTGAGCTAAGTACGCCCATTCCTAACGCTGCAACGGCAACAAGCGCAATTCGCTTGAAGTTTGTCTTTGTAGACATTTATTTCCTTTCGTTAGTCGCAACTAGGAATTTCCTAGTAGCGGCTTCGAGATGAGTCGCACGTGCTGACGCATCTCTTTCCCCCCGTGATTTCCGGATCACGGGAGAAACCTGTTTGGAGGGAGTCATTTACTTAACCCCCTTGGCGCCAATATTGATCGCCTGAGCAAGGATTGTGCTCTTGTTAGAGTTCAAAATTATACGGGTAGTTATCTCGTTTGGAATCGCATCGACATCTAACCCACCAGTAGCAGGCACAAATAGGGCGGAATCAACCGTTGAATCAATGTATAGGGTGGCAGTTATTAGGTAATTACCGTTGGGAAGACGGGTTACTGCAGAAGCTAAACCATTTTGGGTCAATGGGAACCATGAGCCAGCGACTGTAACAGATGGGCTTGCATAGTATGAGGTACCAGAGCCATCAACTGAAATTGATTGAGACATTAAAAAGTTAACAACATCATCGCCATATGACTGAATGTATGAAACTAAAACATAACCGTCTGGATTTGTAATTGTTGATTGCGTAGATAATCCGACTGAGCCAACTTCGCCCGCCAAATCTGAGATTGAAAAACCAGTAGGCAGGCCATCTTTTGAAAGACCAGCAAATAGTGACTTCGAGGTACGGAAGTTAATCTCGCCATTTTCTTCTATTAACTTTTGGCTTGCAAGATTCTCATCAGTTGAAGATGACGAAGGCGTTGTCGACGCATCTGGATTTTCTGGAGCTTGAGCTTCTTGAGTAAGGCTAGTAATAACATTGGCAGAATTGAACTCAGAACCTGTTACGGAATTAAAGCCAAGGAATGCCACCATCACTATAAGTAACGACAGCGCAACTTTCGATGACTTTTTAGCAAGCTCTGCTGCTTTTTTATATGTTCCAGAAAGTGCATCTAATGCTGTGGAACCTGTTTTCTCGTCAACTACCCATTCAGTAAGGACGCGAATAAATGAGGCACGAGCACGCTGCACAACGTGACGAACATTTTTCTCAGATGTACCAATTGCGTTAGCAATCTCTTTAGTGCTCCGACCTTCAACCTCCCACATAACAAGTGCTGTTCGTTGAGTCTCTGATAAACGAGAAAGTGCTTCGCGAATTATTGAAGCATCCTCTGCTGCCGCAAGAGTTACATCCATTGGGATGTGGTTTTCTGCTGCGATCTCAGCAAGGCGTTCTTGGGATGTATCTGAATCAAGCGCTATCAGGTTAGGACGAGACCCTGTTGCACGGATTACGTTCAGGCACAGATTGTTAACTGTGGTGCGCAGATATGCCATGGCACGATCTGCTGTATCCAGCTCTGGAGCTGCCAAGATAAATTTAAGGAAGGCATCTTGGACAACCTCTGCTGCATCGGCATCGCTTCGGAGAATTCGGCGGGCTTGAGCGATCAGTGATGAGCGGTTTTGGGTGTAAAGAGCGGATAAATCAGAAACAGACCACGCAGCAACCGTCGCTGGGGCCTGAGCCTTCTTACGAAGTGACACTTTGATTTCCCGCTTTCGATGAGCCAACGTCTTGACCCCTCTACTTAGTAAGACACCAGATGAGGGTAAATGTTGCCTTGGCTGCCTTGCTGATCTAGAGCAATACCCTGACAGTCCGGCAGCGCTGCCCAGCCAATGGCCGAATTTGCTTATTGTGGGCCCTGTCGGGATCGAACCGACGACCCACGGATTAAAAGTCCGTTGCTCTACCGACTGAGCTAAAGGCCCCTGATTTTGACCTACAGCTTTAGGTCCTGACTATAAGTCTAATACCTATTTCAATATTGATTAACCTGATGCAGCCTTTGCAAGCCGATCTCTAATTGCCAAAGCTAATCCACTACCCTCTGGCTGGAGAACCACAATCTTTTTCAATCCTTTTTGGTCGCCAAGCCTTAGCGCTCTAAAAAGTACATTTGCATACTCTTCGTGATTTATAGGAGAAGCTAACCTTATTACTCCTACCGGTGTCGGAATGTTTGCCAAGGCAATTAGGCCATCACCAGGTTGCGCAGATTCATCTAGAGCAACTTTTGCCATGGGAGCGTAATGTGATTTCAATAAACCTGAAACTCTTATATTAATGTCTATTGCTCCTTGTGAAATTTTGATATTCAAAGTTTCTTCAATCATTTCGCTAGTTACCGCACCTGGTCTTAATATCGATGGCTTATTCCTTGTGCAATCAACTATTGTTGATTCAACTCCAACTTTGCATTGCCCATCATCAAGTATTAGATCCAATTTGCCCAGTGCGGTACCTATCTCATCAACAACTGCCTCTGCAGTCGTTGGGGAAACAGCCCCAAATTTGTTTGCACTCGGTGCTGCAATCCCTAATCCACCTATTTTTTCAAACTCTTTTGCAAGCATTAATGCAATTTTTTGATCAGGAACCCTAAGTCCAACGGTGTTTTGTCCCCCTGTCACAAAATCCTTGGCCAAATGACTTCGACGTAAAACTAAAGTTATTGGTCCTGGCCAATACATATCTGAAAGTTTTTTTGCATATTCTGGGATATCTCTAGCCCACTTTTCGACTTGGCTCCATGAGGAGATATGCACAATTAGTGGATGATCTGCAGGCCTTGCCTTTACAGAGTAAATCTTGCTAACTGCTTTTTCATTAGTTGCATCCGCACCAAGCCCATAAACAGTCTCGGTTGGGAATGCCACAAGGTGACCATCTTTGAGAGATTTAGCCGCGATTTGGATTGCCGCCACTGAGCAATCTGAGATTGTTTGCATATACAAATCATCCCATTTAATTAGTTTTGATATGAAGTAGATGACCGATACCCTTCTCCTTCTGGTCCCCATCGTCTAGTGGCCTAGGACGTCGCCCTTTCACGGCGTTAACACGGGTTCAAATCCCGTTGGGGACGCGTCGAAGTTGAGTTAAATTGTCAGCTTTGAAGGTAAGGCCCAGTAGCGCAGTTGGTTAGCGCGCCGCCCTGTCACGGCGGAGGTCGCGGGTTCAAGTCCCGTCTGGGTCGCGGGGTGCATGACTGCACTTTGATTGGCTGAGTAGCTCAGTTGGTATGAGCGAACGACTGAAAATCGTTAGGTCGCCGGTTCGATCCCGGCCTCAGCCACCAACAATATTTTCTTCGTTAGGATCAAATGAGATCAATGTTTAGGAAGTTTAAAACTAAGCACTCCGAAAAATCACTGATCCGTTGGGCAGTAGTTGGAACAACCACTACTGCAATTGACTATCTAATTTTTATTGCTTTATATATGCCCACAAAATCAGTTTTTGGTGCCAATCTAATTGCGGCTATGACTGCCACTACTTTCAATTATTTAATGCACCACAAGTGGACTTTTAGAAGCAACCAACAACATGCAATTTCTGGAGTAAAATACCTGCTTAATTTAAGTTTTTGGTGGCTCACATCAAGTTCAATAATTGAATTTCTCATAGATGTAGGAATTGATGCTAGAGTTGCAAAGATAGTGCCACTGATGTTTATTGTGCCCGTAAACTACTTTGTATTAAATAGAATAGTTTTTAGCAAGAAATTTTAAGCATCTTTTGTTTTAAAAAATAATCCAAATAATGCCAGCCAGATCACCACAGCAATTATCAAAATGTAACTCTCAATCATTCCATCTATAAGCGATATCGAGATTGCTGCAAAAGCAAAAAGTGCTGATAATCCCCACAACGACAGCGCTGCGGATTTTCGAGAGTAACCAGCCCGAATCAACCTGTGAGATAGATGGTCTTGGCCACCTTGAAAAGGTGAAATGTCTCTTCTAATTCGAGAAAACACCGCAACGCTTGTATCAAGAATAGGAATGGCAAGCAATAGCACTGGGATGAAGTAAGAAGAAAGTTGCAATTGTGCGCTAGATTCAAATCTAACTGTGAGCGTGGCTAGAAGCACGCCAAGAAACAATGCGCCGGCATCTCCCATATAAATTTTTGCAGGACTCTTATTCCAAACTAAAAATCCAAGAGTTGCGCCCGCCGTTACGGTAGAAAGTGCCGCAATTAAGTATTGATCTCCCGACAATGCCAAGTAAGCAAGTGTGATTGAAGAGATTGCAACAGTCCCTGCAGCTCCACCATCTAAATTGTCAAAGAAATTTATTGAATTACAGATTCCGACCACCCAGATCACGGTAATTAACGAATCAAAAATTTCTGAGCTTGTTGGATTACCAACATTGTCCGTAATTATTAAAATAATTGCAGTAAAGATGCCGGCAAAGGTTTGAGCTAAAAATCTTGGTAAGGGAGGCAAGTTCCTTATGTCATCCCATAAACCAATAAGTCCTAGCAATAGTGCTGGGCCAAGAACGGAGGTTGCAAGCCAGAAGGTGCTTGAGGTGAATTCTGAAAAGAGGGAGGCTGAATAAGAAACTGTTATTACTCCAATAATTATTGCTACCCCGCCTAAATAAGGGACTGGTTTCTTATGAGATTTATGTGAGGAGTTAGGTCGATCAACTACATTTGTTGCAATAGCGATCCTTCTCATTACTGGTGTAAGAACTCCCACTAGTAAATAGGAGATCACAAACAGTAAGAAGTACTCTGTATTTGTGATTCCCATTTTGCTAGATGATGTTATTTAGGCTGAACCAGATTTGCGTCTATGCATCTTTGGGGCAGAGCCACCAGTTTGCCCTGAGCCAACCTTAGATCCTGATGTTGGGCCTGCACTTTTGCCAGATGTATTACCCTTATGCTTTTTTGCAAGGGCGGCTAGCATTTTAGCCTTTGCATCCTCGCCTGTATTTTTCGCTTCACTCATAATTAATCTCTATCCATTCTTTAACTGTTGCTAGTTGTTTTTAAAAGAAGTGCTTTTACTTCAGACTCTTTGTATCGTCGATGTCCACCTAAGGTTCTAATTGAAGTTAATTTGCCAGATTTTGCCCATCTGGTGACAGTCTTTGGATCTACCCTAAATAATGATGCAACCTCAGCCGGGGTCAATAAGACCTCTTGCTCTGAGTTCAATTTAGTTGCCCCTAATTAGTTGCTTGGCGAGTATCTCCGTTTTAAACCTTATTAGGCAAGTATTATGCTTTGGGTCAGTAAATGACAAGTAGCCCAATTACATAGCCTGCTCAAAGGCTGCAACCCTTCGCCAGCGGGTAACTAATCGCTCATAACCCTGACCTGCCAGCGCGCCATCTCCTGCTGCCAAACCAGCGAGTGATCTAGCAACATCCTCAATTGAGGTATCTGCGTTTAATCCTGGTTGGCCAGATTCAATCAATGATTTCTCTAGGTAAATAGCTAACCCACCGTAATCACACTCCACAATTGAGTTTGCGTCAAAAATCGATAACCATTCAAGCAAATCTGCGATCTCTTGTTCTATGGGTCCATTTCCAAATGCATTGACAACTGCTTGATGGGCAAATAAACATCTTTGTTTTGCATTTGAGATTGAGGTGCGAAGAATTGTATAAGCACCGTCATCATTGGTGCCTCTAATTCGATCTGAAGCCTCAAAGAGTGAAAACCAACGTGGTGGAATGCTCCAAGTTGCTGTGATTATGTGTGAGACCTTATCTTCAATACTTTCAGAGTTTAATGAAAGCGCGCTTTCGATCTCTTTTGGCAGAAAAAAACTACTTATTGCAACTGGCATTGAAGATTTGAAATCATCCAATGCCCCCAAACACCTAGCTCCCGTTGACCATGGAGCTATATATTTCTTGTCATCAATTTCTAATATGTGTGCACCATCTAGTTTCAGTACAGGTGGCTCAGTCACAATTGTCCGCCTGAGCGCCCTTTGCTGCTCATCTCTATCTGTTGGGATTGTATTTGAGATATTGCTCCATCTAGCTTGATCTTGTTCACCGAAAGCGTTTATCGGCTCATAAATCCGCAAAGAAGCAACATAGGGGGTGGGGCGCATTAGCTACTAATTAATTACGAGGAGTGTAATTATCTTTGAAGTAGTCATCATTTAAATCTTCACCCTCTTTTGCCTCACTATGTAGCTCTTTTGCTAGGCGCTCCAAATCCATATCTTGGTTTGAATACTTTAAATCTCTTGCCACTTTAGTTTGCTTTGCTTTTGAACGGCCACGCCCCATTAGTGGTCTCCCCCAACAATTAGATACTTATCAGGGCGGTACATTATCGCAAATCCGAGTTAGCTAAAAGCGTCCTTTTCCCCTTATTTAAGATGTGCTTTAAGCCAACGGATTGTAGAAAAATACTTATTCCCATAATTGGAATACGAAATCTATGATCTCCTATGGTCAATAAACTTATAAGCCAATTTGGAATAATAACAAAGGCTGAGAGCAAAGCTATTTGTTTCTCTATAGATCGAGCTACCCAAAGGACTCTAAACCCGTATACCATCAAACCAAGACTGCAAATTAACCATAGCCATGAGATTACTCTTCCAAAGTTTCCGTACACAAAAGCCAAAGTTTCTTTGTCTGAAATAGATTGTTTGATTGGATGAACGGTTAACCAAGGATTTCTGCCCATTGTTCCATTTTCTAGCGGACCAAACCATGGCGACCAAAAAAATATAGTTTTATTGAGAAAAAGCTGCAGACCTTTTTTTGGGTTCTGTAGATACCATTCTAATACGCATTTAACCCTCTGATTGTCTTGCTGTACAACCGACCCGGTTAACTCGCATGGAACTCCATATTCTCCACGGATTTTGAATCCGCCAGTTGCTCCATTACCAGCGCCAATATTCATAGTGACGCCCAAGTTTGTAGAAATTATGTATTGACCGATTGCTTGATGGTTCCTATAAGCCAAGCTAGCCGGAAAAATCAGAGTTAACACCACGCTAAAAACAACCAATGCTGTACTTGCCTTCATACCTTTACTAATTATTATCCAAGTGATATTTAGTAAAACAGCCATCAAAAGAAATCGAGGTTGAAACATTGACAATAAACTTAAGATAATAGAGTTAAATACTAAATATTTTATAAATGAAACTTCTTTTTTTGCTATTAGACTTCTAAGTATCAATCCTAAAGATAGTAATATTCCAGAAGCTACCATTGACTCATATCCAATTACAATTGAACTTAGGGAGAGTGTTGGATTTAACAGCACAAGGAAAAATACTAAATTAGCAAAAGTTTTTAGCCTAGTTTGTATTAGTTGCTGTGCAAAAAAGTAAACTGCATAAGAAAAAAAAGCTGATTGTGCAATAGATAAGGTAGTTAAAACCCAACTTTCTCCAAGAAAGGACAGGATAAAAATGAACAACGGGTAGCCAGCTGGCCAATAATTTAAAATGCCTTCTGTTGAAAAAATTCCGTCTCTCAATAATGCGTTATACCCAGTAAGATAATTCTCGCCATCTGCTCCAAGCCAAGCACCGTCTACGAAGAAAACTGAATCTCCAGAGCCTGCATTAATGCCCTCTATGCGAAAAATAATTCCAATCTTGATTACAAAAACTGCAATCGCCCAGTAAAGAAAGCTTTTTGAAAGATCACGAACAGGAGCCATACGAGCGCGCTTTGATTTACTAGCCATTACATCCCTTACCTTGTACCTCGATCTAGTTTACTCACTTGGGTAAAAAGATCTTTAAGATTTGCGTTTGTGCCTGATGCTGAAATACGACCCTTACGGCAAAACTCATCCCAAAATGTAGGGTTGCCAAATAATTCCATCAATGTATGCCCGCTCATCTCTACCACATTGGGTGGTGTGCCTCTTTTTTGAACTGAGCCGGAAACGCACTGAATTGCATAATATGGTGGGATTCGAAGTTCACCTTAATTTTCAGGTGCTACCTGCTGGACAATCTTTAGTATCTCTTTTACGCAGTTCTTTACTTCCAAATCCTGCTTCATCTTAATTGTGATAATTCAACCTTACTGATCTTACTATCTATAACTGACTTAATTTTTTTAGCAACAGATGAAGATTGCACTACTGCGTTCCCTGCAAAATCTGATGGCTCTATAATCAAATCTTTAAGTTGATCAAGTGAAAGTGGAAACTCTTTTTCACTAGCAAGCGCTTCTAAGAATTTACGTTCGGTAGTTGAATGTTTTTTAATCACTTGGTGTGCTGCTTCTCGGCCCATTCCAACCTTAACGCACTCCATCAAAATTTTTGAAGTTGCAAGTAATGGTAGTTGCTCATCTAATTCTGCCTTTATTTTATCTTCATATACGCCAAACTCCTGCAAGACTGTCATAAAGGTATGTAACAGGCCATCTAAAACATAAAAAGAGTCAGGAATAACAACTCTTCGAACTACAGAACATGACACATCCCCTTCATTCCACTGATCCCCGGCTAGATCTGCAGCCATGGTGTTATAGCCACGAAGTAAAACCATCATTCCATTTATACGCTCAGATGATCTTGAGTTCATCTTATGTGGCATAGCAGATGAGCCAACCTGACCTGATTTAAAGCCTTCACTAACTAAACCACTACCAGCCATTAATCGAATTGTGGTTGCCATTGATGATGGAGCGGATGCAATCTGTAAAATCTTAGATACAACCTCAAAATCAACTGATCTTGGGTAGATCTGACCGACTGAGATCCAAGTATTTTCAAAACCAAACTCTTCGGCAATACTTTTTTCTAGATTCGCAAAATTATTACCCATAGCATCTAGAGCGTCTTGAGATGTGCCAACCGGACCTTTTATGCCACGAAGAGGTAGGCGAGTGATTAATTCATTTAGCGCGGTATGAGCAAATAACAACTCTTCAGCACATGATGCAAATCGCTTACCTAGTGTAGTTACCTGGGCTGCGACATTATGTGATCTACCCACCATGTAGATTTTTTCATATTTAGATATCTTTTCACTCAGTAAAAATAAGGTTTCTAGAACTCGATGCTCAATTAATTCAAGCCCAGCTTTAATTTGAATAAGTTCAATGTTTTCTGTTAAATCCCGACTTGTAAGACCAATATGTATCTTTTCTACTCCGGCGAGTGAGTTAAACTCTTCAATCCGGGCTTTAACATCATGACGAGTTTTCATCTCCCGTTTATCAATCGAACCTAAATCAACTTTCTCGATTACACTCTCATACGCCTTGATATCAGTGTCTGTAATTGGCAAGCCTGCTTTTTGTTGAAGTTTAAGAATCGTGATCCAAAACTTTCGTTCATTAATAATTTTGTTGATTGGGTCAAAGATCGCCACCATCTCCTGTGTGGCATACCTTGTTGCTAATACATTTGGCGTAATGCTCATTTGATTAAATCCCTAACCACAATTGTTTCATCCCTTCCTGGGCCAACTCCAATGGCGCTCATTGGAGCGCCAGAGATTTTTTCTAGGAATTTCACATACTCCTGAGCATTCTTAGGTAGATCTGAAACATATCTTGCTTTTGAGATATTTTCTTTCCAGCCAGGCAAGTACTCATATATTGGCTTGGCATGGTGGAAATCAGATTGAGAAGCAGGTAGCTCTTCAACGCGCTTACCATCAATCTCATAAGCAACACATACTGGAATCTTTTCCCAGCCAGTTAAAACATCTAGCTTTGTTAGGAAGAAGTCAGTTAAGCCGTTGACTCGAACTGCATATCTTGCAATTGGTGCGTCAAACCATCCACAACGCCTATTACGCCCAGTGGTAACACCAACCTCACCGCCAATTTTTCTAAGCGCCTCACCATCTTCATCAAATAACTCAGTTGGAAATGGTCCACTTCCTACCCGAGTTGTGTAGGCCTTAAGGATTCCAATTACGCGGGTGATTTTTGTTGGACCAATTCCAGAGCCAGTAGATGCTCCCCCTGCGGTTGGATTGGAGGATGTAACAAAGGGATAAGTTCCATGATCAACATCTAATAATGTTCCCTGCGATCCTTCAAGAAGGACAACTTTGCCTTGCTGCAAAGCTTGATCTAGAAGTAGTGAGGTATCTGAGACATAAGGCTTTAAAATATCTGCATACCCCAAATACTCATCTATCACTTCTTCTGCTGTAATTCCTTTTCGATTGAAGACCTTAACCAAAATCTGATTCTTGTCATGCAGGGCTGCTTCAATCTTCTGTTTTAAAATCGATTGATCAAATAGATCTTGAACTCTAATCCCAATTCGATTTATCTTGTCAGCATAAGCAGGCCCAATTCCACGACCAGTTGTGCCAATCTTTGATTTTCCTAAAAATCTCTCTGAGACTTTATCAATTGTTCTGTGATAAGGGGTTATTAAATGCGCATTGGTTGAAATCTTAAGTTTTGAGGTGTTAATACCTCGCTCATTTAATCCTTTAATCTCTGTAAGCAAAACTGCTGGATCGATTACTACACCATTACCAATTACTGGAGTTACATTTGGAGATAAAATTCCTGAAGGCAGTAAGTGGAGTGCGTACTTTTGATCACCGATAACAACTGTGTGCCCTGCGTTATTGCCGCCTTGATAGCGGACTACATAATCAACCTGGTCCCCTAAAAGGTCGGTTGCTTTTCCCTTGCCCTCATCGCCCCACTGCGCACCAAGTAAAACAACAGCTGGCATCTTCTTCTCCCATTATTAGTAACTTTAAAGGTGAGCCACTTTGCTTAAAACCTTTTTAGTTGTGATTTCCTTACGGGATTACGACCAATTCCACCACATTTGGGGCGGTTTTTGAAATCACCGCCCCAATAGGTGCTTCAAATTAAGCCCTAATAGGCACCAAGCAGAAGCAACGCCTTTTTAAAGAGGGCTGAAAGGGCTGTGGTTAATGTGCCGGAGGCAAGAAGCCGCTCAAGCAGGGTTATTAAGGTGATCAAAGTTGCAGTTAACATAAAGCTCCATATCTGTTTTTAAAGTGCATGGGCTTTATCAGATTTAGCAAGCCTATCTAAAGGCTGGAACTAAAAAATTTTAATCTCCTTCTAGTGGGGAAAACTTATCGCTGATAACCTCATCCTTACTATGAGTAGTGAATCTTTTGAAAATCTCTCCTATGAAGATCGTACCTTCCCTCCTTCACAAACATTTATTGATAACGCAAATGCAAAAGGTGATATTTATAAAGAAGCAGATACAGATCGATTAGCTTTTTGGGAAAAACAGGCAGATAGATTGCATTGGAATCAAAAATGGAATCAGGTTGTTGATTGGCAACTACCTTTTGCTAAATGGTTTATTGGTGGAAAACTAAATGCCTCCTTTAACTGCCTAGATCGACATGTAATTGAGGGCAGAGGGGATCGAGTCGCTTTCTACTTTGAAGGAGAGCCAGGAGATACCCAAACAATTACCTACGCAGATCTCCTATCAAAGGTTTGCAAAGCAGCGAATGCTTTGAAGGAGCTTGGAATCAAGCAAGGAGATCGGGTTGCGATCTATATGCCGATGATTCCTGAGGCAGCAGTTGCAATGCTTGCTTGTGCAAGATTAGGTGCGATGCACTCGGTAGTTTTTGGTGGATTCTCTGCTGACTCATTGTTATCTCGAATTCAAGATGCTGATGCCTCTTTAGTGATTACCGCAGATGGTGGATTTAGAAAAGGAGCTGCCTTTGCATTAAAGCCTGCTGTGGATGAAGCGCTGAAGGGTAAAACAAATGTTAAAAATGTATTGGTGGTCAAACGCACTGGACAAGAGACAAAGTTTGATTCTACAAAAGATATCTGGTGGCATGAGCTTGTTGATAAGCAATCTGATCAGCATCAGTGTGAGTTCTTTGGTTCAGAAAATGGCTTATTTATTCTATACACCTCAGGGACTACGGCAAAGCCAAAGGGTATTTATCACACTACTGGTGGTTACTTAACCCAAGCAGCATTCACCCACTATGCAGTCTTTGATTTAAAACCAGAGAAAGATATCTACTGGTGCACCGCAGATATTGGTTGGATTACTGGCCACTCATATGTGGTTTATGGGCCGTTGATAAATGGTGCAACACAGGTGATGTATGAAGGAACCCCTGATACTCCAAGTAAGGGACGGTTATTTGAATTAATTGAAAAATATAAAGTGAGTATTTTATATACCGCACCAACTTTGATTAGAACTTGGATGAAGTGGGGGGATGAGTATCCAAACAAATCAAATCTTTCCTCCCTTCGCCTACTTGGTTCAGTCGGCGAGCCAATAAATCCAGAGGCATGGATGTGGTATCGAGAGGTTATTGGAAAAAGTAATTGCCCGATCGTTGACACCTGGTGGCAGACAGAGACCGGCGCAATCATGGTCTCACCATTACCTGGAGTTACTGCAACAAAACCAGGCAGCGCTATGAAGCCACTTCCTGGAATCTCTGCTGAGGTTGTTGATGATGAAGGCAAAGCTGTTGGCAACGGCAGAGGTGGTTATCTAGTTTTAACAAAACCTTGGCCATCAATGATGCGTGGTGTTTGGAATGAACCCATTCGTTATAAAGAGACATACTGGTCACGCTTTGATGGTATTTACTTTGCAGGAGATGGTGCGAAGCTTGATAAAGATGGTGCAATTTGGTTGCTTGGACGTGTTGATGATGTTATGAATGTTTCAGGGCATCGAATCTCAACAACTGAGGTTGAATCAGCACTTGTCTCTCATGATGCGATCGCAGAAGCTGCAGTAGTTGGTGCAAATGATGAGATGACTGGGCAGGGCATTGTTGCATTTGTGATTTTAAGAGGCGGAATTGAATCAGCCACAGGGGATGCTTTAGTTAAAGAGCTACGAGATCATGTTGCAAAACAGATTGGGCCGATTGCAAAACCAAGGCAGATCATGGTGGTCGCAGAGCTACCAAAGACGAGAAGTGGCAAGATTATGCGGCGTTTATTGCGCGATGTTGCAGAAAATAGAGCGGTGGGAGATTCAACAACACTTGCTGATCCAAATGTTATGAAATTAATTTCTGAAGGTTTAAATGCTGGAAAGAGTGAGGATTAATTCACTTTTTGTAACAAGTTATCTATCTCTGCTCTTACCTCTTTCATTACTGAAGGTAAATGTGATTCTGTGTAGGTATATATCTTTGATGGCTTTATGTACTCATCTGCCAAACTCCAAGATGAAACAACTAATATTGTGGAAATTATATACAAAACAAAGGCGGCTCTTGCCACAGATAGAGCCGCGCCTAATAATGAATCTATCAACTTAAAAGGTGGCACAAAAAGTACTTTGAGAAATAGTGAGACGATTTTGCTAAGCAAAAACTCACCTAATGTTGCACCAAGCAAAATAGCAAGCAGTGCCAAACCCACTTTTTGGAGCTCACTTTGCCAAGTTGATAAGTAATCAACTGCAGCTGCTAATCCCAAAACACCACCTGCGATATATCCAATGGTGCTAAAAATAGATTTAATCAAGCCGTTCTTATAGCCACCATAAAAAGCTATTAACAAAATTAAGACAACGATAGAATCGAAGTAATTCAAAACTTGATCCCAAAAGCTTTTTCAACCTGTTCAAATAATTGCTTCTTATTTGTATAAGCACCAATCTTTGTACCAACATTCTGACCCGCTTCATTAACAAACCAGGTCACTGGTACACCTGGGCCAAAGATCGATTTTGATATTCCATCGAGATCCTCAAGGTGGGGCCAGCTCATGCCGCTCTTTTTAATATATTCAATTGCATCCTTTTTTGAACTCTCCTCCACATTTATGCCAAGTATCTGTACCCGGCCAGATAGAAACGAGGCAGTTTTGTAAAGATCAACAAAGTAAGGCATTTCCTCTTTGCAACCCTCACACCATGATCCCCAAACATTTATGACCATTGGACCTTTTAATTGATGAAAATTGATTGTAACCTCACCACCCAAACATGGCATTAGCGTTGATTTATCTACAGTCTCCAAAAGTTTAATCTCATCACAACCTGGTACAAATCCAGCTGAGCTCTCTTGTGCGGTTGATGAACAGGATGAAACAAGTAAAGTTGCGATAACTAGAAATGAAATTTTCTTCATTTGAAATCAGCCTCAACCTTCACCATTCGCGCTGCCTTTGCCGGATCCATCTCACCTACTCCAAATGATGGACAGTACTTGGCGAGTGGGCAAGCACCACATGCTGGATTTCTTGAGTGACAAACCCGCCTGCCATGCCAGATTAATCGCTGCGACAAATTTGTCCACTCTTTTTTAGGAATTAAATCTCCCACCTCAAACTCAACTTTTACTGGATCTTGCGATTTGCTCCACCCAAATCTTCGACTTAATCTTCCAAAATGTGTGTCCACGGTTATGCCAGGAATACCAAATGCATGGCCTAAAACCACATTTGCAGTCTTTCTGCCAACACCAGGTAAGGTAATTAAACTTTCTAAATCATCTGGCACATTGCCATCAAACTCTGTAGTTATCTTGCTGCTTAGTGCTTTTATGTTTTTAGCCTTTGCTCGATAAAAACCAGTTGACTTAACCAATCTTTGAATATCTCTCATATCAGCCTCTGCCATTTTTTTGGGGTTTGGATACTTTTTAAATAAAGCAGGTGTGGTTTGGTTCACTCGTTTATCAGTGCATTGTGCTGAAAGAACTGTTGCAACTAGTAGTTGAAATGGGGTCTTGTAATTCAACTCGCATCTAACATTTGGATAGCTTTTAGTGAGAGTTTTATAGATCGCTCTTGCTCGAACTTTCTTTTGAGCCAAACTCTCTCGCATTTGCCCAAGATTACGCTGATTGGAGTTGAAGTACCTATCAGCAGTATCCTTAAGGCTATGCCCGCTAAAAATGAAGAAGAGGTTGTAAGAAGAGCCCCTCTTTTTGCTGCAATTGATGATGCCTCAGCAGCTAGCTTGCGTGCTTCAATGATTGGCATAAAGCTCTCAAAGGGTCAGGTTTTGTTTAAAGAGGGAGATTCAGGAGATCGCTTATTTGTTGTAGTTGAGGGAAAATTAAAACTTGGCACAACCTCAAATGATGGAAGAGAAAATCTCTTATCGATTTTAGGACCCGGGGATATGTTTGGTGAGTTATCACTCTTTGATCCAGGGCCAAGAACAGCAACTGCAACAGCCGTGGTTGACTCTAAGTTATTAGCCCTAGCAAATGATCAGGTGATTGGTTGGGTTACTGAGCACCCATCAGTCTCCCTACAACTATTAAAACGATTATCACAACGGCTAAGAAGAGCAAATGATGTGTTATCAGATTTAGTTTTTGCTGATGTGCCAGGACGGGTTGCAAAAGCGATCATCGAATTGGGTGAGCGATTTGGAACTAAAAAAGATGATGGCCTGCATGTTAACCATGAGCTAACCCAAGAGGAGCTTGCACAATTAGTTGGAGCATCCCGTGAAACTGTTAACAAAGCCTTAGCTGATTTTGCATCCCGTGGTTGGGTAAAGCTTGAGCCAAGGGCGGTAATTGTTTTAGATTATGAAAGATTAGTTAAACGAGGTAAATAATTACCTCATAAACAAAGCGTTAAGCCGTTTAGTAGTAAAGAAAAGTCCAACAACAACCATCACTAAGAAGTAAGCAATATGTCCTAGTAAGGATAGATTAACAATTCCTAGGGATAAATTTCTGATCATCTCAATGGCATGCCAAAGTGGTAAGGTCTTAATAATGATTTGAGCCCACTCTGGAAAAACAGATAGTGGATAGAAGGAGCCAGAAAACAAAAATATTGGTAGCAGTGAAATATTGATTAACCCCATCTGTTGATAAGATTTAAAGTAAGAGGTAATTGCCATTCCAATTGAGGCAAAGCCGAATGCGATTAAAACAGCGGCAGGGATAGCTAATACCCCCCACCAACTTGGAATAAGCCCCATTGGGGTAGCAACAGCCATAAAACCTACTGCGTAGGCAAAGCCACGAAGGAGTGCAGTCAAGATCTCACCTAGTGCAACATCTAGTGGACCAAGTGATGTGGCTAGCATTCCATGATAGATCTTTCCTTCATGAAGTTTGAAATAAACATTCCAGGTTGAATCATAAATAGCACCATTCATCGCACTAGTTGCAAGAAGGCCTGGGGCGATAAACATTGCATAACTTACGACCTGACCATTTGAAACTTGGATATCACCAATTAGCGTGCCAACGCCGTAACCAAATGAGAACAAATACAAAAGTGGCTCTAAAAAACCAGATACCACTGGAAACCAGTTTGAGGATTTAAGTGCCACCAACGATCGCTCTAAAATAACACGCGATCGTCCTGCATAATGCTTAGATCCCATTCGGTTTGCCTGCCGCTCTGCAATTGAGACCGCTACTGAGATCAACATTATTTTGCCAATCTCTTTGTGTAGTTACTAAATGCGAAGTAGAGACCAACAACAAGGAGAGCAAGCATATAAATTAGATGAAAAATTAATGTAGTAGTTGATATTTGATGTCCATAGGTTAAAAACCTACCTAGATCTGTTGCGTGCCAAAGAGGTGAAATCCAGCCAATCCATTGCAAAAAGGTTGGCATCAAATCAAGTGGATAAAAGGTGCCTGAAAATAAAAACATTGGCATCACGATAAAGCGGCCAGTAATCAACATAAATACATCTTCATTTTTTGCCCTAGCAGCAAGTGCCATGATCAATGCACCAAAACTTGCCCCAGCAAATATCGCAGCAGGAATTGCTAGCCATGCTGTTGGCGAATCAAGAGCGCCAAAAAAGTAGAGAGCGATCCAATAAATAACCACTGTAAAGGTTGTTCTAAAGAGGGCTGCTACAAATACCCCACCTGCAATATCAGTGCCAGTAAGTGAGGTTGAGTTCATAGCAAAGAAGTTTTTAACCCATTTAAAACCTTCAAAAGTTGGAAAAATTACCTCATCTAGCATTCCTTGAATTGCTGCTGTTGCTAACAATGCCGGAGCTAAAAAGGTTAAATACTCAACCCCGCCTAAGCCATCCTTGCTATCAATTAATGAACCAACCCCAATTCCAATTGAAAGTAAATACAAAATTGGGTTGGCAATTGCTACAAATATAATTATTCGAGTCCACTTGATCATGTTTAGTATCCGGGCTTCAACTACATACCTAAACCCAATTTGTGAAACTTTTCTTTCTGCAGTCTTTAGTTTCATTATTCGATTAATGATCTTCCAGTAAGGCGCAGGAATACATCCTCAAGTGAACTTCTTCTAACCAGTGATGTGTTTGGGTGAATGTCTGCTGCCACAATTTTGGCAAGTAAATCCTCACCAGATTCGGTATACAACAACAATCTATCTGGCAGCTCTTCAAGGCGTTCTGCAAATGATTGAAGTCTTTCAACCATCTGCGCGTTTCTATCCGAACCAAATCTGACCTCAAGTACTTCTTTTGTGGAGTACTTTTTAATTAACTCAGCCGGGCTGCCTTCAGCCATAATCTCACCCTTATCCATCACAATCAATCGATCACATAATTGCTCTGCTTCATCCATATGATGTGTAGTGATAAGTAAGGTGACACCTTTTTCCTTTAATCTAAATAATCTATCCCACAAAATGTGCCTTGCTTGTGGATCAAGACCAGTAGTTGGTTCATCTAACATCAAGATATCTGGGTCTGAAACTAAGGCTCTAGCAATTGTTAGCCGTCTCTTCATACCACCACTTAAGGATTTCACTTTTGAATTCTTTTTGTCCAACAATTGCGCAAACTCAAGTAACTCATCTATTTTGTTCCTGATGATTGACTTTGGTAACCCAAAGTAGCGACCATAGATGTAAAGGTTTTCAGCACTTGTTAACTCCTCATCTAGATTATCTTGTTGAGGCACAACACCAAGGTGTGCTCGAATTAGCGGCCCAAACCTTTGCGGATCCTTACCCAATATTGATACCTCACCCGATGTTCGCTCTGATGTAGCGCTAATAATTCGCATTATGGTGGATTTTCCAGCTCCATTTGGTCCAAGTAAACCAAATGCTTCACCCTGATTGACTGAAAAATTTACTCCTTTCACTGCAATAAAGCTGCCAAAAGTCTTGAGTAAATTTGTAGCTGTTATAACTGTCACGATCTCAATTTAAGTTCATCGCCCTAAAAAGTCAACCCATATAAAAAACTTTGTCCTTATCAAGTCAAACTATAAATGGATCTAAATTTGAAATTTTCACTAGAGTTTTATCTGTAAGTATACTGAATATCTGAGCCGGTATGATCTCTTACCATAGGTACACAGCCTTGGGGTTGAGCAAATTAAATAAAAAAATATATTTTTCGCCTTGCCTAGTTCTATTGGCTATTCCATCTTTACATTTTCAATGATATATTGTTTGGATTGGATGCAACAGTTGATTCCAGTTAGTTTCTATTTACAGGAAAGAATTGATGTCTATGAAAGTACTAGTACTAGGAAAAAATGGATTCTTAGGATCTCACCTCGTCAGAATATTACAAAGTAATAATAAAATGATTAGCAAAGAATATAAATTTTCTACAGAGGTCTTCAGCTTATCTGTGAAGTTTTATGATAGTAATTTGTTTGAACTCAAAAATGTGCTTGAAAATAATAAATTTCATTGCGTAATAAATTGTATTGCGCTAACAAACTTAGAATATTGCGAAAAAAACATGGCTCAAGCAGCTTGGGTGAATTCTGAATTACCAGGGCTGATCTCTAAAGTTTGTAGAGAATTTGACGTAAAACTTTTGCATTTCTCAACCGACGCAGTGTTTGATGGCACTCTCAAGTTCCCAAGCGAGATGAGTTTACCCAATCCAATTTCAGTTTACGGTATGACCAAGTTAATAGGTGAACAAAATGTATTAGATTCAGGATGTGATTTTATTATTGCCCGCGTGAATTTTTTCGGCTACAGTCATAATAAAATGTCGGTATTTAAGTTTTTTCTCGATGCGCTTAAAAACGACAATATTGTTTATGGTTACACAGACGTCAAATTTACCCCGCTATACATAGGATACCTTGTCGACATTATTATTAATTTAATTGAGGAAAATTTAAGTGGTCTATATCATATTGTTGGAAGTGAGTTAGTTTCAAAGTACGAATTTGGTGTTATGGTCGCCCAAAATTTTGGATATTCGACTCAAAATATAAAACCTTCTCTATCCAATATAGATTTGGGCTCAGATTATCGATCCAAAAATCTTGGCCTTTCGAACAGTAAAATAAAAAAACTTGGTATTAGAATTCCGAGTCTTAATGAAGGTTTAATTAGGTTAAAAAAAGATATGGAGGAAAATAATGAATTTGCCAGTTAATTTTGAAAGTTCTCTCAATGGCCCGACTTATTTTATTGCGGATATTGCTGCAAACCATGATGGGGACCTAGACAGAGCTTTAAATTTAATCCGTTTGGCAGCTGAGGCGGGTGCAAATGCTGCAAAATTTCAAAATTTTCAAGCAAAAACAATTGTATCCAAACTAGGTTTTAGTAATCTAGGACAAATAGCCCATCAAAAGAGTTGGGATCAAGATGTTTACACAGTTTACGATAATGCTTCAATTCCACTTGATTGGACAGAACAACTAAAAAAAGAATGCCTCAGAAATAACATTGACTATTCGACTTCGCCTTATGATTTGGATTACATAAAATTTTTTTCAGATAAAATCCCTTATTTCAAAATTGGTTCAGGTGACATAACTTGGAAAGAATCGATTGTGCAAATCGCCTCCTATAATAAACCAATTATTTTGGCTACTGGGGCCAGCACTATACAAGAAGTTGACGATGCTGTTGGCCTAATTCAAAAATTTAACGTTCCATTAGTTTTAATGCAATGTAACACAAACTACTTAGGAGATGCTGAAAATTTTAATTACATCAATTTGCTTACACTGAGACAGTATCAGCACCGATACAAGAATGTTGTACTTGGGTTGTCAGACCATACTGAGGGATTTATCACTGTGCTTGGTGCAGTTTCATTAGGGGCGAGAGTGATCGAGAAGCACTTCACTGATGATAACTTGCGCAAAGGTCCTGACCATGCATTTTCTTTAGAGCCTCAAACCTGGAGCGAAATGGTAAAAGCAACACGATTACTTGAAAAAGCACTTGGGGACGGATTCAAAAAAATAGAAGCCAACGAGCTAGAATCTCGAATTGTTCAAAGGAGAGCTCTCAGATATACAAGCAATTTGAAAAAAGGTGATAAAATCAAAAAAAGTGATCTAATTGCGCTCAGGCCATGCCCTAAGGATGGGGTTAGCCCGTTTGACTTAGAAAAAATCGTAGGTTCTCAGTTAATAAATGATGTATTTGCTGATCAACAAGTTAAGTTAGCTGATTTTAAAAATGATTGAAAAACGTGTTCTTTATGTTGGTGTTGAAGAGAGTGTACACGATAAAAGATTTATTTCAGAACTTAAAAAACGTTTTAAAGTAGATAAAATTTTTAATCTTGACAAGTATGTAAATATAGAAAAGCACTATTTTTCAAAATTTGATTTGATAGTGTGTGGTCCGTTGGTAGAAACCATTGAGCATATTCCAGAAAGCGTTAACGTGCCGATTTTAGGAATGTCTCACGCCCTAGAATTACATACAAGCAACTCAGACAGGCACCTTTTAGGAAATATTCTAAGATGTCGATCGATTATTATAGACTGCCTGCATAGCCAAAAAATTCTTATGAATGAATTACACTATAATAAAAAAAGTTACGTATTTGCTTACGGATGCGATTATTCTTTCTTCGCCACAACTCGAGTTAAATATAATGTAAATCCATTAATTTGCACAACAAGAAATTGGTATAAGGGTTATAATAATAGCTTAATTGTCGAGGCAGCAAAAAAATTAATCGAAGAAGGTTTTAATCTTTCATTAACTTGCGTTGGAGACGGCCCGCTTCTGGATGAAGAAATAAAAAAAATATCAACCTCAGAGTACTTAAACAATTTTAAATTTCTCGGGTCACTTGGGCGCAAAGGTATTAGAAGATGTTTTGAAAACAATTGGATCTATATTTCGGCGTCAGAGAGTGATGGTTCTTCTGTATCATTGCTGGAAGCCTTATCGGCGGGAATGATTTGTATTGTGAGCGATTTTCCAAGTAATTTAGAATGGGTCGAGAACGGAGTTAATGGATTTGTATTTAATTTAGAAGAGCCCGGAAGCCTACTTAGAATAATTAAAAAAGCTATTTCACTTACTCTTGAGCAAAAAGAAGAAATGGGAATTTCTGCAAGAATATCTGTTTCACAGAAAGGAAATTGGGAGGTAAATTCCAAAAAATTTATGGAGGCGGTACTCCAAACTTTAGAATTAGTATGAGAAATTATATTTTGGGTGGTGCACAATTTAGCGACAATTATGGTAAGTATGTTCCGGTACACAAAAAAAATAAGATTCAAATCCAAAGATTATTGACTTATTCTAATAAAATCAATATTACATCAATAGATATAGCAACTAATTATTCAGGTGCTATAGAACGTTTGTCTAAATGTAAATTAATTAGTAATTTCCAGACTTCTACTAAAATTCAATATAGTGTCAGCCAAGAAAAATTTATTTATGATAGTTTGAATGATGATTTAATGATGTTAAAATTGAATAATTACAATACAATCTTTATTCATAATTGGTCCGAGTTGAGTTCTCAAGAAAAGAAAAAATCTTCAAATTTTTTGAGGGTCTTAATTGAGGATGGAATAGCAATTCAACCAGGAATCTCAGTTTATAAAGCTTCTGAATTAAACAACTTTGAATTTAACCAAGGCGTAGTACAAGCACCATTAAATTTCTATAACACTGAGTTTATCAATAGTGATCACGCCTTAGAGTTAAATAATTCAGGTATAAAATTTCAAGCAAGAAGTTTGTTTCATCAAGGCGTACTGCTAAATATAAATCAAAAACTGTTAAGCAAATATAGAGACTTAATGATTTTTTATAATTATTGTAAGATAAATAAAATTTCTCATCTAGAAGCTTGCCTAAATGTGTTCGATAGTCAAAGTCTTTTTACCGAATTAGTTATTGGGGTGAATAATTTGCGCCAACTAAAACAAATTGTTAAAGTTCCAATAATTCACAGGGACATAAACGCTTTTGCTGGCAACTACGACTTCGATGAGAATTTTACAGATCCGCGGAACTGGAGTTTATTATGAAAGTTATTGCTATTATTCAAGCGCGAATGGCATCAAAAAGGTTCCGTGGAAAAATTATGAAAGAGATAAATGGAATGCCAATGATTTTCTGGCAAATTATGCGCCTAAAAAATTCAAAGTACTTGGATAAAATAGTCGTGGCAACTACTGAAGATCCGTCTGATGATGAATTTTGTAGTTTTCTTAAAAAGCATAACTTTATTTTTTATCGCGGCGATATAAAGGATGTTTACAGTAGGTACGTCAATATATTGAAATTAGAGAATCCTGACTATTTTGTAAGAATTACTGCTGATTCACCATTATTTATGAGTGAAATATTAGATAAAATGTTAGTGCTTCATATGAGTTCAGGCGCTGACTACACAACAAACAATCTACCTCCAACCTTCCCTGACGGACTGGATATTGAAATAGTTAATCGGGAATCCTTAATTAATTTAGGTTATTACAAATTGGAAGATTATGAAAAAGAGCATGTGACAGTCGGAATATATTCAAGAGAGAATGTTTTTAAGATTCAGAATTATTCTAATCGAATTAACTTGTCTCAATACCGATGGACGGTAGATTATCAAAAAGATTTCGAATTTGTCTCTAGAATATTTAGAGAGTTTCAAGGTGTAGAATTAGCATTTAGTTTTGAGGATGTTTTAAAAGTTCTGGCTCGAAAACCAGAAATTAAAAATGAAATTCCAGCCAACAAGCGCGATGAGAGTTTACGTCAAGTTTTAAATTTACCTAAGTCAGTATCAAAAAGATTTATACTGATGCCTGACAAAAAAGTTTAAGAAAATTGACTCAGTTATGTTCAATTTTAAGCAAATAAGTAAGAGTTTTTCCAGAAAAGTTATTCTCAATTAGAGAAGAACGCTTTATCTGTATACCTATTTTTTAAGTTTGCATACCAGTACTTTTTGAATTATTAAATTAGATATTTCAGAAATTTCTTGTAAGGTGAAGAATTCAAAATAAAATTTTATGTGTTTGTAGTGTATCTATTTGTATTTTTACAATCTTTTCAAAATCTTCACATCAACTAATATTTGTTGTTTGAAAAACTTGATCATTTTAAATCCTAAAAATCTACTAAAAATATAATGTTTTACCTTAGCATCTAAGTAGTATTTCCAACTCTTCTAATTTGTGCTTTTTGTTATCTATTTGATCTTAATTCTATTTCAGTGTCTAGCGAATTGAGGCTAATATATGCTAAATCTTTTTAAAAGTGTTGAGGTAATTGATAAGTAGAATTGTTAACTAGCAAGAATTTTTTAAAGCAAAAATCGCTTAGTGTGAGAATTTTAATTGAACTATTATTTCAACTTCAACTGGAGAATTTAGTGGTAATTCTGCTACTCCAACTGCAGTTCTTGCATGCTTGCCGTTCACATCTCCGAAAACCTTAATCAAAAACTCGCTAGCTCCATTTATAACGCCAGGTATTGCTTTAAAACCTGGTGCGCAATTAACAAAGCCGCCAACTCTGATAACTCTTTCAATCTGATCAAGATCTGTAACTAATGAGATTGCAGCTAGCGCATTTAGCGCGCAAATTTGAGCTAACTCTTTAGCTTCCTCTGCTGTTACATCCCTTCCAACCATGCCTTCTTTAGGTAATTTGCCATCAACCACAGGCAGTTGTCCTGCAGTAAAGACTAGGTTGCCACTTTTAACCGCTGGAACATATGCAGCAACTGGAGCTGCAGCAGTTGGCAAAGAAAGCCCTAAGGATGAAATTTTTTCTTTGATGCTCATGCAATTACTCGCTTCATATATGCAACCAATTGATCTCCACCCCCTGGAGCAGGAACGACCTGAATCAACTCCCAACCTTCAGAGCCCCAGGTATCTAGGATCTGCTTTGTTGCATGTGTTAGTAATGGCACGGTTACATACTCATACTTCATTTTGTATTCCTTTTTTCTTATTAAGAAAGTGCTGCTTTAACCAATGATGACACCAAACCACCATCTGCCTTGCCAGCAATTTTAGGTTGCAAAACTTTCATTACCACTCCCATGCCAGCAGGCCCTGACGCATTTGTTTCAGCAATTGCATCCGCTATCAACTTCTTTATATCCGCCTCACTTAATTGCTCAGGCAAGTAGAGGGCAATAACTGCTGCCTCCTCTTTCTCCTTATTTGCTAAATCATCACGCTTTGCATTTGTGTATGCCTCAACAGCTTCACGGCGCTTTTTAGCCTCCCGTGATACAACAGTAATAACCTCAGCATCACTTAATACCTTTGCGCTCTTGCCTGCCACCTCTTCATTGGTAATAGCAGCAAGGAGCATTCGGATAGTTCCGCTTTTGACCACATCTTTTGAGCGAATCGCCTCGGTTAAATCTGACTGTAGTTTTTCTTTTAGTCCCATAGCGGTATCTTCTCATGCCTATGGCATACAAAGTGCGCAGATCCTCCCTACCTCTACTCCCTAAGGGTGCTAAACCAATCAAGCTCCTACACTTTTCAGATCTTCATCTACACCCTAGAAAAAAGCGTGAGATTGCAGATATCAAAACCTTTATTGATCTAAAGCCAGATTTAGTAATTAGCACAGGTGATTTTTTAGCCCATAAAGATGGGGTTGATATTGCATTGAATGCACTGGACGAGCTCCTGGATCTACCAGGCTTATTTGTCTTTGGCTCTAATGATTACTACGCACCTAGTTTTAAAAATCCGCTTTCTTACTTGAGAAAAGATAATGCTGAGCACAAATTAGGTCAGAAGTTGCCCTGGCAGAGATTACAAAAGCAATTAACAAAACGAGGCTGGAAAGATTTAAATCATAATAAAGTTAAGTTAAAGATAAATGGTGTGGTAATTGAAGCACGTGGCACCGATGATGCTCACTTAGAGTTAGATGATTATCGAAAGGTTGAGGGAAAAGTAAGTAAGGCTGCAGATATTGCAATTGGTGTAACCCACGCCCCATATGAACGAGTACTTGCTGCAATGGCGCAAGATAAGTTGGATTTAATCTTTGCAGGGCATACCCATGGTGGTCAGATTAGATTGCCTTGGATAGGCGGGAGTAAATCACTTACTACTAATTGTGATTTAGAAAATTGGCGATCTCGTGGTGTTACAAAGGTAAATGATGAGCCATGGCTTAATGTCTCAGCTGGTATGGGTATGAGCCCATTTGCACCAATTAGATTCTCCTGTCCACCTGAAGTCTCCCTAATAAACTTAACCGCCTAGGGTAGGCTTTAATAATGAATCTAATTTCAAATAAATTACATCGCCCATACCTTGTAATTGCACTGCTTCTAGTAATCCCAGATACCTTTTATTGGTACACATTAAATGATTACACAAACTACCAAACAGCGTTCACTGCGATTACTGGCTCAACGGGCCTTACTTGGTTACTAGTAAGCTACACTGCGCTATTTTTTGCAATCTTTGCTCAAAACCTTGAGATGCGTGCATTTTTAACTGTTGTTGCCTTTATAACAAGAATCTACTTTTTAGTTTGGTTAACTGATATCTGGCGAGCAAATGAGGTCTCTTTCACTCAATTACTTCAAAATGTTTTTGTTAAGACAGGGGATGCACCATATGTTGAGGCTTTTGCCACCATTGCACTTGCTCCACTTGTCCTTGCAATAGTGGTTCAAAAAACACGCATTACTAATCTTCTTACCGGTTTGGTTAACTTCCTTAAATCACCATCTAATAAAACCCACAAGGTAGTTTTTTATAGTATTTTCATGGCTGCATACTTAGTATCAACTGTGGTGATGATTAGATCTCTCCTTGATAATTATGAGCTCGCTGCCTCAGATCTACCAGGTGGATTTCAACAGAGTTTGATTTGGCTAATTTTCCTTGGAGTAATCCAGATCGCACTTAAGTTGTTAATTCTAGGACTTGGATTGTTAGCCTGCCTATGGGCTTGGATTAGTTGGCAATCAGATATAAAGACAGTTTTGGGTCATATGAAGGATTTCAAATTATCTGAGTACTTAACTAGAAAAGTTGCCTCCTACCTATACACCTTCTACTTTGTATTTATCATTGGCTTAGCAGCGGTTGGTATTCCAATATTTGCCTCAACTACATATGGAATTAATCAAGATTATGCAGCATTTCCAATGGTGGCTCTGGCTGGAGTAGTTATTACCTTCTTGGTAATTCTTGCAATTCGATTAGTATTTGAGTTAGCGGTTGCAATAATTCATATTGCAGAAAATACTAAGGCTGGCTTCCGTAAATAGTAGAGATTAATTTGATTTTGATTTAGCTTTTTCTAAATCAGCATCAACCATTAATTTTGCAAGCTCTCTCCAATGAGTTTTAGCCTTCCAACCTAAGATTTTTTCAGCCTTTGATGGGTCCCCAATTAACGCATCAACCTCTGTGGGTCTTTGGTAACGCTTATCAATCTCAATATGGTCCTTGTAATTAAGTCCTGCGTGTTCAAAAGCTGCTTGAGCAAAATCTCTAACAGTCGCCCCAACCCCAGTTGCAACTACATAGTCGTCGGGTTTATCTTGCTGCAGCATTAGCCACATTGACTCCACATACTCTTTGGCATATCCCCAGTCACGCACCGCATCTAGATTACCAAGATATAACTTTTCTTTACTGCCAGTTGCAATCTTGGCAACAGCTCTACTTATCTTCCTCGTAACAAAGGTTTCACCTCTGCGCGGTGACTCATGGTTAAACAAAATTCCATTTGTGGCATGAATGCCATATGCCTCTCGGTGATTAACTGTTGACCAGTAAGCCATTAACTTTGCAGTTGCATATGGACTTCTGGGTCTGAATACAGAATTCTCATTCTGGGGTGGTGGCGTTGATCCAAATAATTCACTTGTGCTGGCCTGGTAATAACGACAATCAATTCCTGAAATTTTAATTAAGTCGAGCAGCAATCCTGCACCAATCCCAGTTACTTGGGAAGTGTATTGAGGTGTTGCAAATGAAACTTTAACATGTGATTGCGCAGCTAAATTATATACTTCATGAGGTCGAATGTGGTATATTAAATTTGACAAGCTAGTACTGTCCATTAAGTCCCCATAATGAAGATTTAATTTTAAATTTGCTTTAGTGGTGGGTTGACTAATGTTAGACAATCTATTCGTATTAACTGAACTTGATAAGCGAATTAAACCGTGGACCTCATATCCTTTGGCAATTAAAAACTCTGCCAAGTAAGATCCGTCCTGGCCAGTTATGCCTGTTATAAATGCAACTTTCTTCATCATATATTTGCTGATTCAAAATTTAGCAATAAATCAGAAATTTTCTTTAAATCTGAACTGACATCATAATGATGATTCCCAATAAAAAAACCATTCCAATGAACAAAAGTTGAATTTTCTAATTCAGTTAAAGGTTTAAACTTAAGATGTTTCATCACCGGATTGAGCGTAAAATTTCCTGCAACAATTGGCCTTGTATCTATTTTGTTTTCAGACAACAATTTGATTAAATCTTTTCGTTTTCCAATTAACTTGTTCTTGAGTAATATTGAGAACCCGAACCAAGATGATTCACTATTCTCAGCCTGAAGTTCGTAATTTTTAGAATTTTTCATTAAATTAAGAAAAAATTTAGCGTTTTCTCTTCGTGCGTCTAAGAACTTGGGAAACTTATTCAACTGAACACTACCAATCACTCCAGACAATTCTGTAGGTCGCAAGTTATACCCTGGTAAAACAAATCGATAAAGGTCCTCCCAAGGATCATCAGAGTGTTGATGCACCGAATTATTAAAATCTAATCCTCGGGTCCAACCATGAGCACGTATAGATTTCAAAGTTTCCATTAATTCTCGCGAGTTTGTATTAACCATCCCTCCTTCCATAGTACAAATGTGGTGGCTAAAAAAGAATGAGTGAGACGACATTAATCCAAATGAGCCAGTTTTTCTTCCGTTTATTGCAGCGCCTAATGATTCACAATTGTCTTCAAGTAAAAACAAATTATACTTTTTGGCTATTTCTGAAAGTTCAATTAAGTTCGCAGGATTGCCTAATAAATTCACGGCAAATATGGCCTTTGTTTTTGAGGTAATTTTATTTTCAACTTGCTTTGTGTCTAGATTTAACGATGAAACATCAATGTCTGTAAAATCAAGGATAAATCCAAGTTGATTTACTGGATAAAATGTAGTACTCCATGAAACTGCTGGAACTATTACATGGTCGCCCTCTAATAGCTTTATACTTTTAGCATATTTAAGAGCTGCAAAAATTGCTAAATTTGCTGAGGAACCACTATTGAACATTACAGCAAATTTGGTGCCTATATACTCTGCAAACTCTGCTTCAAATTTCTCGACTTCATGTCCCATAGTTAATTCACCAGTCAAAAGTAATCGATGTGCAGCTTGTACCTCTTCATTATCCCAACTGGGTGAAGCAAGTTTGTACATACTAAAAACTTTCAGATTGGTCACAAACGGTTAAAATCATTTGCAACTTAGAATTTGTTACCTGTTTGTACTTAATTCTAGATCTTTTCATACAGTTGGTATCCATTTAAACCTTTAAACTAGGCTTAACCATTTATAGAAATTCAACATGACATTTGTAGTATACTCTATGTGTTCAGTTTTCAATGGTATTTTAGTTACAATTATCTTATTCCGCTGTTCAATTTTTTGTCTTAAACTCGAATCCAGGTCCTATTGAAATTCTGTAAAAATATCACTTGTTGTTATTCTCAGATTAGTTCAGCGTTTATTAGATCTTTAGCTACTAATTCTGCTATCTGGGCGGTGTTAAGAGCTGCGCCTTTTCTTAGATTATCCCCACATACAAATAACTCAATTGCATTTGGATCATCAAGTGATTTTCTAACCCGTCCAACCCAGGTTGGATCTGTGCCAACAACATCAGCAGGGGTGGGGAACTTATAATTTTCTGGATCATCAACTAACTCAACTCCTGCTGCACTTCTCAATACCTCTTGGGCTACAGAGCGCGAAACTTCCTTTTCAAAAACTGCATGCACGGCTAGTGAGTGTGTAGTTAACACTGGAACTCGAACACAGGTGGCTGAGACCTTTAGATTTTCAAGCCCTAAGATTTTTCTGGATTCATTTCTAACCTTTAGCTCCTCAGATGAGTAGCCATCCTCCTTAAGTGAACCTGCCCATGGAATCACATTGTGGACAAGTGGATCTGAAAACGGACCAAAATCCTTAACTAATTTTCTAATATCTCCTGATTGATCTCCTACTTGTTTATTTGCAACCAAATTAGTTTGTGCTCTCAAAATATCTAAGCCACTTTGTCCAGCACCGGATGCTGCCTGGTAAGAGGCAACAACCAACTCTTTTAATCCATACTCTTTATGCAAAGCTCCCATGGCAACAATCATGGAAAGGGTGGTGCAATTTGGATTAGAGATAATCCCTTTAGGTCTGTTTTTAATCTCTTGTGGGTTTACCTCAGGCACAACCAATGGAACATCTTTATCCATTCGAAACGCACCAGAGTTATCAACCACAACTGCTCCCTTACTTGCAGCAATTGGCGCCCACTCTTTGGAGATCTCATCTGGCACATCAAACATTGCAATATCAATTCCTTCAAATGCTTCAGGAGAAAGTGCAACAACTGTAAATTCTTCACCACGACAGATTAGTTTTTTACCAGCACTTTTTGCAGAGGCAATTAACCTAATCTCGCCATATACATTTTCTCGCTTAGATAAAATATCAAGCATTACTGTGCCGACAGCTCCAGTTGCCCCAACCACGGCAAGGGATGGTTTTTTACTCATCTGCCGCTTCCGCCATAGACAACAGCTTCAATTTGATCTGCATCTAGATCGAAGGCGGTATGAGCTGCCTTAACACCTTTATCTAAATCTGAGCTTCGGCAAACAATTGAGATTCGTATCTCTGAGGTTGAGATCATTTCGATGTTTACGCCAGCTTCTGAAAGGCAAGCAAAGAAAGTGGCAGTAACTCCTGGGTGACTTCGCATACCAGCGCCAATTAGTGACAATTTACCGATCTGATCATCATATTGAATAGAGGCAAAACCAATCTCACCTTGAATGCGCTTTAAAACAGCAGTTGCATTCGCTCCTTCAGTTTTTGGCAAAGTGAATGAGATGTCGGTTAATCCAGTTGCTGCCGCTGAAACATTTTGCACAATCATGTCGATGTTAATGTCGGCGTCAGCGATTGCTTGAAATATTGCAGCTGCCATACCCGCCCTATCTGGTACACCAACTATGGTCACCTTTGCCTCACTTTTATCGTGAGCTATTCCTGCAATTATTGCTGCTTCCATTTCGCCCCCTTCTGGATGATCCTTAACCACCCAGGTTCCTTCCTTGTTGGAAAAAGATGATCTAACATGAATTGGTAGATCAAAACGCCTTGCATACTCAACGCAGCGTAGGTGTAACACTTTGGCACCACTTGCTGCTAGCTCTAACATCTCATCATATGTAACAGTAGATAACTTCTTTGCAGATGGAACTACTCTTGGATCAGCTGAGAAAATTCCATCAACATCTGTATATATTTCACAAACATCTGCTTCAAGGGCGGCAGCGAGCGCCACCGCAGTTGTGTCAGAGCCGCCTCTACCTAGCGTAGTAATGTCATTTGTATCCTGTGAGACTCCTTGAAAGCCTGCAACAATTGCAATCGCACCTTCCTTTAATGCCTCTTGAATTCTGCCTGGTGTTACATCAATAACTCGTGCCTTACCATGTGTTGATGTTGTAATAATCCCAGCTTGTGAACCAGTAAATGATCTTGCTTCATGTCCTAAATTAGAGATTGCCATTGCAAGAAGCGCCATAGAGATTCGCTCACCTGCTGTTAACAACATATCTAACTCACGCCCATTGGGAAGTGGGGATACCTGATTAGCTAAATCAATTAATTCATCGGTGGTATCACCCATGGCAGAGACCACAACTACTACTTGATGGCCGCTTTTCTTGGTGGCAACAATGCGGCTTGCAACCCGCTTTAGCCCTTCAGCGTCGGCAACGGAGGAGCCACCAAACTTCTGCACGATTAAACCCATGGCGTAAGTGTGAAGGATGGACTTGGAATTTTGGGAATTATCTCAAATACTAAGACGCTTATGGATATTAAATATTGAGATTAATCAATTATCGTAGGATCTGCGCCCCTCAAATGCTCTGCCAAGGGTAATTTCATCGGCATATTCAAGATCTCCACCTACTGGAAGGCCTGAAGCAAGGCGGGAGACCTTGACCCCCAAAGGTTTAATCAACCTCGTTAAATAGGTCGCTGTTGCCTCTCCTTCAAGATTTGGATCGGTAGCAATTATTACTTCACCAATTGTTGTCTCAGCTAATCTGGTCATCAACTCTTTAATCCTTAAGTTCTCTGGTCCCACTCCATCAATTGGTGAGATTGCACCACCTAACACATGGTAGCTGCCCTTAAACTCTCTGGTTTTTTCAATGGCTAAGACATCTTTGCTTTCTTCTACAACACAGATAGATGTTTTATCTCTTCTTGGATCCCGACAAATCTTGCAAAGCTCCTCCTCTGAAATATTGCCACAAATAGAGCAGAATTTAACTCGCTCCTTAACTGTCTTTAATACTTCAGCAAGACGAGTCACATCCACTCGATCTGATTGAATTATATGAAAGGCAATACGTTGGGCACTCTTTGGGCCAACACCAGGAAGACGACCTAGCTCATCAATTAAATCTTGAATTATTCCTTCATACATAAAGTATCAACTAAGGAAAAACTTAGTCAGACTCCTTAATAACCTTAGCGCCCAATTTACTAGCTAATAGGTCAGTACCAGAGAGCATATTGGCATCTGTTGGATCCTCATCACTTCTTGCCATTGTTGTGGTGACAACTAAAGAATCAACTGTTGCAACTATCTTTCTTCTAACCCCTGCTACCTCTTCAAAGGCATCAGATAAAATCACATCACTTTCTGATCTCACAAATGAATCACGTGCTCCTGTGTTAACAATTCCAATGCTTATGCTCTCATCATCTACCGAGAGTATTTGAGCACTTGTAGCCAGTAATGACCAAGTTAAGCGCCGCTTGCCCTTAACATTTTCAATCACCTGCGGCCATAATCTGCGCAAGGTAGCAATATCGGCAACACCACTTGGCTTGTGGTTAGTAGGTTTGCTTGCACCCTTTACGGGTTCTGATTTGCTTTGCGTAATTGGTTTGGACTCAACCTTTGGTTCGGCTTTAACAGTATTTTGAACAGGCTCTTTCTGTGCAGCTTTAACCTCAGCAGTTGGTGCTCCACTTATTACCCCACGCTCTAACTTTTCAAGTCGAGCAGAAACAGCTGCATCATTTGCTTGGGGTAGCATCATTTGCCCACAGACCAACTCCAAAATCAATCTAGGCGGTGTTGCACCTCGCATCTGAGTTAACCCAGTGGCAAGTAAATCTGCTGATCTTATTAAATTAGCAATACCAATTAACTTGGCCTGAGTACGCATCCGATCTAATTGATCAGTTGGAATCTGAACTAGTACTTGGGAGTTATTCTGATCAACTGCACCAACAATGATTAAATCTCGAAGCCGCTCAAGTAGATCTTGAGCAAATCTCTTTGGGTCCTGCCCTGATTCAACTACGCGATCAACGGTATTAAAAAGGGAAGCAGAATCAGATGCGGCAATTGAATCTATTGCTTCATCCAAAAGGGCTGAGTCGGTGTAGCCAAGGAGAGCTACGGCAATCTCATAGGTAACACCATCTTTACCAGCACCAGCTAGTAATTGGCCAAGGATTGATTGGGCATCTCGAACTGATCCACCAGATGCTCTAACAACCAATTGAATAACACCCTTTGCCACCTTAACGCCTTCTGATTCACATACTTTTTCTAAGTGGGTAGAAAGTATTGCTGGCGGCACCAATCTAAATGGGTAATGATGAGTCCTTGATCTAATCGTTGAAATCAACTTTTCAGGCTCAGTTGTGGCAAAAATAAATAAAACATGTGCTGGTGGCTCTTCAACTACTTTAAGTAACGCATTCGCTGCTCCGGGCCCTAATTGATGAGCCTCATCGATGATATAAATCTTGTAACGAGATTGAACTGGCGCAAAAAAAGCTTTATCTCTTAAATCTCTTGCATCATCTACTAAGCCATGTGTTGCAGCATCTAGCTCAATTACATCAAGTGAGCCTGGTCCATTTGCTACTAGCTCATTACACGATTGACAGGTTCCACATGGGTTTGGTGTTGGGCCTTTTTCACAATTTAAAGATCTAGCCATAATTCTGGCACTAGATGTTTTACCGCACCCTCTTGGTCCACTAAACAAATACGCATGGTGGATTTGTCCTGAGGTTAAGGCATTGCTTAATGGAGTTGTTACATGCTCTTGACCAATTACATCTGCAAAAGTTGATGGGCGATACTTGCGGTATAGGGCTAATGACATTTATCGCCTCCTTTGCTTAAGATATTAAAAACTCTTGCTAAAAAATAGGATCCCCCGTACACCCACTAGAGCGCACCTACCCTTGCTGCATTCCTGCCCTGGGGGAGTTCGGCACGTTAATGCCGCACGGGGGATCTAACGGTAAATCTTAGTCATCACCACCGATACCCTTAAGCCTTGTAAGTAATAATGGAGGATTCGCATAGCGGCCGAGTGCGCACGCTTGGAAAGCGTGTGTAGGGCAACCTACCGAGGGTTCAAATCCCTCATCCTCCGCCACTAACCAGCAAAGTTACGTAAAAACTCTAAGTTAAGTTCTAAAGCATCACCAAGCCAACGCGCTCCTTTAGTGTGGTCATACATATGATCTCCAGTTTTTTCATGAATCAAAACTGAACAGCTCTGCCTATTTGCAGCCAATAATTTCTCAATTTCTGGCAGCTGAGCCCCACTCACATGGGATTCAAACATTGGAAATGGGTGCGGTCCGATCGGAACATCAACTGGCGTGAAAGTTTGAACTTGGTTTTCTATCAGTAGCTGTTTTAGCTTAAGTGCTTCACTTTTTTCATCTTCATTACGCCAATATGTGTGGATATCGTAATTCAATTAAATTTCAACTCCGATGTACTTCGTCTCTAAAAACTCTTCAATTCCAGCAAAGCCACCTTCACGGCCTAAACCTGATTGCTTAAAGCCACCAAATGGTGCGGCTGGATCTGAAATAACTCCTTTATTAATTGCCACCATCCCAGACTCCAAAGACTCTGCCACCTTCATCGCTCGTTTTAAATCTGCTGAATAAACATAGGCGATTAAACCAAACTCAGTTGCGTTTGCTAGTTCTATTGCTTGCTCATCTGAGTTTGTAATAACAATTGGTGCTACTGGCCCAAATATTTCCTGACTTAAAATTAGATTATCATTTTTAACAGATATAACAGTTGCAGGATAAAAAGCACCAGCTCCTGTTGAGGATTTTCCACCTGTCTTAACTACACCGCCTGCAGCTACAGATGAATCAACAAGTTCTGCAATTTTATTGCGCTCTTTAACAGAGACACTTGCGCCTAGTTGGGCGCCAGGTGATGTGCCGGGAGCCATCTTTAAGCCACCCATTGCTTTGGTAAGTTTTTCAGTAAACTCATCAGCAACTTCTTTGGCAACATAAAATCTATTTGCCGCGGTGCAAGCAGCACCACCATTTCTCATTTTGGCAAGCAATGCCCCACTTACCGCATCATCAACATTGGCATCTGATAAAACTAAGAAGGGGGCGTTTCCACCTAACTCCATTGAGCATCTGATGACACGATCAGCTGCCTCTTTAAGCAGTACCCGACCTACCTCAGTAGATCCTGTGAAAGATAAGTTAACAACCCTTGAATCCTTTAAAATCTTTGCAATTGCAGGCCCAGTTGGAGAAGGCAAGATTAAATTGACCACTCCTGCTGGAACTCCTGCACGCTCTAAAATTTCAATGATTGCTAGAGCTGTCAGAGGAGTCTCACCTGCTGGTTTTAGAATTACGGTGCATCCAGCAGCAAGTGCTGGTCCAATCTTTCTAGTTGCCATCGCAGCTGGAAAATTCCAAGGTGTGATTAAAAGTGAAACCCCAATTGGTTGCTTTGTAACAATGATTCTTTTATCTCCACTTGGTGAGGTTCTAAACTCACCATTGATTCTTACTGCTTCCTCTGAAAACCATCTAAAAAACTCCGCAGCGTATAAAACCTCACCCTTTGCATCACTTAATACTTTGCCATTCTCCCTTGAAATAATCTCAGCCAATCGATCAGCTTCTGCCACCATAATTTCAAATGCTTTACGCAAGATTTCACCGCGAACACGGGGGGCAGTTTTTGCCCAACCTTTAAAGGCACGGTGTGCTGCATCTACTGCCTGGATGCATTGCTCCTCAGATGAGATTTGCACGTTAGCAATTATTGATTCATCAGATGGATCTGTTACTGGGATAGTTGATGAGCCATTAACCCACTTGCCATCAATATAGAGCTGGGTAGAAAGTTGCATAAAGATAAGCATACGCTCACTTATTAACGCTTAAAAATCAAGAAATAAACAGGCGTATACTTACCTCTCTAGAACTTCTAATTGGAGTGTGTTTTCAACAGTGCCTAAATCTTGGAGTGATAACGCACCAGCGCCAAAGGTGCTCAAAGAGCATGCTCACCTGAAGGATCCGCTCTCCTACAAAATCAAGCGAAAACTTCTTGGCAATCCACTTAACCGCCACACCTTAAGCCACCAAAGATTAAGTAAGAGATACGGGCTTGGAATCTTGTCCTCAGATTGCATCTCAAGCTCTGCCTATGGCTCAGAACAGATTCTGCTCGCTCTAGTGCCAGCTTTTGGCTTAGCAGCATTTGCCATGTTGATGCCAATGACGATGATTGTTTTACTTATTCTTTTAATTGTCACCTTGTCATATCGAAATGTAATCTCTGTATACACAAAAGTTGGCGGGGCATACATAGTCTCCAGAGATAACTTTGGCCCAGTTGTTGCCCAAATTGCTGCAGTTGCGCTAATGCTTGATTACATCGTAACTCTTGCAATTCAATCAGCAGCCGGAGTTGCAGCAATCATCTCAACCTTCCCTGAGTTATCTCCGTGGAAGATTCATATGACACTTGCAATCATTCTTTTGCTTACCTATGGAAATCTTCGGGGAGTAAAGGAGGCAGGAAAGGCTTTTGCACTCCCTACCTACCTTTTTGTTGGCTCCATGTTTACTGTTTTTGGAATTGGAATTTACCGACAGATTACTGGAACGCTTCCAGTTTTAGATGTGAACCAGCCGGGTGCAGTTGAAATAGGACAGGAGCAGGGCTTACTAACCTTTGCTGCGGTTTTTATCTTGCTAAGAGCATTTGCAAATGGTGGCTCCTCTTTAACAGGCCTTGAGGCAATCTCAGATGGTGTTGCACTCTTCAAAGCGCCAGAGCATATAAATGCTCGAAGAACTTTAGTTGTTATGAGCACACTGCTTGGTTCATTAGTTCTTGGCGTCTCCTACTTTGCCCACAAAATCTATGCGATGCCATATGAATCAGGAACGCCAACTGTTATCTCTCAGATTGCCAAGACCATACTTGGCGATGGAGCCGCAGGAAGTGCCTTTTTTATCCTGGTGCAAGCTGCAACAATGTTGATCTTATTTGCTGGCGCTAACACCACATATTCAGCATTTCCAATGGTGGTTAACTTTGTTGCCCAAGATGGTTATCTGCCTAATTGGCTCACCAAGCGAGGACATAGGCTTAACTTCTCAAATGGAATTTTAGTTTTAACTGCAGCTGCAATGATTTTAGTTTTAGTTACTGGCGCCTCCGTTGAGCATTTAGTCGCTTACTATGCACTGGGAGTATTTACTGCATTTACTCTCTCAGGTCTTGGTATGGCCAAGTATGCGAAAACTCATAAAAAAGGCGCTTGGAAGGTTAATTATGTAATCAATGGATTATCCGGCTCAATCTCACTTTTAGTAGTTTTAATCTTTGCAGTGGTTAAATTCAACCAAGGTGCTTGGGTTGTAGTAGTTATAACACCATTTTTGGTGATGGCATTTTTAAGGTTGCGTAAGCAGTACACAAGAGAAAAAGATGCGCTTAATATTACAATTCAATCCTCAAGAGCTACCTCAATTACTAGACATGATGTAACCGTGTTAATTGATAACTTTGATCTTGCCACAATTGGCGCCATCCGTTATGCCAGAAGCTTAAATCCAAGAAATCTCTCAGCTGTACATTTTGTTATTGATGATAGACGGGCTGAGATGTTGAGTAAGGTGTGGGCGAAAAATGAGGCGTGTGCTGATGTGCCACTTGAGTTGATCGATTGCCCAGATAGAAGACTTGCAAATGCCGCTGTTGATTATGCGATCAGAACTACTGCTGGAAATGATGTTGAGCTAACCCTGCTTTTGCCACGAAGATCATATTCAAAGGTTTTAGGTTGGCTTCTTCATGATCAAACAGCTGAAGATATTGCTCGTCCCATCTCACAACTTGAAAGAGTTGTGGCAACTATTGTTCCATTTGATGTTGAAAAGATTATCTCTGGTCAAAGCAGTTGGAAGGCACCTGTGGCAGAGAAATCTGCTACCAAAACCAAATTGGATGCACCTGCCAGAGTTCAAAGCTCTCTGATCAAATTACCAACTACTGCTGCAAATAATTCAAATGAGCCGGTAAGTCATTACGCTGAAAACATTACCCCAATTGGAAATATCACCTGGCGAAAACGTGCTCATGTGCAGGGAAGGGTTAGCTCCATTAAGTCTGCCCCATCTGGTTCCTCCCCATTAGTTGAGGTTGAGGTCTGGGATGAAAGTGGTGGAGTTACTTTGCAATTTTTAGGTCGTCGTGAGATCTCAGGCCTTGATGTTGGATCACAATTAAAAGCTGAAGGTATGGTGGGTGAAGATAATGGTCAGTTGATTATCTTAAATCCCTCATATGAGATTATTGTTTAACGCTTAGTAGTAAAGAAATCACTTAAAAGCTCACCACACTCTTTTTCTAAAACCCCACTTAAAACCTCTGGCTTATAGATAGCCCTTGGATCCCGAAGTAAATCCCAAACGGATCCAACTGCGCCATACTTTTCATCGAATGAGCCAAAAACCAATCTTTTAATTCTGCTTTGCGCAATCGCCCCAGCACACATCCCACATGGCTCAAGTGTTACCACCATGGTTAAATCATCTAATCGGTAATTACCAAGTTTGTTTGCAGCATCTCTAATAGCAACAATCTCAGCATGGGCGGTTGGATCATTATCTTGCTCTCTTAAGTTTGCGCCCATCCCAAGTATGCTGCCTGAATCATCTACAACTAAAGCGCCAACTGGGACATCACCTTTAATTGCAGCCTCGTTGGCAAGTGAAATTGCCTCCTGCATTAAGGATTTGTAATCCACTAATTACTCTCTATTACCTGATTAAACTGTTCACCAAATCCTAATCTGCTGGCAATCGCCTCTAATTGCTCATCAGGATATAACTCAGAGTCATCTAGGATGGTTAAAAGCTCCATCTCACTAACTCCTAAATCATTTAGCAGATCTAAGTCGCCTCCTGGTTGGGCTTCGTCTTCTTCTTCTGGAAACTCAAGATCTAAAACTTCAATTAACTCTGCTGCAACTTCATAATCTAGGGCGTAGGTGACATCTGAGATCATCATCTGCATTTGATCTCCCAGTGCTCTTGCAATAATTACAAACTCATCCTCAATAGCAATTAATGCAATTGCACCACCATTGGTTTGTTGAGCTTTAAGTGAATCAATAATCGCGCCAATATCTCTAGTTGAGATTAATCGGGTGGCATCCCATCTGCCATCTTCATGCCAGGCGATGATTCCAAAATCTACTGACATTTAGATCACACCCTTTCGCCAACTTTATGCTCAAAAACTGCCCTTCTTATTCTCCCTTTATTCTGCGCTAATTGGTAGTAGGGCTTTCCCCTTGTAGAGTAATTATGTGAAAATCCATATCGCAGACCACCCGCTGATTACACACAAGCTAACGGTGCTGCGGGATGAAAAAACTGATTCACCAACCTTTAGGCGTTTAACAGAGGAGATTGTCACCCTCCTTGCATATGAGGCAATGCGTGAGGTTAAAACTCAAGCAGTAACTGTTAAAACACCAGTTGCTATGGCGCAAGGTGCTCACCTGACAAAACCAAAACCTGTAGTTGTACCAATACTTAGAGCAGGACTTGGCATGTTAGAGGGATTTTCTAGATTAATTCCAACAGCTGAAATAGGTTTTCTTGGGATGGTGCGGGATGAAAAAACTTTAAAGGCAACAACTTATGCAAATAGATTGCCGGAAAATTTACAGGGACGCCAGTGTTACATCTTAGATCCAATGCTTGCCACCGGTGGCACCTTGGCCTCTGCCATTGAATTTCTATCAGCAAAGGGTGCAACAGATATAACTGCAATTTGTATTTTGGCAGCTCCTGAAGGTATTGCAGTTTTAGAAAAAGCATTTGCCTCCAGCACTTTGCAATTAAAGCTTGTAACTGGTGCATTAGATGAGAGATTAAATGAAAAGGGTTACATAGTTCCAGGATTAGGTGATGCTGGTGATCGTTTATATGGTGTTGTTTAAATGGCAAGTACATCCCCAGGTTATGGCATCACAATCCGTGTTGATGGACCTGCATCTGCTCAACCAGTCTCTGAGATAACCCAAGCAATCTTGGCAGCAGGGGCTTCCATTACCGCACTAGATGTTGTTGAATCAGTCTTAGATCGGGTGGTAATTGATGTTACATGTGACGCGGTTGATGCTGAACACGCAGAGGCGATCACCGCTGCATTATCTGAAAATAAAAACTTGAATGTTCGAAAGGTTTCAGATCGCACATTCTTGCTTCACCTAGGTGGAAAGATAGAGATTGCCTCAAAAGTTCCACTGAAAACCCGTGATGATTTATCCCGCGCCTATACCCCTGGGGTTGCGCGAATTTCACAGGCAATTGCAAAGGATCCTTCTGATTTAAGAAGATTAACAATTAAAAGAAACACAGTTGCAGTTGTTACTGATGGCTCTGCGGTTTTAGGTCTTGGAAATATTGGGCCGGGGGCGGCGCTTCCTGTAATGGAGGGAAAGGCGGCTCTCTTTAAAAGATTTGCCGATGTTGATGCTTGGCCAGTCTGTCTTGATACCCAAGATGTTGATGAGATCGTTAGAACTGTTCAAATTATTGCACCCGTATATGGCGGTATTAACCTAGAAGATATTTCAGCTCCTCGTTGTTTTGAGATTGAGGCACGTCTTCGTGATCTTCTTGATATCCCAGTTTTCCATGATGATCAACATGGAACTGCAATTGTAGTTCTTGCCGCGTTAACAAATGCCTTAAAGATTGTTAAAAAAGATTTGCAATCAACCAAGATTGTTTTGAGTGGGGTGGGGGCGGCTGGAACTGCTGTTGCAAGATTGTTAGTAGCAAAGGGAGCTAAAAATATAATTGGCTTTGATAAGGATGGTTTAGTTTTTGAAGATAAGGGCGATGAAGATCCAATGCGTAAGTGGTTTGTAACAAACTGCTCACCTGGTTCCTTTAGAGGAGATATCCACGTGGCAATTAAAGATGCTGATGTATTTATCGGGGTAAGTGCGCCAAATGTATTAACTGAAGCTGATGTTAAATCTATGACAAAGGGTGCAATTGTGTTTGCACTAGCCAATCCAGATCCTGAGATTGATCCAGCCTTAGCTAGAAAACATGCTGCAGTAGTTGCCACAGGAAGAAGTGATCAGCCAAATCAGATAAACAATGTTTTGGCCTTTCCTGGAATCTTTAGAGGATTACTTGATGCTCACATCACAAAAATTACCGACAAAATGTTGGTGCTTGCAGCAGAGGCTATAGCATCTTGTGTTAGTGATGAGCAGTTAAATGCTAATTTTATTGTGCCAAGTGTCTTTGATTTAAATGTTGTGCAAAAAGTAGCAGCTGCTGTAAAAAGTTCAGTTTAAAGTAATGCTTAGTTACGCTGCCTCATTTGATGAGCAATTATCCCCAGTCGCACCTTTTCTTTTTTATGTAGTAATTGCTGGAATCATCTTTGTTGAAACCGGTTTACTAATTGGCTTCTTTTTACCAGGTGATTCGCTGTTATTTAGCGCTGGCTTAGTAGCAGCAGCAAGAGATGACATAAATATTGTCTTTTTGATCCTTGCCATCTTTTTAGCTGCTTTTATTGGTGATCAGGTTGGATATGTAATTGGCCGAAAAGTTGGTAGGCCATACCTTGAAAAACATAAGTCAAAGCGAATGATGCGCATGCTAGAAAAAAGTGAGCGGTTTTATGAAAGATATGGTTGGTGGTCAGTTGTAATCGCAAGGTATATCCCATGGGTTAGAACCTTTGTGCCACCGATTGCTGGAACTGTAAAGATGAATTACTACAAGTTTTTATCTGCCAACGCACTTGGCGCACTTTTATGGGGGGTTGGAATCACCTTAGCTGGTTATTACTCTGGCTCAATTCCTTGGGTTAGAGATATCTCATATGCCCTTGCTGCATTTTTTATCTCAGCCTCTTTAATCGCAGCTTTTCGAAACTACCTACGAGATAGGCGAAATTGACCATTAGCAACAACACCTAGATAGGTGAGAGCAATACCTATGATCAAAAAGGGTGAGATTACAGTTCCTGGGGTAGGAAACAATAAATCAATCAGAAATGAGCCAATCAACATTCCGCCAACACTAAATAGGGTGAACTCAAGCACGCCTAGATGTTGAACAATGTGGGATGAGAGTGCAATATAAATTACCCCAATTGAGCCACCTAAAAACATCCACCAAGGAGCTGTTTGAAAATTAAGAATTGAGTGATCGGTAAAGAGTGTTCTAAGTAGTAACATAAATAGTAAAAAGCTTGTGCCAGTAATAAAATTTAACCAAGAGGTTGCAAAGCTTTTGTTTGAGTATGAGTTAATCCGGCCATTTAAGGCCCGCTGTACCCCAACCCAGCTGCCAGCAAAAAAAGCTAGCCCTAAGGCTGCTATTGAAAACTCGCTCATCTCAAATCGATCCCAAGCAGAAACACCGACTGCAAACACTGTAATAACTGCTGCAATTACTCGTCTTTTAGTGATCAACGTTTTAGCACCACCACTTAGCGCTAATTTGTCTACCCAAAGTGAGATACCAGTTTGGCCGGCAAGGGATGCAACTGTGAAGAGTGCAACTCCTGCAATTGGCACAACATATGTTTGCATCGCAACAAATGAACCGCCCAATGCCCCAGCTGCCAACGTCCAAGGCGGCATTTTGCACTCATTAACCGCTTTAAATATCTGAACAAAGCCAGCTCTTACATCTTTTCTGAACAAGGCAATTACAGTTACAAAAAGTAATCCGGTAGAGAATGAAACTACTGCTGCCTCGAGTGAATCACCCATTTTTTCTGAGAGTGCGCCATTTATTCGAGATTGAATAGCGATTAAAACTCCAGAGGTAGCAGAAAGTATTTCTAACCCAACAACTCTTTCACTCTTTTTAATGGCCCACTCATTTCTTCAAGTTTTCTAAACTCAAAGGTAAGAGTAGCGAAATTATGGCAGTGACGGAGCAGAGCCCAGTGTGATGTTATAGCTTCTAGTTGAGCTGCCAGATTCAACTACAACTATTATTTGATCACCTGGTGATTTACTTCTTATTCGAACAATTGCTGATACTGCGTCATTTACCTTAAAGCCATCGATACTTCTAACAATTGTGCCAACAGTTAGCCCCGCTTTTTCAGCAGCACTATTTAAGGTTATCTCTCTTATTCGCAGACCAGGCCCGGTAAAGGCTGGATCAAATGAGACACCTAAAAATGGTTTAGTTGATTTACCAGTTGCAATTAACTCATCAGCTATTCGCTTTGCTTGATTAAATGGGATTGAAAAACCTAAGCCAATATTTCCACTTGCTCCAAAGGCAGAGCCTAAGGTGGCAATCGCAGAGTTAACACCTACAGCTCTGCCTTGAGAGTCAACCAATGGGCCGCCTGAGTTACCAGGATTTATCGCTGCATCAGTTTGAATTGCATCCATAAAGCTTTCCGCATTACTTGATCCCGTAGTTACTGGGCGATTTAAGGCAGAGACAATTCCACTTGTTACAGTTCCAGATAATCCAAGAGGTGAACCGAAGGCAACCACGGCATCCCCAATTGCAATCGATGATGAATCACCAATTGGAATCTCTGGAAGATTACCTTTTCTAATTGAGATTACGGCTAAGTCATACTCAGAGTTTCTGCCAACAATACTTGCTGGGAAAATATCACCATTATTTAACTCCACCTCAATGATGCCTGAATTGGCAGCTGAATCAATTACATGGTTATTTGTAATCACGTAAGAAACTGATTGATTTGATCGATAAATTGAACCTGAGCCACTCTCACTACCACTTGGTGCGGTTACTTTTATTGAAACTACAGAGGGTGATACAAGTTGGGCAATACTTTTTATATTCGCACCTGTTGCGCCAACATCAATTGCAGATCTGCCTTTAGGGCAGTTGCCATTGGTGGAGGCAAAAAGTGCCTTACTTCTGTTATCAATACAGGCTTTAACTACCGGCACATTGTTGTTATTGGCAACTGCAAACCCACCAACACTAACCGCGCCGATTACAAATCCAGTTAATACTTTGCTAAAACCGTTTCTCATAACCCTCCAAAAATGAATAGCCAAACCTTAAAATGAAATCCTGTAAATTACCTTAAAGATTTCTGATCGTTACCTAAGTCTTCAAAGCTCATATTTCTCACCTGTTCATTTAAAAATGAGAGGGTGATGGCAACTACGGTGACGCAGGCCAAGATATACAAGAAATTTTCTATTCCAAACAATGCTGATAGGGGAGCTGCGATCGCCAACCCGATTGGCCTAAACATCATAGAGCCCATGGCATCAAAGGATGCCACTCTTGATAATGCCTCACGTGGCACCTTCTTTTGCATTGCGGTATTCCAAAATGTTCCCCATAGATCAAGTGTTATGCCAAACAAAAATGCAGCAAATGCGATTACAAACAGTGATTGTGGCTTTGCCATGGTGAAGATGTAAAAGGTAAGGGTGAAGGAGGAGAGTTGCAAAAAGCGCAGTGGATACCTTGGCTTTATCTTTAAGGCAATTATTGAGCCGACAATTAACCCAACTGATTCAGCTGTAATAACCAAAGACCAGGATTTAGCACCGTTGAAATGTTTGAGAGCAATTAGTGGCCCTAAGACATTTTCTGCTGCTGCCCAACACATAACTAAAAATGACCATGATAAAACCAAGACCACAATCCATTTAAAGGAGATAAATACCTGCCAGCCATGGCGAAGATCAGCTAAGACTGTGTTTTCACTATGCACTGCCCTCGGTGTTAAGTGTCTAAAGCTATAAATCATGACCCCTGAGATCATAAATGAGGCTGCATCAATTGCTAAGGTAGCTGCTGCGCCATATTGATCGATCAATATTCCAGCACACGCTGCGCCAATTATTAAACCACTATTGGTGAGTAGTTGATTGAGCGCATTTCCTTTTTGTAATCCCTCACTTGGCACAACTGCTGGAATGATTCCAGAAAATGCTGGCCAAAAAACCCCCCAAAAGACACCATACGCGCCATTCACAAGTAGTAGCACTGCAACTGGAACATCACCTATTGCAAAGTACCAAGCTTGAATTAGTAATACAGAACCTGCTAAAAAGTCAGTAAGTCCGACCATTCTTGCCCGACCGTACTTATCAGCAATCACACCACCGAAAGGTGCAACGAGTAAAAAGATGGCTGTGGTTGTTCCTAAAACTAAACCAAGTAGGTTAGCTGAACCATTAGGTAGAGCTAATATGCCAAAAGCCAAAGCGATTGGCCCCATACCATTGCCAAAGTTAGAGATAAATCGAGCAACAAATAATCTTTTTACATATGGCCTTGCTAAAACCTGTCTGGTATCCAACTTACTTAATTACTTCACTAAAAGTAGTAATTGAATCTAAAAACTCTATATCAGGAGTTACCCCTATGCCATCTCCTGTTGGCACAGTTAAATAACCATCATCCATTACAAATGGTGTTGTTATGTCTTGCTTAAAGTAGCGAGCAGAGGCTGATGTATCTCCTGGCAATGTAAAACCAGGAAGGGCAGCAAGGGCTAAGTTGGCAGCCCTACCAATACCGGTTTCTAACATCCCACCACACCAAACTGGAATCTTATTCTTAACACACAAACCATGAATCTTCACCGACTCTAAGTAACCACCAACTCTGCCAGGTTTGATATTGATAACAGTTGTAGCTTTTAGCGCTAATGCATCTTGGGCAGATTGGAAAGAGATGATTGATTCATCAAGGCAGATTGGTGTCTTAACCTCTTTAGCAAGGAGTGCGTGTCCCAAAATGTCATGCTCATCCAATGGTTGTTCAATTAGCAACAAATTGAATTCATCCAGCTGCGCTAGATGTTTGCCATCATCTCTTGAATAAGCCTGGTTTGCATCAACTTGAAGTGGAACTTCTGGCCAAATCTCTCGAATAGTTTTAACCGCTTCTATATCCCAACCTGGTTCAATCTTTAATTTAATTCTTCGGTACCCAGCACCCACATAAGATTTAACTTCTTCAACTAGAGCATCTAAGTTATTTGCAATTCCAACAGATACACCACATTCGACCTTACTTTTAGTTGCGCCAAGGTATGCAGCAAGTGATCTTTTCTCATCTCTTAATTGCGCGTCCAATATTGCAGTTTCAAGGGAGGCCTTTGCCATCTGCCCACCTAAGAAGGGTTTCAAAATCGTGGTAACCTCTTCTGCTTTAAAATCCCCAGCTTTGATTAATGCGGGAAGTAAAAATCTCTTAATTAGATCAATACATGCGTATGTGTACTCAGGGGAGTAAAGCGGTTCAGACATTGCCACACACTCAGCCCATCCAATGGTGCCATTCTCATTTACCACCTTCACCATTAAGACCTGGCGTGAGGTTTGGGTTCCAAATGAGGTTCTAAATGGACGTACTAGCGGTAGTTGAATAATTCTTAACTCAGTCTCTTTTATTCTCATATCCGCACAACATATTCATTATTAGCTGAAAAGCCAACTACTTTGCCGTTTTTCTCAAAAGCAGCCATAAATTGCTCTCTCACCTGCCTGCGCCATTTCATGCTCTCACTTTGATCCTTGGTGCGAATCGCAACAATATCCTCTGGAATTTCAATCAAAACATCATCTGGTTTTGGGTAAGTAATTAGCTCTCTTGCCTTTGGTTCATCTTTATCTGTGCGCCATAAAACCATAAGGCGATCTGATTCATCCCCGGCATTAAGAACATCAGGCATTTCACCATAAAAATTGGGAAAGTAGGCAGAGATATCAACTCCAAGTTTTATTATGTTCAATTTTGCATTTCTTCTTACCAATGGATCAAAGGTCCAGGAAAGATGGGAGTAATCCTTTTTCTTTGCCCAATTCCATTGATCAATCTTTAAAGCGTAACCCACGCCTTGATCTCTAAATTCATCTAAAACCGCTGTCATATGTGAATGAAGGTGCAATCCATTATTTGTTGCGGGGAAAGCAAAGGCAGCGCCTACTAATTTGTTTTCAATGAATGCGCCAGATAAATATGAGCCACCGTGTACCATTGCCTGCAAAAGGTTTGGCGTTATTTCAGTTCCAGCATCCATCGCCCAGGTTAGGTCAAATATTTTTCGGCCAGAATCCTGATCCTGAAGGTTGACTAACTCTCGTACTTGAATTGAATCATTCACTTGATAATCTTATTGGTGCGCCCGCAGGGATTCGAACCCCGAACCTTCTGATCCGTAGTCAGATGCTCTATCCGTTGAGCTACGGGCGCAAAGTGTTAAGCGATCGGAAGTCTAGCGATTTCTTATGACCTGCCCAAACTTATTAATCGCTTCCAATCCACCTCTTTTACTCGTGGTTTTCCAGCGATTTCACCTGAAATGACCTCTGAGGCGTTTATTTTATCCCATGCCATTTGATCAATTACCTCATGCCCTGATTTTAGTAAAGAAGTAATTCCTTCACTTGACTTTGGTTCTTTCAAATTTTCGATAATCAGATCAACTACATCAGTTGAATCACTCTTGTTAGTACCAATCACACCAGTTGGCCCACGCTTTGCCCAACCTACCGCATAAACATTATGTTCAACATGCCCTGCAATATTACCTATCCGACCACTTTCAATAGTTACGCCAGGATATTCAATTGAGTCATAACCAATAGCTGTGATAACTATCCCAGCCTTAATTGAAAATCTATCATTGGTTGCAATTACTTTACCGCTTTCAACTTTGTTCTTCTGAAACACTATCTCCTCAACTTTGCCATTGCCCTTAATCTCAATTGGAGTGGATAGAAACTTTATCTCCAGTTTTCGTGCCACTCCTTTTTTCTCATGCTCTGCAATTGCCTTCATGGCTTCAATATTGCTCCTTAAGTCTTTCTCAACCTCATCCATCTCTTCAATATGCTTTATCGCCTCTTCAATTTGTATTGAATCAATATAGACATCTGTATTTTCAAGTTTTGGCAGATCTCGAAGTTCAGGAGCGGTAAAGGCGGCATGTTCAGGGCCCCGCCTGCCACAAATAATCACAGTGCGAATTCTGCTCTGCTTTAATTTTTTAAGTGCATGCTCTGCCACATCGGTTGGATCAAGCTCAGTTGGATCAATCGCCAGAATCCTTGCCACATCCATTGCCACATTTCCAGCACCAATTACTACTGCGGTGTCGGTGGATAGATCAATCTCAATATCAACAAAATCAGGGTGGGCGTTATACCAAGGAACAAACTCAGCAGCAGATAATGAGTTTGTTAACTCTTCCCCTGGTATTCCAAGCTTTCGCCCCTTTGGAGCACCCGTTGCTAGAACCACCACATCATATTGATCTCTTAAATCCTTTAGCGAAACATCTTTACCCAACTCAACATTGGCAAATAACCTATAGTTTGGCTCCTTAGCAATCTTTTCAAAGACCTTAGAAACTGTTTTTATCTTTGGATGATCGGGTGCCACACCACTTCTAACCAAGCCCCAAGGTGTTGGTAGTCGTTCAATCATGTCAATTGCAAATGAGAGATCATCTTTTTGGGCTTTTTGAAAAGCTTGCGCAGTGAAGTAACCAGCAGGGCCTGCCCCAACTATTGCGACTTTATAGGTTGGCAACTTTCCCCCAGCTTCACTTTTTTGCTTTTTTTAATACTGGCGGAGACGAGAGGATTTGAACCTCCGAAACCCTTTAGGGGTTAACCTCATTAGCAGTGAGGCGCACTAGACCGGGCTATGCGACGTCTCCTAGTTAGTAATCAGTCTACACCATCATCTTGCGATATTTGACAGAGAAATAAAACTATGAAGGGATTAAAGTTTCAAATGATTCAAATTGATAAGAATGAATTCGTTTAAAAAATTAATATTAGATTCACTTGAAATACCTATTACTTTAGTTTTTTTTCATTAATAGTAAACTTGCCTTCAGGGAGTTAATGCACCAAGATTTATATCTTAGGGTACAACAAATTACAAGTAAGGGAAATACCAAAATCGCTTCAGCTATGGAAATATTTTTTAAAATATAAAAAAACTCTGATAAAAGTGGATGCATCAGAGATTTTATCTTTCTAGAAAACTTCCAATCACTTTTATTTGCTTGCCACACTTCAAAATCCGATCTTCCGTATCCTTTAAATCTATAAATAATCCTTTTTAAATTTGCTTGACCAACCTCAAAGCAACTATTTTCAACAACAATGAATTTACAATTAAATTCGCGTCTTAAACGCTCACATAACTCTTCATCATCTGACCAGCTTCTCTCTTGAGAGTAAGAATTTGCTTTTAGAGTTTCTGTAATAAAAAGATTTGGAGTTCCAATTACATTCTTATATCCAGCCGTAATCCTTCCTTTCCATTGAATTTGCAGTAAATGTGCGAGAACGCCTTTTTCATAGACTTTTGTTCGACAAGATACACCAAATACATTTAAGTCTTTTTCGATTTCTGCAATCATTGAATTTAATAAATTATGATTTAAAATATTATCCGCGCCGCAATTTAATATGTATTTTTTTGTGGCAGCATTTACTCCTATTTTTCTGGCGGTTCCTACACTATTTCCTTGGTCAAATAATATTCTGCAGTTATAGTTCCGTACTAGACTGAGGGTATTATCAGTACTTCCCCCATCTACAACAATAATCTCTTCCACCCCACTTTTTGTGAGACTGTCCAGACACAAGTCTATTGAACTTTGACTATTTAAGGTACAAACTACTGCACTAACTTCTAACATTAACTTCCATTTCTTGTATGTTGTATCAATCGATTTGAATATATAAGGTTAGAAATGATCACTATATGATTATATTCATATAGTATGATTATATTTATGGCTTTTCACTACACGTATATATGAACTCTCGCGAGATGTTGAGTTCTATTGCATTGATCGAGTTTATGAAGCAAGGTTGGGCTGATTCTGCGCTTACTGGCATCACACCACATCCTTCAATTGCATACACAAAATTACGCAGAGATAAGTTGTCTAAACAATATGTGGGTAAGAGATTAATTTTTCCATCAGGATCATTAAAGGTTAGAAGCAATGACTCTGATTACCAATTCAGAGCACACTCTGCCTTTAGTTGGTTTACTGGAATTATTGCATCAGATTGTGTGCCAGACTCTTTATTTGTAATGGAGCCCACTAGCACAGGCCATGAAGCGTTGTTGTTTATTCACTCAAGGTCACCTCGAAATAACAATGAGTTTTATAAAGACACCAAGTATGGCGAGTTCTGGGTTGGCAGAAGAATGACCTTGGAGGAGACTGAAACTAAGTATGGGATTAAAGTAAGGCAGATTGAATCGATTGAAGAGTTTTTAAAAGACAAGGAAGAGACATTACTGGTCCGTGGTGAAGATTCTGCCGTTGATAAGTTGGTTGAAGAAAATACGGAAGATGAAAAAGAGTTCTTAAATTACATCTCAGTTATGAGAGCTGTTAAAGATAAGTATGAGATTGATGAGATGCAAAAGGCGGTTGATGCCACAGTCCGTGGCTTTGCCGATATGGTCCGTGTTTTTCCAGCAGCAACATCGGTAGCAAGAGGTGAGCGAGTAATTGAGGCTGCCTTTTATGGCAGAGCAAGGTTAGAGGGAAATGACAATGGTTATCCAAGTATTGTTGCCTCTGGTGCTCATGCCTGTGTATTGCATTGGATTAAAAATGATGGCGATGTATTACCAGGAGATTTAATTTTAATTGATGCTGGCGTTGAGGTTGAATCCCACTACACCGCAGATATAACTCGAACCTTTCCAGTAAATGGAAGGTTTACTGAGACGCAACGAAAGATTTACATGATTGTTTATAAGGCCCAACAAGCAGGAATTGCAGCTGTGAAGCCTGGGGCAAAGTTCAAAGATTTTCACGCTGCCTGCATGGTTGAGATTGCAAAGGGTGCTGAGGAGCTCGGCGTATTGCCAATAACCTCTGAAGAATCTTTACGGGAAGAAAATGGATTACATAGAAGATGGCAGTTTCATGGCTCAGGCCACCACTTAGGTATTGATGTTCATGATTGCGCTCATGCTAGAAAAGAGCAGTATGCAGATGCAGTATTAGAGGCTGGCATGATTTTAACTGTTGAGCCAGGTTTTTATATCCAACCAGATGACACATTATTCCCTGAAGAATTTCGAGGAATTGGTGTTCGAATTGAAGATGATATTTTAGTTACCGAATCTGGAGCCAAGATATTAAGTAACGCACTTCCTCGCCACCCAGATGAGGTTGAGGCTTATATGGCAAAACTACTTAAGTAAATAACTAATTACTAGTTGTAGTTTTAACCTCCACAATCTCACAAGGTGCGCCATCACAGCAATTGGTCTTCATATGACAATTTGGGCATAGCCATCTAGTTGCTACTGGATCATAAGGAACACTGCAAAAATCACAAGGCATCTGGTTATTAGCACCCATTTGTAATTAGCTCTTTTTGCTCTTAAATGCCCGGTTAATAGCTGTGGTGACAATTGAGATTATTAAAGATGCAAAGAGTGCTGATTTAAAATCAACAACATCTAATCGCTCACTCCACCTAGCAGTTAACATTAACATCGCAGCATTTACCACAAATGCAAAAAGACCTAGAGATAATAAAATAGCGGGCAGTGTTAACAACTTAACTAATGAGCCAATAACCCCATTTATAAGGCCAAATAAGAGAGCAACCCATAGATAGCTCCAAGCACCACCATTAACAGTTATGCCATCAATGAGTGAGGTTGCTGCCCAAAAGGCGAGTGCGCCAGCAATCAGGCGAACAATTAAATTCACGAACTAAACAATACCCTCACGTTTGCGAATTTTAGATCCAAGCCATCTAACTGGATCATACTTAACATCAACTACCCGCTCCTTCATTGGGATAATTGCATTATCGGTAATCTTTATATGCTCTGGGCACACCTCTGTGCAACATTTAGTGATGTTACACATCCCAAGTCCATGCTCTGCTTGTGCCTTTTGCTTACGGTTTTTTAAGATATCAAGTGGGTGCATATCAAGCTCAGCTAGCCTGATGAAAAATCTTGGGCCTGCAAATGATTTCTTATTCTCTTCATGGTCCCTAATTACATGGCAGGTGTCTTGACATAAGAAGCACTCAATACATTTTCTAAACTCCTGTGACCGCTCAACATCAACCTGTGCCATGCGTACCTCACCTGCTTTTAAGCCGCTAGGTGGAGTGAAGGAGTCAACCTCCATCGCCTTTTTGTAATTAAATGAAACATCAGTTACTAAATCTTTAATCACTGGAAATGCCCTAAGTGGGGTAACGGTGATGGTCTCACCCTCTTCAAAGTTTGCCACCTGTGTCATACAAGCAAGACGTGGCTTGCCATTTATCTCCATTGAACATGATCCGCACTTACCCGCTTTGCAATTCCAGCGAACCGCTAAATCCCCAATCTGAGTTGCCTGCACCCGGTGAATTACATCAAGTACAACCTCACCCTCATTTGCCTCAACCTCAACATCTTTTAACGCACCATCTTTTGCATCCCCGCGCCAGATCCTAAGTTTTATTTTCTTACTCATGATCTAACCCCCGCATTATTTGGCAGCTCCTCTTTACTTAAATACTTCTCAAGCTCATGGATATCAAAGAGATCAAATAACTCATTTGGCATCCTTGGCAGTTTTTGTTGTTTAACAACTACCTCTTTGCCATTAAAGGCGGCAATGTTGTTTAAAGATCGCCACTTTGGATCCATAGATGGGAAATCATCTCTTGTATGACCGCCACGAGACTCTTCTCTAACAATTGCAGATTTTGCAGTGCTCTCAGCCACCAACAACATATTATCTAGATCAAAGGAGAGGTGAAACCCAGGATTAAACAATCTATCTCCACTTACTGCAACATTTTCAATACGTTTTCTAATTGCTGCAATCTTTTCAATGGCATCTTGTAATTCACTTCTTGTTCTAATAATTCCAACTAGGTTATGGGTGATCTCCTGTAACTCTTGGTGAAGGGTGTATGGGTTTTCCCCTCCTGTGCGTTTAAAAGGAGCTGCAATTCTCATCGCGGCATCCTTTATTGATGAATCAGAGACCTTCACAGATTGTGAAGCTTTCACATACTCAGCAGCACCAGCACCAGCACGACGACCAAAAACTAAAAGATCAGAGAGTGAATTACCGCCTAAACGATTTGAACCATGCATGCCACCTGCAACCTCACCTGCTGCATATAAACCTGGAACTCCAACAGCAGCTGCGGTATCTGGATCAACCTCAACTCCGCCCATTACATAATGGCAAGTTGGACCAACCTCCATTGACTCCTTTGTAATATCTACTCCTGCTAATTCATAAAATTGATGCCACATCGATGGCAATCGCTTCTTAATAACCTCTGCTGGAATTCGCTTTGAAACATCTAGGAAAACACCACCATGTGGAGATCCTCGTCCAGCTTTTACTTCTGCATTAATAGCTCTTGCTACCTCATCCCGTGGTAATAACTCTGGGGGACGGCGATTATTATCTTGATCTAGATACCAACGATCTGCCTCTGCCTCATTATCTGCGTACTTATCCTTAAATACATCTGGAATGTATTTGAACATAAATCGCTCACCCTTTGTGTTGGTTAAAACACCACCCTCACCACGAACAGACTCTGTTACTAAAATTCCACGAACAGATGGTGGCCAAACCATTCCAGTTGGATGAAATTGTAAAAACTCCATATCAACTAAGTTGCCGCCAGCCTTCAGTGCGAGTGCGTGTCCATCTCCTGTGCCCTCCCAGGAGTTAGAGGTAATTTTAAAAGTTTTTCCAACTCCACCTGTTGCGAGTATTACTGCAGGAGATTCAAATAAAAGCTCATTGCCATTCTCTCTTCTATAACCGTAAGCACCAACTACCTTGCCATTTTCCTTTAATATTTCAGTAATTGTGACCTCAGCAAATACCTTTAGATAACTCTCCGCGTCGCCATGATCTTTTTTATCTTGCTGCTGCATTGAGACAATTTTTTGTTGCATCGTTCTAATTAACTCAAGTCCTGTTCGGTCTCCAACATGTGCAAGACGTGGATACTCATGTCCACCAAAGTTACGTTGTGAAATCTTTCCCTCACCTGTGCGATCAAAGAGTGCGCCCCAAAGCTCTAGCTCCCAAACTCGATCAGGGGACTCCTTGGCATGAAGCTCTGCCATTCGGTAATGATTTAAAAACTTTCCGCCCCGCATTGTGTCTCTAAAATGAACCTGCCAGCCATCTTTGTCATTGACATTTCCCATTGAGGCAGCAATTCCACCCTCTGCCATAACTGTGTGCGCTTTACCAAATAATGATTTACAAATAATTGCAACCCGAAGTCCTGCCTCCCGGGCTTCAACTGCTGCTCTTAAACCAGCACCACCTGCGCCGATTACCAAAACATCATAATTGTGCCGCTCCATTGGGATCTTCTCACTCATTGTTATTTCACCATCTCTTAAAAGAAGTAGTAATTGGTAATGGCCCCACTTGCGACCTGGCGGACATAAAAGTCAGTTAGAGCAACTCCAAAGAGTGAGACCCAAGCAAAATTAGGATGGTAGTGATTTAACTTTGAGACTACTGTCCAAGCTTTATATCTAATTGGATGTTTTGAAAATGTTTTTAGCCTGCCACCTAATGTGTGACGACAAGTGTGGCAGGAGGCGGAGTAGAGCCAAAGCAGAGTGGCATTAGCAAGGAGTACTAATGTGCCAACACTCATATGTCCCCATTCACCCTCCTCATTTTTAAAGGCGATGATTGCGTCATAGGTCAAAATTACATTTAGCACTAAGCCGGCGTAGAAAAACCAACGATGGCCATTTTGTAATATTAAAGGCGCTCTAGTTTCTCCTGTGTACTTTTTATGAGGCTCAGCCACAGCACATGCAGGTGGTGACATCCAAAAGGAGCGGTAGTAAGCCTTACGGTAGTAGTAGCAGGTCATTCTAAAACCCAGTGGGAAGATCAAGATAAACAATGCCGGTGAGATTAAAAAGCCAAATAATGTAATTGAGCCAATTGGTGTACCAAAGTGAGCAGCACCCTCAACACAGGCAGTTGATAAACATGGTGAGTAAAAGGGTGAGATTAAGGGTTCGGCAAAGTAATTCTTATTTTCAAAAGCTCTAAAGGTTGCATAAATAACAAATAAAATTAAAACTGAAAATGTCATCAATGGCTGTAACCACCAACGATCAGTGCGTAATGTTTTATCTGTTATTAAGGCACGGCCTGCAGAAAATACGCCAGTCTTTTCAACTTTTGAATCTAGTAAGGCCATGGGCTTAGTTTGCTCTTGCTACTTAGTAAAGGCTAGGTGAGAGTGCGCTGAGTGAATATGAAATCAACCACAAATTAATAAGTGTTGGCGGAGGGCGTGGGATTTGAACCCACGAAGGTTTCCCTTGCCGGTTTTCAAGACCGGTGCACTCGGCCGCTATGCGAGCCCTCCGTGGGCAAACTTACCTGCAAGAGCGGTAGTGCCAAAATTTTGCGAGTTTTATTCGGGGAGTGAGAGTAATTGCTCAATCACCTTTGCCACACCATCTTCTTGATGCGCATCTGTTTGAAACTTTGCATACTTCATTAAATCAGGATGTCCATCTGCCATCGCCCATGATCTGCCTGACCAAGAGAGCATAGAAAAATCATTTGGGTTATCACCAAATGTCACACAATCATCAGCGCTAAGTCCTAATCTACCTGCCATCTTTGCCAAGGTTGCACCCTTGCTAACACCATCTGCTGATATTTCAAGTAGTGAATCAGTTGAGTTGGAGTGGGTAACTGTGGCAATCCCAGATAGCTCTTTGGTTGCAATTGCTAACATCTGATCAGATGAGTACTCACCATTTTGACATCTTGCTAATATTTTTAAAGCAGGATCGGTGATCACCTCTTCAATTTGGTCTACTCCAACATTATCTGCACCAACATCCCACCTTGGCACATACGCCTTCTCCCGGTGAAACTGTTGATTTACCTCAACTGCAAATGTAACTGGTGGGATTACTTTGCGTAATCGCTTAACTGTTTCAAGTTGAGCTTCAACTGAAAAGAGCCACTCCTCTAAGATTTGTTGATTAATAAAGTCATACAGCATCGCACCATTACCACAAATACCTAATCCAAAGTTAAAGTTCTCTCTAATTTCAACCATCCACCTGATAGGCCTGCCCGTTACAAAGTAGATATGAATACCAGCAGCATGAGCTGCAGTAAATGCAATCTTGGTGCGCTCTGAGATAAAGCCGTAGTTAGCAACAATTGTGCCATCTAGATCCGTGCCGATTAATTTAGGACGCTTGCCGGTGACTGTTTTTAAAACACTCACGTGGCAACCAGAGTATCCATTCCAAGAAATGGAATTAAGGCCTTTGGCACCTTTACTGAGCCATCTTTTTGTTGATGATTTTCTAAGATTGCAACAATGGTTCTAGGAACAGCGACTAATGTGCCATTTAAGGTGGCAACTGGTTTTGTGCCCTTCTCATCCTTGTATCTAATATTTAAGCGGCGTGCTTGAAACTGGGTGCAGTTTGAGGTGCTGGTGACCTCACGGTATGCCTGCTGTGTTGGGATCCAAGCTTCAATATCAAATTTTCTAACCGCACTTGCTCCTAAATCCCCACTTGCCACATCAATAACTCGGTATGGAATCTCTAGTGAGTTAAAAAACTCCTTCTCCCAAGTGAGTAACTTTTTATGTTCAGCTTCTGCATCCTCTGGTTTACAAAATGTAAACATCTCAACTTTTTCAAATTGGTGAACGCGAATAATGCCGCGGGTATCTTTGCCGTAACTGCCCGCCTCTCTTCTAAAACATGGTGAGTACCCGGCGTATCTAATTGGTAGCGTCTCTAAGATCTCATCCATATGAAATGCTGCAAGTGGCACCTCAGAGGTGCCAACTAAATAAAGCTCATCCTCTTTTAAGTGGTAAACATTTTCAGCAGCTTGTCCTAAAAATCCAGTTCCCTCCATTGCAGCAGGCTTTACCAAAACAGGTGGAATCATTGGGATAAATCCTGCCTTTACCGCAAGTGATACTGCGTAATTAACAAGTGCTAACTCAAGGAGTGCACCCGGTCCTGTTAAATAGTAAGAGCGAGCGCCCGCTACCTTCGCGCCCCGCTCAGTATCAATTGCCTTAACAATCTTGCCAATCTCAACATGATCCTTTGGCTCAAAGCCCTCCTTTTTAAAATCTCGAGGGGTTCCAATGCTTTCAATAACTTTAAAATCAGCCTCACCACCAATTGGCGCTGCTGGATCAATTAAATTTGCAATCAGTAGCGCAATTTTATCTGCTCGCTCTTCAGCATCCGCCCGCTTACTATCTGCAGCTTTTACTGCTGTGGCAAGTTGTTTTGCATTTTCAAGGAGTGAGTTTTTTTCATCCCCTTTGGCGGCACCAACTGCTTTAGATAATGTGTTTTGCTCTGCCCGCAACGATTCAAACTCAGCAATAGCTGCTCTTCGCTCATCATCTGCTTTTAGTAATTGATCAACTACTGCAGGATCTTCACCCCGTGCTTTTTGAGAGTTTCTAAAAAGATCTGGGTTTTCTCTTAATGCTTTTAAATCGATCATATGAAAGTAGCCTACCGATTACTTTGCTTGGGGATAGGAACCTAGAAAACGAATATCCTCACAAATTTGTTTTAAGCCAGCTAGTGCTGCACTAATTGGCTTATCCTCAATATGACCTTCGGCATCAATAATGAAGTGGTAGTGGCCAAGTTGGGATCCGGTAGGTCGGCTTTGAATAAAGGTGAGGTTCACCTGGTGTTTTGCAAACTCATTTAAAATCTCAAGCAAAGCACCGGCATGATCAATTGCGATAAACACGGCAAGTGATGTCCGGTCCTTACCGGTAGCACTTACTTTTCCTCCTGGTTTTTCAACCACCACAAATCTTGTTACTGCAGCTTGGTTATCACCAATATCTTCAGTCACCACCTTTAAGTTGTAATTTTTTGCAGCATTTACTCCAGCAATCGCTGCATCGTAATCACCACTTGCTAAACCCTTTGCCGCAGCTGCAGTTGATGGGGTTTCAATAATCTGCGCAGTTGGATAATTATTAGCAATAAAGGAGCGGCATTGTGACTCAGCGTGTGGATGAGTCGCTATTGATTTAATATTTTTTGGATCTGTTGTGGGCAAGGTAAGTAAGGCAAAAGAGACAGGAAGTGTTACCTCTTGGGTAATTACTAAAGGCTCACCTATTGCTAACTCATCTAAGGTTCTAGCAACAACACCCTCTACTGAGTTCTCAATTGGTACCAAAGCTTTTTGGCAATCACCCTTTCTTACCGCATCTAATGCTGCTGTCACATTAGCGTAGGCAAATAACTGATCATCACTTGATGCAATTTTTTGTAAGGCAGCTTCAGTGAATGTGCCGACCGGTCCTAGGTAGCCATACTTAATTGACATGGGTTAAGGGTAGCCGAGGATCTTTCTTGCTCGCACCGGATAATCTGTAATTACCGCCTTAACACCCAAATCCTGGCAGAGTTTTAAATCATCCTCATCATTTACTGTCCAAACTAATACCTGCTTGCCCTTTCGCATTTGATTTAAAACAAATGAGTGATCTGATCTGATTACTTCAATATTTACTGCAATTAGATCAGTTGGATTGAATTTGGCTAAAATCTTTTTACTAACCAAGTAGCCGCTCTTGTATGAACTCTTTTTATTTCGCAAGGTGGCAAGAAAAGAAAATGAGATTAGAAATATCTCTATCCTACTTTGTTTTATCTCTTTACTTTTATCTTTAAGTAATTTATGAACCGATTTTTCAATCGCACCACCTGTTGGTACTGGGTGTTTTGACTCAATTACTAAATCCTTCTTACTTTTTAATGCTAGGTCCAATAGCTGATCTAATTTGAGTGGGTTTATGGACTTCTTTAATTGATCGTAATTTGTATCGGCGATCTTTAAATCTAAATTTGATAACCGTTTGGCATCCTTATCGTGGTAGCAAATAATCTGCCTATCTTTAGTTAACCTAACATCACACTCAAAGCCATCTGCTCCTTGTTCGATTGCTGCTAAATAGGCAGCCTGAGAACCCTCTATAAATTCACCAGATGCACCACGGTGGGCATAGATTCGCATAATTTGGCTGCCCTTTCTTTTTCAAATCAATTATGTGGTGAGATTGGCTCTATGAAATGGCAGTTTAACTCCTTTGCGCAAACTGATCTTGGTTTAGTGCGCGAAGGTAATGAGGATTCGGCATTGAGTTGCGCCAATCTAATTGCAGTTGCAGATGGCATGGGCGGCCATGCCGGTGGTGAGGTTGCATCTGCTATCGCCATCAACTCCTTAAATGATTTACTGCCTCTTCTACAAGATGACGGGATTGATCTTGATTCAAAAGAGGATCTATTTTTAAACATCACCCATGAGATAGATCAGAAGATATTAGATAAAAGCAAAGCCCAGCCAGAGTTATCTGGAATGGGAACCACCTTAACTGCGCTTGCTATTTTAGGTAACAAGATTGAGTTACTTCATATTGGAGATTCAAGGTGTTATCGCTACCGAGATAACAAATTAGAACAGTTAAGTTATGACCACACCGTCATGCAGGAGTTACTAGATCAAGGCCGGCTTACCCCACAAGAGGTCTTTGATCATCCGCAGCGATCCTTACTCACCCAAGCTTTAATGGGAGACTCAGGTCTTGATCCAATTCTGCTTACCTTTGAAATTAAAAAGGGTGATCATTTTTTATTATGTAGTGATGGCTTAACAAATGTTTTATCTGATTATGAGATAAGTAAGATCATTGAAGCAAATGATGCTGATCTAATTCCACAAGCTTTAATCAAAGAGGTTAGATCAAAGGGAGCACCCGATAACATCACAATCATTTGGAGTGAATTAACTGCTGAAAAGCAATCTGCTGGGGTTAAAAAGTTAGGGGCAGCTAATGAATAGCCCAATAAATAAGTTATCAAATGGTAGATACACAGTTGGCCAAATGATTGGCACCGGCGGCATGGCAGATGTTTACATCGGTATAGACACAAGATTAAACCGTGAGGTGGCAATAAAGGTTTTAAGAAGAGATTTAGCAAAAGATCCAGCCTTTGTGGCACGGTTTAAAAAAGAGGCGTTAGCTGCAGGTGGCTTAAGCCATCCTGGAATTGTCGCTGTTTATGACTCAGGTGAGGAAAATGATTCTCCATATATTGTGATGGAGTTAATCTCTGGAATTACTTTGCGTCAATTAATGCAAAATGGTGAGATCTCAAAGAGTAAATCACTTGAAATTATTAAAGGAATTTTGCAAGCAC
>Ga0315901_10000459_pt1 | contig 60506 bp, 53 predicted proteins | sample LakEriMetagenome_10_FD_203761 | JGI IMG/M metagenome (GOLD analysis project Ga0315901, IMG submission 203761) | Freshwater fungal communities from buoy surface, Lake Erie, Ohio, United States - Buoy 2 MA116 | ecosystem: Environmental > Aquatic > Freshwater > Lake | place: USA: Lake Erie, Ohio... | reverse complement strand
CTTGTGCTTTTCGATGGCTCAGCAATGTTTCGTAGTCAGGTACCAATTTTCGAACGCAGTTTTCCACGAAGTAGATATCGGTATACGAGAACGTCACGTACTTCTTGCTGAAAAACGCACAAGGCCGGTCTTTGGTGCTTACGTGTTCCCAAGTGTCACCAATTGGAAGCGCGGCCACGTCCGTAGCATCAACTTCAACGGTTTTGATTCCCTGTCGAGAAAACTTGAATATTTCGTCCTGGTTCGAGATCAGGTGACGAGTACAGTTACTGATTTTGTAGAGTTCTCCGTACACCGAAATAAGACTATTCTTGTATTTGGCACAGACGGTTTGAATTTCTCTCGGTGTAAATTGTTTTGGTGGTGGTGGATCCGGCTCTTTTGGGACTTTAATTAGGTTTTCGTCATCATCGGCCGCCCCAGTTTTATCTCCAACTGTCATTGGTTGCTGGTCAGGTGAGGACTCGATCACTCCGCTGGAATCAACTGGCATAACCTCATCTTGAGCCATGATTTCGTCAGACATGGGCAATCCGGACAAAACAAGGCCTATCACCGCTAGGCGGCTTAAAGCCGCCGCTAATGTTAACCCGGGAGAATTTAATGGCTCAATTTTCACATCAGACCTCTAGGAGCACGTTCCACTGAGGTCGTTCGGCAGAATTTTCTCGAACTTTTGTGTTTTTTTCAAAGTTGTCTGAGCTTGGGCTCTAAGGGGTCATAATTATTGCGAATTCACACAGCATTTTTTTATTTACCAGCTGCTCTTGTAGAATTCTCGTTTAGGCTGGGCGGTTAAAAAACCCCGATTTGCCTATACGGCTCCTCAGGGTGTTAAAGGTGGGATGTCACCTAAAGTTTGAATTAAATTATTTGGCGGCCAAATTTTTTGAGGACTTTTTACCCTTCTTATGTTTGGCGACGTGCTTGGAATGCTTGGCAAGCTTATGCTGCTTTTGGCTTAGTTTGCTCAAATTCGCTTTTTTATGTTTTGACTTAGCCGCGATTTTTGATTGTTTCTTATGCTTTGACGCGGCTAGTTTTTTGCTATGTTTTTTACCCTTAGCGAGCGATTGTTTTTTGGATTTGTTAGCGATCTCTAATTTTTTTGGATGAGGTCGTCCCGTCTTTTGGGCGAATACAGGTAAATGTGATGTTGATTCGTTGTGGCTTATGCCAGAAGATCTGTGGGATCTAGTAGGTGTGGGATCTGTTTCAGCAGCGCGGTAGACGCCAAATCCAAGCCCAGCCAATAGAGACAACACAGAGGCCCCAACGACGGACTTTCTGAGCCAATTGGATTTCTTCACATTGAGTTTGGTTTTTGAGAAGGTGGTATTAGACATGTCTCACTCCATTTCCGCGTTATTTCAGCATCTACAGCAGTCGTTCAGCATTGAGGCGCAACGCACCCTTTTGCGTAGTGTGCAAGGTGGGTGCCAATAAATTCATGGAGTCGTTCAGGGGGCTTAGCTGACTTTAATGCGATAAGGGGTGTCAGTTTGCTTGACAGTGTGACTCAATTCTTCTTCGGGCGGGCGTATCGCTGAATGAGCCATGACTTGGAGGAATTATTCAAGGCAGGACAACGCGATGAAAAGCAAAGGGCCCACCGTTGATTGCAGTGAGCCCTGATTTGATCAGTCATATAGTAGCTGTTAATCGATCGGCTCGATGCTGAACATACTGTTGCCCTGGAACGATTTTCCGTCCCAGATATTTTGTTGCGGAGTCCCTTGGCTGCCTTGGTTCGATGAGGGAGGTCTTCCTCCAATGTCGATCCCAATATCAATGCTACTGCTTCCCGATCCACCGCCGCTGCTGTTAGGTGGCGTGCTGCCTTGGTTTGGTTTTGTGCCGTTGCCGATATCGACGCCAATGTCGATGCTACTATCATTATTGCTGGGTCCGGGACCACCACCAATACTGCCGCTAGGACCGCCGCTAGGACCGCCGCTAGGACCGCCGCTAGGACCGCCGCTAGGACCAGACGGAGAGCCAGACTGAGGCGTCGGCTGAGGAATAGGCGTCATTTGCGGTTCAGGGTTTGGTGTAGGCGTGGGGTTTGATGTGGCCTGCATTTTAATGTTACCAGTCGTGACCATGCCTTTCGAAACGTTTAAACTCGTGCTTCCGTTGTAGGTGACCGATCCGATGACGGATTTCACGGCGATGTCTACGGATCCGGGAGCTAGATCGGTTACTGTGGTAATGCCTTGGCCGGAGACCAAAGACAGAGTGCGTACGACTGGTTCTTCAAAACCAGAGATCGTCACTGCCGCCGAGCTAACCGACGAGGGAAATCCTGAGATAACTAATTTTAGACTTCCAGTCGTAAACACGTTGATAAAGTCGTCGCCACCACCGTTTGGGGAGTCGGGTTTTACCTTGCTGCTTGGCGGCTGAACTTCTATGTTCCGATTCGAGCGTTCACAAGCGGCAAAGAGTCCCATCGCAATCAATAGTGCCGGCAAACGAACCATTACAGTCCTCCTAGAAGCTTTCGAGTTTTGCTTTAACGCCCGTATCATTATAGCAAGATATGCACCAAATATGTTTGTTAATAAATTCAGATGGTTATCGAGATCAGACCTGTAACTTGCTTTGACACTGTCGCATTAGTTTTCGAGCTTTAAGCTAAACCCCCGTTTTGATATGGTTGGGCGTTTAAGAAGCTCGTTATTTCAGAGACATAGCAAAACATACGCGTTCGGGGATGTGTGACAACACGACGATCGGTGCAGTTTTGGTCTCTGGGCGGAGTTTAAACGCTAGATTGACAGATGTGATGACGATAATACCTGACATAGAAAACATGAGTGCAGTCGATGAGCTTCTTCGAACGCGCCTTCTGATGCTTGATGGTGGCATGGGCACCATGATTCAACGCTACCATTTGTCTGAGAGTGACTTCCGCGGTGAACGATTCAAAGGTCATCCTTCGGATCTTAAAGGCAACAATGACTTACTTATTCTGACTAAGCCGGAGGTCATTAAAGCCATTCACTTGGAATATCTTCGCGCTGGGGCCGACATTATTGAAACGAATACATTCAATGCGACGTCGATAGCCCAGGCAGACTACAAGCTTCAATCGATCGCCAAAGAGATCAATGTACACGCCGCAAGAATAGCAAAAGAGGCTTGCCTGCAAGTTGAGGCGGAATCTCCAGGTCGACGTTGCTTTGTGGCTGGCGCGATTGGACCGACAAACAAGACGGCCTCTTTATCCCCAGACGTGAATAATCCTGGCTTTCGCGCGATTCACTTTGATGAATTGGTTGCAGCGTATCTGGAGCAAATCGAAGGTTTGGTGGACGGCGGCGCTGACCTTCTGTTGGCGGAGACCGTCTTTGACACTCTAAATCTCAAGGCCGCTATTTTTGCCTTAGAAAAGTTTTTCAATCTCAGAAAAAAACGCTGGCCAGTTATGCTTTCTGTGACGATCACCGATGCATCGGGTCGAACTCTTTCGGGTCAAACGGTTGAGGCGTTCTGGTATTCCATCCGTCACGCAAAGCCATTGAGTGTTGGAATTAACTGTGCGCTTGGTGCAGAAGACATGCGGCCATATCTTGAAGAGCTGTCGTCACTCGCAGATTGCTACGTGAGCTGTTATCCGAATGCTGGTTTACCCAATCCTCTAAGCCCAACCGGTTATGATGAAAAGCCTGCTGATATGGCCGCGATCATGCGTGATTACGCTCAAGACGGATTTTTTAATATTGCAGGTGGCTGTTGCGGTACAACCCCCGATCACATTCGAGCGATTGCTGAGGCATTAAAAGGCATCAAACCCCGCGTGCCTGCCAAAGCGATTTCCGCTACGAGAGTGAGTGGTCTTGAAGGCTTCAAGCTAACTGAGCCTAGGTCGCCATTTGTGGTTATTGGTGAGAGAACCAATGTAACAGGCTCACCTAAATTCGCCGCATTGATCAAAGATGGAAATTTTGAGGCTGCGATTACCGTTGCCAGACAGCAGGTTGAGAACGGCGCAAATATTATTGATATCAATTTTGATGAGGGGATGATCGATAGCGAATCTAGTATGATTCGTTTTTTGAACCTCATTGCGAGTGAGCCTGATATCGCTCGAGTACCAATCATGATTGACAGTTCGAAATGGTCAGTCATCGAAGCAGGACTAAAGTGTGTTCAAGGCAAACCGATTGTGAACTCAATTTCACTAAAAGAAGGCGAAGAGTCATTTGTTAGACAGGCGCAGCTTTGCCTGGAATACGGTGCAGCCGTAGTCGTCATGGCGTTTGACGAGCAGGGACAGGCAGCAACAAAGGCGGACAAAGTCAGGATATGTCGGCGGGCGTACGATATTCTAACAAACCAAGTTGGTATGCTGCCCGAAGATATTATATTCGACCCGAATGTGCTGACTGTCGGTACAGGGATAGATGAACATAACAATTATGCAGTCGATTTTATTGAGGCTATTCGGGAGATCAAGCAAGTCTGTCCTGGTGTCAGGACTTCCGGTGGTATTTCAAACGTTAGTTTTTCGTTTAGAGGTAATAATCGTGTGCGTGAAGCGATGCACGCCGCGTTCTTATACCATGCCATCAATGCTGGTTTGGACATGGGAATTGTCAATGCGGGCATGCTAGACGTTTACGAGGAAATTGATCCTGAGCTTTTGGGTTATGTGGAAGACGTGCTTTTGAATCGAAGGCCTGATGCAACAGACCGTTTAGTAAGTTTTGGTGAGAGGTTTAAGGGAGAGGGAAAGGCTCAAAAGCGTGACACAAACGAATGGCGCCGCGGTGATTTTAGATCCAGAATCGTCCACTCGCTCGTTAATGGCATCACCGAGTTTATTGATACGGATACGGAGGAGGCCTTGCGTGACCTAAAGAGGCCTCTGGACGTGATTGAAGGGCCTTTGATGGATGGCATGAAGGTCGTTGGCGAACTTTTCGGTGCAGGTAAGATGTTTTTGCCGCAGGTGGTCAAGTCTGCGCGCGTGATGAAAAAAGCCGTTGCTTGGCTCGAGCCGCATATGGAGCAAGAAAAACTTTCTGCAAAATCTAATGTCGCCTCAAATCAGGGTAAATTTCTAATAGCGACAGTCAAGGGTGATGTTCACGATATCGGGAAAAATATTGTGGGAGTCGTGCTTGCGTGTAACAACTATCAGGTACATGACATGGGCGTCATGGTTCGCTGTGAGGATATCCTCGAGAAGGCGAAGGATATTGGAGCGGATATGATTGGACTTTCGGGTTTGATCACGCCGTCACTAGATGAGATGATTCACGTAGCCAAAGAAATGGAGCGACTTAATTTTAAAGTTCCTTTGCTCATCGGTGGTGCCACGACCAGTCGCGCTCACACAGCCATAAAAATTGCGCCTTGCTACAGTGGTCCCGTCGTTCATGTCGGTGATGCGTCATTGGTAGTTAACGTTTGTTCGGCATTGACGAGCCCTAGTCAAAAAGTTGACTTTATTAAGTCACATCAAAATAGCCAAGATGAACTGCGTCAGCGTTGGCATGAGTCCCAGAGGAAAGCGACCTTCGTGTCATATGATGCGGCTGTTAGAGGTAAATTTGCATCTAACTGGAAAGATGTGTCTGTCGATGAACCGGCGAAAAAAGGCGTTATGGTTTACGACAGTCTTAGTATTGATGATGTGTTGCCCTTTATAGACTGGTCCCCGTTTTTCTGGACTTGGGGCATCCAAGGAGTTTATCCGAAAATTTTTGAGAGCAAAAAGTACGGGCAAGAGGCAAAGAAGCTTTTTGCCGATGCGCAGATTATGCTGGAAAAAATTTCAAGGGATCGTGCGTTCAAGCCAAGGGCGGTCGTTGGTATTTGGCCTGCTAATGCCGACGGTGATGATGTGATTCTTTATAAAGATGAGTCGCGAAAAAATCCTCTATCGAAATTATGTTTTCTAAGACAGCAGCGTGAGAAGTCCGAGGCTGGAGACTACCTGTGTTTGGCTGACTATGTTGCGCCGAGAGATTCTGGAAGGGCGGACTGGGTTGGGGCGTTTGTCGTTACAGCTGGATCCGGTGTTGACGACCTAGCCAAGCGGTATGAGCATGAACACGACGACTACTCGGCGATCCTTGTGAAGGCGCTGGGGGACCGAATAGCCGAGGGGTTGGCCGAAAAGATGCACAAAATGGTACGCGAGAATTGGGGTTATGAGGACCCGTCAAAGCCGGTGAGTATCGATGAACTCATCCGCGAAAACTATCGAGGCATCCGTCCTGCCCCGGGTTATCCAGCTTGTCCTGATCACACGGAGAAGTCCAAAATTTGGGAGCTTCTCGAGGCTGAGAAGCATACGGGTGTTAGTCTGACCGAGAGTTACGCAATGAGTCCCGGTAGTTCAGTGAGCGGATTATATTTTGCACACCCAGAAGCCAAATATTTTAGAGTTGGGGATATAAAAAGAGATCAGCTTCAGGTCTATGCTGCTAGAAAAGGGCGTCCGATCGAAACTGTCGCGAAATGGCTTGCTCCCCATCTTTCAGACTCGCTATGATGTAAGTCTTAAATTTAACCATGGGAGTGTCTTCAATGAGATTCGCAGTTCTTGCTCTATTTGTTTACGCCGGTGTCTCAGCGTCTTTGGCAAACTCAGCTGAAGATCGTTCTATTTGGTTGCAAGCCGGACAGTGTGTGGTTGTTGGTGGGCAGCAAGTTTGCGCTCAAAAAGCACCTGAAGGCACGCCTGCTGCGGGATGCCCCACGACGCCCACGTTGCCCAATAAGCTCACTCACATGTGTAAAAATGGTATAAAACACGAGTCCGACCCGAATTTAAAAGGCTGGGCTCACGTGATTATCACCAGATCACCAGATGGCAAAAAATTATCTGAGGAGGTTGAAAAAACCTATGGCCCACTCGGTAAGAAGGAATGTATGACCGATGTTGAGAAGGCTAAACTCGGAAACTGATACTCAGCGATAACGATCCCAAGCCCCCCGTGGAGCCCTTTAGCTGAGGGCTCCACGGGGGCTTTCTTGTCTAGACCTTTGACACTGTCCAGATTATGGCGCCGCCAGACATTTCCACTCACCTGCAAGAATCTAAAATCATTATTAAAATTATTAAAAAACAGGGTCCTAGGCTTGGCCTGATTGTTGCTCGCTGGAGGGGTGGATCGCTTGCATATGTAATTTTGAAGCCGAGGTTGCCGTGACTGGGATTAGAAAACATCCGCGCAAAACGTCTCATGTAGAGCTAGCAGTTGCGGCTTTTTTGCTGTTTTTGACGACCGCGTGCGGTACTGGCCAGATTCAGACCAATAAGCCCATAGGGCAGGGCAGCGAGTCGCGCATTCGGGCAAATGTTGTCGATCTTGGTAATGGGTTTGTTCAAGTTACGGCTCAACCGACAAGACAAATTAGCGGCGGTTCATTTGTATATTGTTTGTCTAGTTTGGACGCCTGCCGCAGTAATCCGCAAGGGCAGCAAAAGCTGCAACTAGCCGATGGATCTTCTACACCGATGGGTGTTGCGACTGCAGCCGCGCACAAAATTCCTCAAGCTATTAGTAAAGATCAAGCGCAAGTCGTCTCGTTATCGGCAATTGACTTCAGTTCAAAGAATCCAATTTGGCTTGCAGTGAAACTTGACGGCTCAGTCGTCGAAGAAGAGCGTACGAGTGATCAGGCCGCCATTAGCTCTGAGCCACTAAATCCGGCCATCGACAGGTTTGAATATGATCGCACTTCGATCGAGCGTGCTGCGCAGAAATTAACGGGCGTTGATTTCGACTATAAATTTGGTCAGGCAAACCTCCACGCAACAGCTCCAAAGATTAGAGCTAAGATCACAAATCCAAGTTTGACTGCTATGAAGTCAAAACTGGGCGTGGTTTTGGGTGGGTACGCCTTAACTGACTCATCAAAGTATGTCGTAAGTCTCACGGCCGTTACATTAGATGACCAAGGTATGTTAACCCTGGTGGGTGAAAATTTGCAGCCGGCGACCGTCTACAAAATGCGACTACACTTCTTTGATCGTAGTGATCGTACTCAAGCAACAGCAAGATATATGGGATCGACGAGTCGTACCTATAATTTCGTGACCGATGGGGTGGGAGACTCTTTGACTCGGTTGCGTACTCGAATCGTGATGCGCGGTTTGGCTGAGGAGAGTGATTGGGATTTGAATCGGTATGACCGGAGTAAAAATTACACTCACGGAGCTGGTGGTTGGTGTCATGTATTTTACAACTGGGTTATTACGCCATATCTGAAGACACGATCTGGCTCAGTGAATACTCACTATAGTCAGTCTTATTGGTCAGGGCTGGGTGCTGTCATGAATGGCTCGACACTGGTGGAGAAGAGTAAGACGGAAGCTATTATGGGTGATTACTTCCGAGTTGGTAGTCATGCAGCTATGATACTAGCCTATGATACGGCTAAGAAGCAGTTTGCGACACTCGAAGGCAACTTTAATAACAGTGTTGAGTTTTACCAAAGATCTCCCGGCTCTTTAAGTTGGGTCGGGCATATAAATTCTCAAATGCTCAAAGACTCTGCTGTTCAAGAGTTGCCGTAGTCCTTGAACTTTGCGCGCCGTTGACTGCTCGTCAACGGAACTGATTGATTCATTCTGCTACATGCCGATTAACGTTTTCTTTAGAAAATTTTAAATAAAAAAAATGTAATAAAATTAACCCTAGTCACTCTGGACACGGTGGGATTTTGTTTGTACTAAAGCGCTGAAAACGTGGCTTCGTCTGCCGATCACACGAAACGGTACTACGACGTCAGATAAACAATCACCCTGAAAAGGAGATTTTCATGAACGAGGCGCTAAGAGATTTGCCAATACCAGTACGAGTGGCAGAGAACAAAGATGAGTTCAATATTGTGGGTGATAGTGAACCGATGCGGAGGTTGAAGAAGATCATTAGGCGAGTTGCCGAAAGCAAAGCAGATACAGTTCTGGTACACGGCGAGAGTGGTTCGGGTAAAGAATTAGCTGCTCGAGCCATTCATGAGTGGTCGAATCGGAGTAGCTGTCCGTTTGTCGAGGTGAACTGTGCCAGTATTCCGGAAGCTTTGCTCGAAAGTGAGCTTTTTGGTCATGAGCGAGGTGCGTTTACAGATGCCAAGGAGCGCAAATTGGGACTTTTTGAGGTTGCCGGCGGTGGCACGGTTTTTCTGGATGAGATTGGCGAGATGCCAGCCAAGCTGCAAGCTAAGCTTTTGCGGGTTCTTGAGTATCGCCGCTTTAGACGCGTAGGTGGAACGAGGGATATTGATTTTCAAGGCCGTATTGTTGCCGCCACGAATCGTAATCTTGAAAACGAAGTAATCAACGGCAACTTTCGTGCGGATTTATACTACAGGCTCAATGTTGTACCGATTGTTGTACCGCCGCTACGAGAAAGACGCCCGGATATCCCACAGCTCGTTGATCATTTGCTTTCACGGATTTCGGCTGCGTTGGGTGTGACTAAACCAATTGTAGACGAGGCTGCATTGGCAGAGCTCCAAAATCACAGCTGGCCCGGTAATGTTCGAGAACTGAAGAATACTCTTCAAAGGAGTATTATTTTCAACCAGCCCAAAATCATCTCATCTGACGTTCTGGAGATCGACTACGCAGACCACCTGGCTGCTGGACAAGTCTCCCATAGTGAGGCTCCTAGGCCTGCTCTTAAGCTTGACAGCCTGTCAGACGACTTTCCAACAGCAGCCTCAGATTTCATCTTGCCGCTGGGTGGTATTGATCTGGAGGACTTAGAAAAGAGGCTTTTAAAAGAGGCGTTGGAACGCGCTAGATTTAATCAAACAAAAGCCGCAAGACTTCTGCACGTGACTCGCCACACGTTAAGATACCGTCTTGAAAAGTTTGGGCTCCTCGAAGGCGCCGTTTCTTAGGTTGTTTATATGATGTTTCGAGACCGCATCGATGCAGGAGAGCAGCTCGGGGATAGACTCCGCGAGCGCCTTAGTGATTTTTGTATGAGTGGTGACTCAAAGTCACTGGATGCCGTTGTGTTGGGTTTACCGCGCGGCGGCGTCCCAGTGGCGAGGGAGGTGGCTAAGAAGTTAGGGTTACCACTCGATATATTGGTCGTTAGAAAAATTGGCATGCCTGGGCATGAAGAACTGGCTCTGGGAGCGTTAGCCAGTTACGGGGCTGAGTATATGAATCAAGATTTGATTGATAGCATGCAAGTCGATTCGGTAACGATACAGCGCCTTAGATCAAAGAAAAAATCTGAGGTTGACCAGCGCGAGGGTATGTTTATGACAGGCCGCAAACATGCGGATCTGGCTAACAAGTGTGTCATCTTGGTTGATGATGGTTTAGCGACCGGTGCTAGCATGAAGGCGGCAGTGCAAGCCGTCCGGTCCAAGCATCCAGCTAGGATTGTCGTCGCGGTTCCGGTGGCACCATCTGATGCAGTAAACGAACTTCGAGGGGTTGCTGATTTTGTGGTATGCCTGACACAGCCTGAGTTTTTCTATGGGGTAGGTGGCTCCTACCATGTCTTTGCGCAGACGTCAGATGAGGAGGTCTTGTCTATTTTGAAGGGAGTTTAGGGCCGAAGTGGATGTAGCGCCGTTTTTTTTTGAATTTACTTAAAAAGCGAAAAGGGTGGTGGTCTCCATTGTCAACCGAAGTTGACACTTATGACCGCCACCCTCTGCTACCTGAGCGCACGTTAGGATTTCCCTAGTACGCCTTTGGGGTCGACTCTCTTACTGGTAACGCATTCCCAAATTTAGCGTGGCAATTAAGTCGTCTCCGAACATGCCCACCAAGCTCATCTGGTTGACGCCCACCCATAGCACCTCACAAAGCTAGCTCTTGAGGTACCGTCGCGCAGATGGTCCGTAACCTACGGGCCATCTTACCCCTGAGATCCTCGAGTCCCCCAAAATAACCTATTTGGGTACTCTTATCCGATCTCACCCGCCCCACTTATAGACCCGACTACGCATTCGCATGCCTTTTCAGGGGCTACTTGTCGTCTTCGGTTGTTTTGCTCAAAGGAAACCGAGCAAAACATCCACAACTGGTTCCGTGCTTTCCCATCACTCCCTCTCAACATGTCATCCATCCATCCCGTAAAAAGCCTGATCGATGCTTGTGTTTAGTTCTTCTCGATCAGTACAGCCTTCGCCCCGTTGGTGTGAGCTCGGCACTTTTTGTTAGTCCCACCCTCGTCTGCAGAGGGTGGGATTAAGGGACTTCACAGTTCGCTCTCGCTATGACCTGCTAAGTCGTCCCTGTCCCAAAGTCAGATCTCTTCAGGACTGTTTGCAGCCGGCTTCTGATAATACAGTCTCCCGCACTATCAGCGGCCTTAACTACGGTAGCTACTAAACAACTCTACCGATGGATCTCTCATCCACTGGAGTTTTGGTAAGCATCGCTGCTTCCCAACACATTAAACCATAGTGCATGTGGCGTGCCAAGCGTGTCTCATGAGCGGATTGATTTCAAAAGCATGATGATTTCAGGAGTTTGCTGGTAACCAGTTTGATTTCGTGATCGGGTCAATATGCTGTGTCAAATCCCACAGGTTGATTCGTGTGAAGCTTGTGGAGAAAACCTGTCGATCCGCTTTGGTTGTTTGCTTTAGTTCCAAACATTCGCATTAACAAGATTATTAAATGAAAGCCCCAATTGGCACTTAAATTGCTTTAATGAAAGTCGTGTGAGTGCGAAACGCACGCTGCTATTAAAACCTGGTATCACGCCAAACGAAGGAGATTTAAGTTATGCGTAATGAATTGGTTAGCTTGGGATCATCACTATTCCCCCGTCTGTCTAGCAGAGGCATGGGGTTGGGACGAGATTTTTTCCGAGATTATGAGCGAGCGATCGATTCAGCGCTCAGAGCGCCTTTTTTAACCGAGGATGAGGATCTAATGCTGTCACCTCGAGTTGATGTTGCCGAGACTGACAAAAATATCGAAGTCTCAGCAGATCTTCCCGGTGTGGACGAGAAAGATATTAAGGTAGAGCTTCGCAACGGGATTCTTTGGTTATCTGGGGAAAAGCGCTGCGCCAGCAAAGAAGAGTCGAAAAACATGTACCGAAGTGAACGATACTACGGCTCCTTTGAGCGCGGCATTAGTTTGCCTTGTGATGTGGAGAAGGGCAAAGTGGACGCATCCTACAAAGACGGCGTCTTGAAAGTCACACTCCCAAAGACACCAGCCGCTCGCGAGGAAGTCACCCCGATCAAGGTAAAACACTGATAAGCTGGCTACACTAGACTCACTCTAGTGCAGTTTTGTGATTGCGCACATGGTGCGCGACGCGGCGTGTCTCGCCGATGGGATGGTTTAAGCCCTCCCTGGCCGTTTCTGGCTGGGGAGGGCTAATTTAGTTGTAAGTCTGAGCTGCCTGATGAGTTACTTACATGCAAGACTTAATCTTTAAGTCGATGACGCTCTGCCCTGAGAGCTTCGAATTCTTCTTTGTCGAGCATCTTGTCGTTGTTTTTATCAAACTTGGCAACAATTTGCTCCCAGGTCTGTGGTTGATGCCTTGGTTTATCCTCGTTACCGCGATCCTTATAGCCCCATCGGCCGCCGAATCCGAGGCCGCGGTCTCGTAAGTGCGAAATGCGTGGAGCGTAATAGACTAAGAATGACTCTAATTCATCTTCATCCATTGATGAATCAGCGCCAGCAAATTCCTCAAAGTCAGATTTGAGGCGTGTCTCAATTTTTGTTTTCATTACTTCATCTGGAGCGTGCTTAATTCTATGCTTATGCATATCTCTTAATTTCTCTGCGCCGGCTTTAAACTCATCCCAGGTTAGAGATCCTGATTTATCAGTGTCGGCGAGCTTCATAGCGCGCGACGCCATGCGGCTAGCTCGTCCCTCCTGTAGATCTCCAGCGACGGATGCGGTTACTTTGACTTTTGCCGTTTCGGCAGGCTGAGCCGCAGCATCGGTTAAATCCATAATATACCCATCATCGTCTGATGTGTCGTTTGCGTCTGTTGCGGTTGTGTTATCAGCAATAGACTTTACGGGCTTAAGGCGTCTATTGGAGTCCTCTGCACCGGTGCAGGCCACAAACGCAAATGCGATACCAGCGGCAATGAACTTTGAATAACTCAAGAAAACCCCCTTATTCAGTCGAAAGACTCGTAAGGGGGATATCGGAATTGTGCGGTTTAAATTGAGGATTTATTGATACCGGATTGATTACTGTAAGTTAGGCGGTTGTTTTTGCCCCTGCCTCAGACGTCGGCTTTCTGGCGCAGTAGCGACTATCAAGACACATTTTTGACCGAAAAATCCCTCACTGCGAAATTTTCGCACTAGGCTACAAGCTCTGAGGTTGACTGCGTGACGGCATTGTAGCCAACCAGTTGCCAAGCATCCATCTTCCCCTTGCCTTTGACACTCAAGGCTGTGATCTTTTGCAATCTAAAAGCATCATCCAGATGAGACTTCGTGCTCTCTGTTAGAAGAATTTGACCGGGTTTGCAAAGCGCTTCCATGCGACTCGCTATGTTTACGGTATCGCCCCAGAGATCATAGGCAAATCGGTTTTTCCCGATCACGCCTGCCACAATCGGGCCTGTATTTATCCCAATCCTTAATGTCAGTGGAGATCCGTTCAAATAAAAGTCTTTTGCGACAGCTTTTATGGCCATAGCTAGCCCCACGATCCTTTGCGCATGATCGTCCCTGGGAGTTGGTGCTCCGCAGACTGCCATGTAAGCATCCCCAATCGTTTTGATCTTCTCGCATCCATGCTGCTCTGTGAGATGATCAAAAGCGGAAAAAAATCCATTAAGACATTCCACGAGCTCTTCCGGCGGCATATTGGAGGATGCCTCCGTAAAATTTACGATATCGCAAAACATTACGGACACATTATCAAAGCGTCGAGCTTGAGATTTTTGGTGATCTTTCAGCTCTTTGGCCACTTCTAGCGGAAATGTCTTTATAAGAAGGTTGTCCGCTCGCTCAGTTTCTCGGCGAAGAAGTTTCTCTGCCTTATATGATCTATATAAGTTTTTCTCTGAAACGATGGCACCGATGCCGCCCAAAGCGTAAGCGACGCCAAGCCCCAGAGCGTAATTCTGCCAGACATGGTTGGCAGATTCTCTTGAAATCAACAAAATGCAAAACGATAAGCAATAGATAAAGCCAATTATTAGGGCATCGATTGCTAACATACGAAAGATGACCATGGAGCAGACGAGAATAGCAGCTGGTAAACCTGTGTTAGCGGGCAGCGTGTCGGGATATCTAATCGACCATATCAGAACCGTGCTGTTCATGACTAGCATTATCGAAAAAATATAAAACAGTCGGCGATTTTGGTGAATGAGAGGATGCTTGTTAAAAATTGCTAAAAATGTACATATTGAGACAACGATGATGCGAATGGTCCAAAGAGTCGGATACGTTTTGGGTGACCCATAAAAATCAAAAATCATGAAGCTAAGATAAAAAGCGAGAGCTTTGTATACGTCTGAGTCTATTGCGTCATTCGAGTACTCAAGTAAGTATGTTCGAAAGTCGGTTTTGTCTATTTTTGGATGCATAAGTCTCCCCGGTAATGAGCTTATCGGAAGCGTTATTAACTAGCTTCACGAGCACGCGTTGTCGTTTCACGAAATAGGCAGCGATATTTCAATGATTTAGGGGGCTAAGAGCTAAAAATATCAAGATATTTTGTAAGTTCTCTTGTCGATCTGACGGTGTCGACGATTTATCGTTGTGAGGATCTCGCACAATTCTCAGATGATACTGAGCCGCCTCGACATCTCGTTATACATTTGCGCGTATGACTCATCAAAACCCATCCCTGGCTTAACCAATAGCGCATCCGGTGAGCAGGCGAGGGCTAAGTGAACGGATGAGCGGGATCCGATGTCGGTTTCTGTGCAGCTGCCGCCAAGTAGAGCAAATGTGTTCGCTTGTTTGCAGATGCGGACGGCTTCGGCGCATTCTGAAAGTGTGCCAGTGTCAGGCATTTTAATATGGATGCCGTCCACTGATTTTTGATCCAACAGATACTCAATATCAGAAACTTCGTTAGCCCATTCATCGGCGATGATTTTCGTTGTGGGGGCTAGGGCGCGAACTCTAGAGCGAATAGCGGTGAGTCGTTTTGCGTGATCCTGTAATGTTTGGCCAACGATCGGACTTTCGATGTGAAGCGTATGAGGAGCGGCTTTTTGAGACATGAGAGCAATAAAGTCTATGATTTTCGCATCACTATGATCGAAGATCGCGTCGAGTGCTCCGTGAAAGTCTAGTGTCAACGTTGGTGTGTAATTAAATCGCGCGGCCCTTTGCTTAAAGTCCTCAATCCATTTCAAAAGATTTGCTCCGCCGGGGCCGATTTGGGATTCTAGGTTTTCAAATTGACCTTGCGGCAGATAAGTAATCTTTCTTGCAAGCATGCGGTCAACTGTGTCATCCCAATTGCCGCCAGACGATCCATGCAAAGTAATAGGTTGCTTGGTAGGCGCTAGACTTAGGTCTTTTGCGATGAGTTGAAAGGGGCTCATGCCTGCGACGTGACTTGCGGTCGACAAAAGCGCCTGACTCACCGCATAGCGAACAAACGCCGGTTTTGCTTTGTGAGCCGTTAAAAAAGCTTCTTCCAAAGATAACCAGCCGGAGACGTCCCTACCAACCGCCCACGATTTAAAATCTGTCTTGAACCAGTGATCTAGTTCATCTGGACTTCCAAGTCCAGCTCGGCCAGCTTTGCCGCCAAATGATACGGCTACCGCATCACCCCAGTGAATGGTGCTATCGTCTAATTTTATTCCAACCCCAACCACGGGAGCGGGTGTGCGAACAAAAGGGTAACGACCATGATTTGTGGGAGTGTGGTAGCGATCAGCTGCCGGAATAAACTTTTGACGAATTTTATCGATATCTTCAAAGAAGTAACCACCCCATCCGCGGTAGGTGATGACATCGATTATTTTTTGAGACGCTCTAGCGGTCAAAGTTTTTCCTAGTAGTTTCGAGTTAGGATTCTATCTTTACCCAGACACTTTTGACTCTGGTATAACTATCTAGAGAGTGAATGGCCATTTCCTTACCCCAACCACTTTCCTTGAAACCGCCAAACGGTGCCGCAAAGTCATAACATCCGTAACGATTGACAAACACTTGGCCGGCGTCAAGTTGCCCAGCAACGCGCAGGGCCCGGTCAATGTCTTTGGAATAGAGACCTGCTGCCAGTCCATACTTCGAGTCGTTGGCTAGCTGTATAGCCTCAGCCTCTGTTTTGAATTTTGTGACGGCTAAGACTGGTCCAAAAATTTCTTCTTGGAAGATGGTCATTTTTGCCGTCACCTCTGTGATGATCGTCGGCCGTACAAAACAGCCCCTGGCGTTTGTGCCCGCGGTGTCTCGAGTGCCGCCAGCAATCACGCGCCCGCCTTCTTTTTTGCCGATCTCGATGTATTGGAGGATCTTTTTCATATGATCTTCAAAACACTGGGGTCCTTGATGTGTGTCAGAGGAGAAGGGATCGCCGCAGCGCACGGCCTCGGCTTTTTTAATGAGCTTTTGCATAAACTCATCGTGGAGGCTTTCATGGATGATCAGCCTTGTCGGCTCGGAGCATTTTTCACCTTTGTGAGAAAACATGGCGGTAAATGACCTGTCAGCGACAGCGTCAAGGTTACCGGCATCTTGAAAGATGATGTTAGGAGACTTGCCGCCGAGCTCAAGGGTGACAGGTTTTAAGTTTGATTCAGCTGAGGCTTTAAGCACGTAACGGCCCGTTGATGTGCCTCCAGTAAAAGAGATTTTATTGACTTGAGGGTGACGTGTCAGGGCATCGCCGGATGTTGCTCCACCTAAGACTACATTGAATACACCCGGAGGTAGAATTTTTTTATCACGGATAATCTCTGCAAGGCGCACCATGGTTAAAGATGTTTGCGGTGCTGGCTTGACGACGACTGTATTGCCCATGGCGAGTGCTGGCGCGATTTTCCAGCATGCTAGAAGCAGTGGAAAGTTCCAAGGCACAACCAAGGCGCAGACGCCAACCGGTTCTCTTTTTGTAAAGTTTAGAAAACCTTCGGCTACGGGACTTGTTTCACCGTATAGTTTATCAACCCATCCGGCGTAGTAATCAAAAACGTCAGCACTCTCTGGAAGGTCGTCTACAAACGCTTCAGCGTAGGTTTTACCGTTTGAGATTGTTTCAAGAGTAGCCAGTTCCGCTTGATGTTCGCGGATAGCGCTTGCGATAGCGCGAATTTTTTCGACCCGTTGGGCTCTGGAAAGTCCGCGCCAAGCTGGACTTACGAATGCTTTTTGTGCTGCCTGAACGGCTTGGTCCACCTGGGCTGGACTAGACTCAAAATGCGCGGCAATCGGTGAACCGTCAGCAGGGTTGAGTGGAGTGAAAGCTGAGCCTGACGCTGTCAGTGGCTCGTTATTTACAAAGCCAGTGATTTTGCGTTCCAGCCATTTTTTGGCCCAATCTCGGGCCGGGGGCGTCATCGTCGTCATCTTGTCACGTCCTTGGGTTTTTCAGCATCGAGCTGTTAAAAAGTTGGCTTTACCGCCAAAGGTTTTTGCCTGCCGTAGCGCATCTCAAGAAGGTGCGGCGTACTGCACACATTGGGCTGTGAGTCGAATCCAAAGAGTCCCATCAGTCTTGAGGTTTTTCCTTTGATGGGGGTAACCCGGTGTATGGAATAGCGGCCTTTGAATAACACCAAAGTGCCTGGATGATTCTTGATTCGAATCACTCTAGAGTTGTCACCCTTTAGGAGTTTTTTAACGTCCTCATAGTTTTCAGTTTTTTCGTTTCTAATGAGTGGCACGTATTCAAATTCACCGCCTGCGTCCGATGACTGAACAGAAAGAGATGTCACAAAGTCTGTTTGGTCAAAATGCCAACGCAGATAATCGTCTTGTACCATCACGGATAGGTTTAAACCACCCATTGGGTCACCATAGCGGTAAATGGCTGGCAGCTGCATAATAGCGCCCACAAACTTCATGAGAGGGTCGTATTCGTATATTCGTCTCAGTAGTGAGATTTCAGGATATTGATCGTAGGCGATAACGCCCACTCTGGTGGTTTCCTTCATGTTGATTGGATGGTCTTTGGGGAGTTTGTCATCACCGGGTGCCAAATAGGGGTTACCGGTGACCGGTTTGAAGAAAGCGTCCTTTTCTAGAGCTTGACTCTCCTCTTGAAGCAAGGTGAGAGCCCGAGCTGTGACAAAGTCTGGCATTTCACAGGCGCCCAATTTCGCAATTGACTGACGGCACTCTTTGAGGAGCTCCTGGGCGGCCGGTGCCGTTAGATCCTTGATGGGATAGCGTTTAAAGTTAATGATGTCGTCAAAGTTTGTGAGTTCTTGAAGTGACTTTACAAGTGCACTGTTCGACATGACTGGCCTCCTTCGTTTTCGGTCGGATGTGACCCGAAACGTCCTGAAATTATCCCAAGATTTCAGATGGGAGACCAATTAAAAACGCGTGTAGGTTAGATTTATGGCCGGTTCATGACCGTTTTGCACAAAAAATCGTCATCAATCAACATTTGCAGAGGCAGTTCTTCTTAGGCGGTGGCGGTGGTGGAGGAGGTTCAGCAGGAGGCGGAGCTTCGACCGTATAGTTCAATTCTTGAACGAGTGAGGGAACAAGCTTCTCGGAGCAGATGATGGCGCGTACTTTGTACTTTCCAGCGGAGCCAGTCGGATATGTTGGTGGATTTGATTGTCGACAGGTCGGATTTGACAAAGCGGCTCCGCGAGACGCCATAGTGTAGCGAATGGTTTGTCCAAGTTGAAGGTTGTTCAGTATGGCAATCGGAGTGTTAATTTTAAGTTTTGAGTTCTCAGGAGTGTCAAAAATCGGTGCCAGATGGAGTTTATAAATAAATTGTGGATTTGCTGGCATCGATTCAGGACGTAATTCCGAAGTACGTCTTGGTTGCGCGGCTACAGTGAGATCTCGCGCGCCGAAATTGGGGATGAAGACTTTCACGTGATAAGGGCTCTGACCGCTCTCTGTGACAGGTTCGAAGGGCTTGCCGCCCGACAGTGCGAAGAAATCGTAGGTATATCCAGCAGGCGGCATGGTTTTTTGATTCGGAGCAGTTTGGAGAGCGCACCCGTAAACTGAGGTGTTTGGGTCGATACTGGAAACGCCAGCACATGAAAGATAGGTGCCCGTGACGACAACTGGATCTGCTGCATCGATCGCTGTTATATTCGAGTCGGCTGATTTGTTTGTCTGGGTTTTTTGTTTTTTTTCTGTTGGCGCATTTTCTTCAGCGGCGAAATTCTGATCACTACATGAGCTTTGCAAGAGGCTTGCGACTATTAGAATTTTAAGTGATGCAAGTTTCATCTTAACTCTCAAGGTTAGTGTAGTGCCGTTATAAGGCCGGGATCGGATGAACGGGAGGCCGACTTCAAGAAAATCTAAAAATGAAATAATTACGATAGTTTAGGTCTAATCATTTGGTGTGGTGTATTTTTCTGAATTTGCCATATATCTTCACAAGTCTTGTTCTAGGGAGTTGATGTATGAAGCCAAAAGAAAAAGTACCCGTGCGTTGCGGATGGGCCGTGGGAGCAATCTATGAACGTTACCACGACGAAGAGTGGGGGCGTCCGGTATATGACGATAAGCGGCTCTTCGAGTTTCTTATACTTGAAGGCGCCCAAGCAGGACTTTCTTGGATCACGATTTTGAAGAAGCGCGCAGCTTACCGACGAGCGTTTGCCGGGTTTGATCCGGTTAAGGTCGCCAGGTTTGACCAAAAGAAAATAGCAAAGCTGATCGATGATCCGGGTATTGTCAGAAATCGTCTAAAAATACAGTCAGCCGTGACGAACGCTCAAGCCTTTCTGAAGGTTCAAAGAGAGTTTGGTAGTTTTTCAAACTATATATGGCAGTTTGTGGACGGTAAGCCTTTGGTGACATTCAGACGAAATCTGAAGTCTCTGCCAAGTAGAACGATTCAGTCGGATGCTATGAGTAAGGATCTTCGGCGTCGAGGTTTCAAATTTGTTGGAACTACGATCTGTTACGCGTTTATGCAAGCATGTGGTTTGGTTGACGATCATGTAGCCACGTGTCACTTGGCGAGAAACAAGTCTAATGGGCGTTTGAAGGGATCCTGATCCCAACTGCTGGCTGTGGCCTTTACTAGATTTTTGTCGGTTGGTACCCTTATATCTCCCGTACTGGGGCATTTCTTTGGAGCCTTCTCATGACGCTACGACACATAAATAGACTAATGATCCCGATGCTAATATTGCTCTCTTGCAGAACGGTAAGTCCGCGCGCCACCGCCGAACTTCGCAATGATCCGGCAGGAGAAAAACAAAGGTTAATGAAATCGGCGGGCGATCTTCTAGATTTGTTTGTCTTTCCATCACCAAGTAAGACGGACCACGTGGTGTTTGGACTAAATGTCGTGGCGAGCTCCAAAGAGCAACCCTTTTTCTCTGACCGGGTCAACTATGCGTTCTATTTACGAGAAATTCCGACGGTAAAGGCAGGCAAGCCTCTAGAACTGAAAGCCAGAGATTTTGGTGAGAGAGTCATCATGTGTTGGTTTAGCACGCCTAAAGACACATCTCGTCATGAGGGGTATTGTTCACTTCCCAAAATTGGGAAAGTGAACTCTAAGCTCGGAGACGTAGCGACAGAGGGAGCCGTTTTATTCTATCACGGATTAAGACGGGATCCGTTCGAAATGTCTCGAAATGCGACAAAGTCATTTCTAGCGGGTAAATCCGCTCCGAAACTTGAGATGAAACAATCGAGATCTCAAAATGTATTGAGTATTGTTCTAGAGTTCAATCCAGCGGAAATTTTTGGGCGAGACGTTGATCTACTGGCGGTGGAAGCTCAGAGTTATACAACGTCTTCGGAGGGGCTTCAGCAACCGATTGAGCGTTTGGGGCGTCCTCACGTCAGAGATTTGTTGATATCGCCATCATCTAGCTCCGATGACTTGAGGGATCGTTACAAAACAGAAAAGCCTTTCGAACTGGCCGATAAAAACCGGCTTCTTTACGGAGAGCGATTTTCTGACTCCATTTCCAAATTCGATCAACTCGATAAGACTGTCCAATGGGATAATGACAATCTGAAAAAACTTGTGGATTTGTTACTGGACGACCATCTCATATTTTCCATGAATCATTCTAAAAATGGTCCAAAGTTTCTTGCGATTGAGGACGCAGCCGTTAAGGGCCAAGCATTGGAGTCGTTCGGTGGTCGTGGTCTTGGGGAGGACTCCTTCGGCGGACTTATGAGCTTTTTAGTGACGAAGCAAATTCCGAAGCAGCCGGAAAAGGCATCAACGAAAAAAAAGTCGGATAACTTGGCGTTTCCTTATTTTGCTACCCCTGATCCAAAATGGGTGGGGGGCGAGGGTCAGCGGCCAGAGCGCCCTCAGATTCGTTGGTAGGTTTTCTTAAAGGCTAATCAGCTGTTGGATCTTTCCTAAAACGGTCTCCACGGATAAATCATTCATGCATCTGAAGTGATCCAGAGGGCACTTTTGATGACCGTGAACACCGCATGGACGGCAGGAAAGTTCGGTCTGAGCCACGACACGTTTGTCTGCCAGAGGTGCAAAACCCATGGATGGAACCGTAGCGCCAAAAATTGCTAGCGTCGGGACATTGAATGCAGATGCATAATGTATCGGAGAGCTATCATTTGAAATCAAACAGTGCAAATGAGCATAGATTGCCGGGAGATCTTTTAAATCGGTTTTACCTGCCAGATTTAGAAGTCGCGTTGCAGCTGCCGGTGTCGAAGTTAGGCTCGAGGCTTCGATAAAGCTGCATGCCGTCCGGTCCTCTGGGCCGCCGAGTAAAATAATCCCGTAATCAGATTTTTGCAGTAATTGAGAGACCAGATTTGCGTACTTAGCCGATGGCCATCGTTTTGTGGCCCAAACGCTCCCGGGTGCGACACCAATCCAATTCAGATTTTTATTTAAGATCGCCATTGCATAGTCGGGTAAATGCTTCTGAGGAAGAAGAGGACGACGACCTAAGAAATCTTTTCGCGAGAGCCCAAGTCCCTCCAGCAAAAGGGCGATCCTATCCGCTTCGTGGAAGACTGCTACGCGTGGTATCGTGACGTCGGCCGTCCAGGAAAAAGAGGTCTCGCAGTACGTGATTGTAGGGTATCCGAGAAGTCGGGCCAGGATCGTTGAACGAAGACTTTTATGTGGTTGTAGAATCACGGGCGAGCGCAGATTCAAATCTTTGATTGATTTACGCACTTTTAGAATCGGTGAAATGAGGCCGTCTCGCTTGCTGAAAATGTGGGTACTGTTTAAAAGCGGGTGATTGTCCAGGGTTTGTGCGCCAGCCTTCGTGGTTATCATGTGCTGTTTTATGCCGGGGACGGCGCTAGCTAATGACGCCATGGCGGACGTCGTCAGAACTACGTCACCGATGAAGCTGGTCTGTAGCCAAATCACGTCACTGATGTCATTTAGTTGTTTCATGGGGTCTCGATATTGAGTTTATAGACAAATGCGTTTTCTCCGTTGCTGTAATAGTGAGGCCTGACCATGATTTTAGAGAATCCGGCTCTTTCGTAAAGGTCAATGGCTCTTGTGTTGCTCTGCCGGACCTCAAGTACGATGGCGGATATAGCATCACTTGATTTTACACGACTCACGAGATCAGTGAGTAGGGCCTTACCGACACCCTGGCCTCTTGAGTTTTCGTGAGAGTAAATAAATAACAGTTCGCAATCGTCACCGTTGACTGTGGCCAGGTACCAGCCGATCGATTGCCCCCGGTCTTTGGCGACGGCACTGAAAAATGTTGGACTGGCTCGCATAGTGTTCTGACAGCTATCTAAAGGCCAAAACTCTGCCGTGGCAGTCCAAGCTTTCGCGAGTTCTGATATTTCTTGTGAAAGATTGTCGGCGTTGTTTATTTCAATAATTTTCATAGCCCAGGATTCACGTTTTTCCATACCTTTGCACCGTCAAAGAACCTGACGATCGAGCGAGATTGTAAGTCTGTCTCCCAGTTGCCTTGACCATCTTTATTGGGAGAGGTGAGAGATGCCTTGCCGCGACGATAATTCTCAACCGTAGCAACCCTGAGTATCTCGGTTTCCAGCTCCGTTTTAGTGAGCGCGAGTCGCATAAGCGCAGCTTTGAATTGAGGGACGATGGCTGCTGTTTTTTCCGATCTCGCTCTTAATTTTTGGATCGCTTCTTTGGTAGGTCGAAAGCCAGATGATTTTGTGGCTTCTTGGTGAATCATCATTTCTTTGACAAATGCGTCCAAAGCAACCGCCCAATTTGTCTCGTTCACGACTTGTGAGGATTCAGGATTGTCACGAAGAGACTCTTTTACGTTGAGGTAGCTTTCTAGCTGAAGTTGGGTGTAGGGGATGTTGTTTATGGCGACCAAAACACGATCCGCGACTTGTGTTTGTGCCAATGCGAACGTGGATGAAAATAAACTGTTACTTACCAGGGCGAAAATCATGAACACCTTAAGCAAATTGAGCTTCATAAGTTCCGACAACCTCATTATTACGACAGGAAAGAGATTAGCCCTTCACATCCCCCGCGTGTTGCGGTCACTAGGGGATTGCTGGCAAGTAGTTTACACGAAAGTTGGTGCGCTTGGCATACAGGATTTCAAAGGGCGCTTAGACAGTAATCCCAGAAGTTCGCCACAAAAAAATTTTTAAAAACGTTGATGAGAGGGCTTGACAAGAGGAACAAGGCTTGTAAAGCTTGTCGGCAGGTTAAACCTGAAACGCTTTTATGAACTTCTAGGAGGATCCTATGAACAAGGCAGAACTTATCGAAGCTGTATCCAAAGTCACGGAAATGACGAAAGCTGACACAGAGCGCGCACTCGACGCTTTGATCGACGTCGTTTCAAAAAACATCAAGAAGAAAGACGGCGTTAAGCTTGTTGGCTTCGGTACTTTCGCAGTATCATCCCGCAAAGCTCGCGTTGGTCGCAACCCACAAACTGGCGAAGAGATCCAAATCCCAGCTCGCAAAGTTCCTGTGTTCCGCCCAGGCAAAGAGCTTAAGGATGCAGTTCGCTAATTGATTCCATAATAATTAGCTATGAAGAAGCCCCGTACCAAAAGTGCGGGGCTTCTTGCTTCAGAACGATGTTAAAAACTAATTAAACTTCTTCGGCCTCATCGAGGAAATCAACGAGTTTGAATTTTAGCATCTCTTTAGAGGATATAATCCGCATTTCGCCATCCGCGTCGCTATCGTCCTCACGGGCAAGAAGGTATGCATCCTCTTTACTGTGATAGTTAAGCACTATCCACATCTCTCTGGCGGCTTTGTCATAAATGCGAAAGGGCACCATGGTTCATGTTCTCCTTCATGAAAATTTCAATAAAAGCAAGATTATCACGTTCACTCCGAGTAATACAGACCCAGTCAATCTACTGAAAGATGACTCCGTTGTGCGCTGGAACACCCATGCCGGCAGGGATAACCAAAACGATACGAGCGGGTGCTCCCTCGGTTGATAGGGTGTTTGGCAGAGCGGCTGCCGGGATGAAGAAATTATCCCCAGTTTGCATTGGTACTTTTCGGCCAAATTGACCGGCAGAAAATGCGGCTCCCTCCAGAACCACGCAACCTGCAAAGCAGGCTTTCGGGCTTAATTTAACGGAAGCTGAGGGAGCAAGGTCAAGCATGATGACCTGATACCATGGATTAGGGGGATAAATTGTTGTTGAGACGCCTGGCTGTGGGTTGAGCGTTCTTGGTGACCTTTTTAAGGTGTCAGCATACTTTGTACCAAATTGTGATTCGGGTGTTAATAAGGACACGGCCTCGTTGATATGGAGCTGACGGGGGCGACCTGACGCTAGGTCCTCTTGGCCGGCAGCATTGTATTTGCGGTTCCAGTCCCACATCCGCCAGGTTTTTCCGCTTTTTCCTGCGATGACACGCTGGGGTTCAAGAAGCACGACGCCCGGCCCAATGGCATGAGGTACATGCGGCTCTATCTCAAAGAAATCACCGGGCTTGACCGGTACAAACTGTAGAAGGTCTGCGCTAAACTGATTGGCCTCAAGGCGGCGCGCAATATCCGTTTTATCTAAATGTCTGCTAAAACCAATATATAAGCCAGAACCCTCGTCACAGCTCAGAACCAACCAGCTTTCAGGTTTTCCACACTCGTTAGACTTTAGAAGTTTATTGTCATCGGAGGGGTGAATTTGAAGCGATAAGGGTGATGCAGGGTTAATTAACTTAACCAAAATTTCGCAGGTTGTACGCCCTGCAGCGACTAAATTGCCCGAAAGACACTCGGATGTGCGACAAGCGATCAGATCCGCTAGCGTCGCATCGGACACCTGCAGCAGTTTCGATGGAGCCTCTGGATCGCAGCTGACCTCCCACGATTCTCCGATAGGCTGATCGCTATTCGTTGCATGACGCTGTTTGATGCCCTTGGCTAAAGCCTTACCTGCCCATGGGGTTCGGCTGAGAGCCGTAAAGTTGTTTGGGCGCAGAGCTACAGCCTGGGTCAAGTCAAGGTTCAGTAAGCCTCGAGGTGGTGCATCATCAGCTGAAATGGCCACTGAGTTGCTCTCCGCCTAAAATGTGTGCATGAATGTAGTCGACCGATTGTCCGCCGTCGCGGCCGGTATTTAGAACGGTGCGGTAGCCTGATCGGTCCAAGCCGGCTCTTTCAGCCACCAAAGCTACTTTTTGGAAAAATACGCCTACTTGCTGGCTGTCCCAATCTCTCAGTTCAGTGAGATTGCGCGCCTTTTTTTTGGGAATGACGAGAATATGTTGTTTAGCCTGCGGTGAAATATCATTGAAAGCCAAAATATCGTCGTCCTCGTAGACGATATTCGCCGGGATCTCTCGTCTAAGAATTTTATCGAAGATGGTTTCCGCCATAGTGGCCCTCTGGTTTGTAGATACAATGAGCATCCGACTGGAACGTCGAGGATCGCGGCATTTTGATAAAGTTTCAAGCCAAATCACGATCTTGCCTGTGTACACCCGATGAATTTCGATTTGAAGCAAGGCCGTCTTCGTGGTAGCGTTTTAGATACGAAGAACTGTGGGGGTGTCTGAAACTATGAGTTACGAAAAACTAGTGGTCGATAATACTGCCTGCTCGAGACGTTTCCACATCACGTTTGACAGCGAGGCTCCTTTGAAGACTCATGTTGAGGTCAAATGCCCTCACTGCGATCACACCATTTTCGCCGCCGAAAATCACCCGTCTGTGAAACTCGCACGAGACGAGAATCTGGTCCGTACCACATCGCTAAGCCGTAATTTGGTCCGCGAATGTGATTTTAAAGATCCCTATCCAGCGCATAAATGAGCTCTCAAAATTCTGAAAGCCGAGTATTGGTGGTCATTGATCCTGGTGTTCACACTCCAGAGATTGACACGTTTAATCTAATCTCTGTTTTGTCTCCCATTTGTTGCACGTATCATCTTCCAGCTATGTTTGGATTTTCTACGCTGCCAGATAATTTGTCGGCAGTGGCCGGTGTGATTATCCTTGGTAGCGCGGCAAGTGTTTATGACAATTTACCCTGGCAAAGGCCTTTAGAGGCCTTTGTAACAACGGTTGTCGATAGAGGAATTCCCGTGCTTGGTTGCTGTTATGGTCTGCAGATGCTCGCTTACATGTTTGGTGGGCAGGTCGGATACGTCAGGGAATCCAGGGAAAAACTGAAAGGTGTGCGGCGCATCAAAATCATGAATAACCCCATTTGGAGCGTCGGCGAGCGCGATGTCATCGTGACCCATAGCGAGATGGTGACGGAATTACCAAAAGATTTTGACATTTTGGCCACATCGCCGGAGGTGCGTGTTGAGGCGATGCAACATAAGTATCAACCTATTTATGGTTTTCAGTGTCACCCCGAGGCAACTCGTTTATTTTTAGTTGGACATGAGATGTATAGTGATAAAATTGAGTTATCATTACCGGATGGGCGTCACATACTTGATAGATTTGTGCACATGGTCGCTAAGGCTCAATGCTAAAATCGGTGGCTAGATATTGCTGATGGGCAAGTAGTGCCGACAGACGTGAAAATAAAAATCTAAATTAATCAGTAGGTTACGAGTCTAAGTTTAAGCTGGGCTAAATGTTTTTCACCACCTGTCGATAGCCCTCGTAGATCACATGATGTGGTCTGTGTGTTTCAAACCCAATGACAGGAGGTCACTACAATGGGAATGAGAATTCGTACAAACGTTGCGTCGCTTACCGCGCAACGCCGCCTCGGACAAAGCACCGAAGCGACTCAAGGAAGCATGAACAAGTTGTCCAGTGGTTCACGCATCAACAAAGCTGCAGATGACGCCGCCGGACTCGCAATCTCCGAAAACTTACGTGCCGATGTACGCGGATTGAACGTTGCTAAACGCAACGCTCTCGACGGCGTATCCATGGTGCAAACAGCTGAAGGTGGTCTTGAAGAGACAACCAACATGCTGATCCGTCTTCGTGAATTAGCAGTACAATCTGCTTCTGACACGATCGGTATGCAAGAGCGCGAGTTCCTTAACAAGGAATACTTGGCTCTTAAAGATGAGATTGATCGTATAGCACTATCGACCGAGTTCAACGGTACCCACCTTCTCATGGGCGACAATGCTGGAGATTATCCAGATGAGCTTATGACGGGTAACACTGGCGCGAACCCTATGGAAATCCAAGTCGGTAAAGACTATTTCCTTGAGAGTGACGCGATCGGTAACCGTAACCCAGTCAACATCATCAAGATTGACCTGAGCAAACTCAACGTCTTCACTGAAGGCGAAGGCTCACTCAACCTTGGTCGTGCTGAAGGCGGAACCTCGGTTCTATCTAAAGGCGAGGCTCAGCAGTCGATTGCCGCTCTTGACGGCGCAATCAACCGAGTCAATGAGCAGCGCGCATATCTTGGTTCGATCCAAAACCGTTTCCAATCGACCATTGCTAACCTTGGTTCGCAAGTCGAGAACCTAGACACAGCTCGTAGCCGTATCCGCGATACTGATTACGCTGCTGAGACCGCAGTGTTCACGCAGAACAGAATTCTTGAGCAAGCTGGTACATCCGTACTTAGCCAAGCTAACCAGATGCCACAGTTGGCTCTGAGCCTGCTCCAGAACCTGGGCTAATTGAACGACCCGGTTTGTAACTGATAGTGTCTTTTCTGTCATTCACGTGGGGGGAGGATCCCTCCCCCCACTTTTAAAAAAAGGCAGACGGATGCTCCCATACCCAAACTTTGAATCAGACATTCGTGTTTAGTTCCGTGAGTTATTAGTGAATGTGATTAGTAGGATCGATGGTCAGTCTAGGAGTTGCTCTTAGACACATGGTCATCATGCGTGAGCTCTACCTTTGGATGCTTGAGCCTGGACCGAAGCGTTACAGCTGATATAAGGCTGTTCTGCACTAGGAGAGGTGGGGGCGCTGTGGTTGATTTTGGCCTGCGCTACAGCCAGTGCTCCTGCGGAGATCTTACTTGTTTACGCCTAATCGTGTGTTTGCGTTTTGACTCAATATTGATGTTTCCCTAGCCTCTGCCAAACCCTTCGAGAGAGATCTCGGTTGTGTTGGTGGTTTTTGTGTTTTTTGCTACGGGATGGCTTGGCTCTGCTCAGCGTTCATCATCGGCCGAGGTTTATCTCTAAGACAACCCGCCATTTTGTTTAGCTAATCTCGATCAACTCAAGTCAAATCCCACGAAATCCGATCGTTTACCCTAGATTAACAGCTGACTAACTAATCCAGGGCCTAAGATGAACCGGTCGATCTTTATACTGTATTGCTTTCTGGCGGCTCAGGTTTTGAGTAGTTGCGGAGATTCATCCTTTGCTGGTGGGGGCGGAACAAGTCGACTTCCGACTAGTAAGCCTAACACCAAAGGATCCCCCACAGATCAATCGACAGAACAAGATTCGTCTGATTTGCAAAAAAAGCCATGCCCCAAGGTTTCACAGCTAATTTTGGTCATTGATCTTAAATCGGGCTGGTGGGCAGGAGATGGAGCAAAGTTTTTTGATAAGATTATGGGCTCTCTTAGCGGCGCCTGCATTGGGACTGTTCAATTCGAATATCATCACATCCTAGAGGACCGAGGCGAAGGAGGCGTCTTTCCGGGAGGTGTGCTGCAAAAGCAAGGTCTTATGCAGTTTGAATCCATATTCATGCAAAAAGACTGGAACAAATATTCCCAGATTTGGTTTCTTTCGGGGTCTGACGAAGACTCAGATGATTTAAAAACTAGTGATCCTCTATTTAGACGAATCGTATCTTCCGTAGCATCATCAAATGCTCAATTATTTATCGGTGCAGGCTATGGGTCTATTTCCCATGCCAACAAGCTAGCTAATGCCGTGCTTCCAAATGTCGTCTTTTCAACAACTCAAGAAGAAGGCGAACTTTTGCATCCTGAAAGTCGTGGTCTTCCTGTAAAGTCGCTTTTGACAAAAGGCAAACAATTGATCGAGCATGATTTGTTTAATGGCGTAAATACATTGGTTGATGAGGTGTACGAGGAGTTTGGTAATGCGGCTGACGTGGCGAGGAGTGACTTTTTGTCATCTACGACGTCCCTAAAAATTATTGGTCGAAATAGCTCAAATATGCCAAGTATTGCCGTTGGCGAGACGTCCAATAAGCGCCGAGTTGTGATCGATACGGGATTGCAAAGATATTACGGTATCAGTCAGCCGAATGGCTCAGAGACACTCAAATTTTTGCAGAATATTTTGGTGTATCTTGGAAGTCCCTAGGTGAAACCGGTCAATCTTTTAATTTCGCCTCAAGCTCCGCCCATCTGGCATAAAGTCTATCCACCTCAGCCTGAGCCTTATCTGCTGCCAAGCAGGCATCTTGAAGTTTTACAGCACTAGATGAAATCCCAGGATCTTGAGCTTTAGCTTGGGCGGCAGAAAGAGATTCTTCTGCCTCCAGTATTCTAGCTTCCATGGAGTCCCACTCTCGTTGCTCCATATAAGAAAGTTTTTTACTGCCAGAGCGCTTTTGTGTGGTGGTCTCTTGCGCTGGCGCAGCAGTCTTGCTCGTTTCATTCTGCGCAGCGCTGTCGTCTTTGATGAGATCTTTGGTGCGCTGGTGGATTTCGTATTGCCGGTAATCGGCAAAAAACCCATGCCCGCCGTTACCGTCTAATCCCAAGATTCCGGTTGAAACTCTATCCATCAGATAGCGGTCATGTGTCACTAAAATCACGGCACCTGGGAATTCTAAGAGATTATCCTCTAAGACCTCCAGTGTATTGATATCAAGATCATTCGTCGGCTCATCAAGAATCAAGACGTCAGCTGGCTGTTGAAGCAGTCGACCGAGCAATAGCCTGGCGCGCTCGCCACCCGATAGCCGACTCACTGGCGTGTCAAGTTGCTCGGTGCGAAATCCAAAGCTTTTTGCATAACCTGCTACGTGAACTTTTTGATCTCTGACTTGCACGTAGTCACTATCAGCAGCTAGAGCTCTTTTTAGAGTGAGGCCATCGGGTAGTGTCTCGCGGTGCTGATCATAATAGACGACCTTCAACTGATCAGCTGTGGTGACGGTGCCTTGATCTGGGGCAAGTTTTGATTGAAGGATCTTAAGAAGCGTTGACTTACCACTACCATTTGGTCCGGTGAGTCCAAGGCGCATGCCAGGACCTAGTGTCAGACTTAGGTCTTTAAATAGTGTGCGCTCACCGAATGATTTACCGATATCGACGACGTCGATAAGTTTTTTGGTTTTGCGATGTGAAGCAGAGAATTGAAATTCCACCGCTTGTCGTCGGCTTCTGTTGGTTGTGGAGTTCAGCTCGTCTTTAAGTGCCATGGCTGACTTAATTCGGGCTTGCTGTTTTGTTCGGCGCGCCTCGACGCCGCGATTGAGCCATTCTGTCTCAATACGCAGCTTATTGGCCATGCGAGCCATCTGGGAGCTTTGGCCCTCCATGAACTCGGCCTTGCGCCTGAGATACTCACCATAACCACCTTGGACGATAAAATTTCCTCCAGGGTAAATGGGATTAATTTCCACAATCCGCGAGCAAACGTTTTCCATGAAATAGCGGTCGTGGGTGATGATGGCAAACGTGAACCCTGGTCTTTCCAGTAATTCCTCCAGCCATTCTATCCCTTCCAGATCTAGATGATTGGTTGGCTCATCAAGAAGTAATAGCTCAGGCTCTTTGATAAGAGCATGACAGATGGCCAGGCGTTTTTTCCAGCCACCGGAGAGCTCTTTGACTAAAGCCTCAGGATTTTGAAATCTAGCTCGTCCAATCATTTCCGCGAGTGGTCCAGCGGCATCAAAGTGTCCAGCGTCTTTGTGACTATCCTCTAAGACCTGACGAATAGATTTATTTGGATCAAACACGTCCATCTGCGGCACATAGGCGGTCTTAAGCCCGCGGCGAGCCGTGATCAGGCCACTATCGGATGTCTCCTGGCCAGCAAGTATTCGAAGTAGAGTGGATTTGCCTGCGCCATTTGGTCCGATGATGGCAACTCGGTCGCCATCACCTAAGGCAAAATCCATGTCTTTAAATACAGGAACAAGGCCAAAGGTTTTTGTAATGGCCTGGCAACTTACAAGTGGGGCTGCCATTTAAGACTGGGGCGCGGAGTCTTGGCGCGTGATCGGTAAGTGGTGTGGATTGTTATCCGCTCCAGAGACAGCGTAGTAGGTGGTGGCTGCATACTTAGTGGAACGAAGGATTTTCTTTACGATAATCGTCACGTCTCGATCAGGGCCGCCTTGAAGTTTTTTTACGATCTCATTGGTGATCTCCGACACACTATAAATGTCGCCACCTGCAGGCACTGGAGCGGCCTCTGCAACAAGTGCTGCGCGGAGCTCTTCAGAGTTTACGGTGTTGGCTGTGATCGAGGCCTTCAGCATGTCAGTCAGAGACTTCAGATTTCCTTCGATTAAATCACTGATGTAAGACATGGGATTTGCACTCCTTCATGGGCTGACGGGGACACATTTACCCTTAAGATTAAGACATTGCAGTAAAAAAATTATGAGCTCGACAGATATTTTACGGCATCTTGGCGCGAGTACCACTTAAAAAATTTTTAAAGATGATGATAAAAAATTAATCACCGTTCACAGGGTCTAAAAAAACCCGGAGCACATTGGCCCCAGGTTTTTATTTACAACAGATTCTTTGCTTACTGCTTAGCCCTAGTCACGTCAGGAGGCGTCGGCAACAGAGCTTTGCGATCGGCAGGTCCGCCGAAATCAATCAACTCGTAGCCAGCCGTTCCCTCGCGAGCCATGGCCTCAGCATCGATTCCGTAGACGCCAGTCGAGGCCTGCTTAAAGCACTGGCGGGCGATGATGGAGCCTTGATTGTCTACCGTTCCGGTGTTTGTGCCAGTCCAAATTTGGGCGATACCATCGTCGGCGGCGTCCACCGGAGGTTTAGTCAATCCAAAGTAACCTGTGGTGTTAGCCTTCTGAAACGGATGGAAAAAGCCGTTGGGTGTCATGGATAGATTATTTTGTAGTGCTTTTCTGATGCTTGTACCTTTTACTGGTACCAAAGAAGTGTCCCTGATAGCCCCTGATGAGGCGCAGCCTTTCAAAAGGCCAGTTGAGTCAGCGGAGATATTAAAGACAAATCCACGCGTGGCTTCATCCATGCCGGATCCAGGGTTATGCCAGTAGGACATATTGCCTTCGCCGGAGTCGGGATTCATATCAAAGGCTACGTACTTATAAGCCTCCATTTTGTCGTTCGTGGCCGGACCAAAATTCACGACACCGTTTGTATCAAAAGCATTGCCGATCGACGTAGTTTCTACGTTGGCCATGCGTAGTTCGTAGACGACTTTGTTGTCGACTTTGGCGTACTGAATGGACATAACTTGATTGTAGTTAGGTTTATTTCCAAAGGTCTTATCTATGGTGATATTGAGGACGCCTTTATAGGATGCGTCATCACCATTTGGATTGTGGGTGAGCTTCATGGTTCTGGTCGCAAGTTCTGTTTTGCCCGGCAGCGGAAACTGCGCTGTGACTTCGCTCACATAGCTACTTCCAGATTTAGTCATTTGAGCCTTGGTGAGCGGCATGGTTTTGCCAGCGACAGCCGCGGCAGCCTCCATGTTTGGTTTAAAGTCCAAGACGTCACCGTCATTGGCAGGAAGTCTTTGTCCAGCTTTATTGGCCTGACAAAGCATCATTTGAATCATGCCAAGTGTTTCATCAACGATGGCGGAAACTTGCTTAGCTTCTTCACGGGCGAATGAAACCATACAGGCCTCGGATGTATTGCCTGTCTTTTTTGCTAAACCGTTGCTAGTGCCTAAGGTTCTTCCATCTGGGGATGGTCTGGCGCCAACGGCCATATCTTGGTCGAATTCGTAGCACGTCTCATCATTATTTGGTCTGCGCTGAACTCTAATAGCTTTCGGCACGCAAGTTTCAGCGCGACCATTTAGCATATTCATGGCCTCTTCTTTTTTCTCTCGCAAAGGACGCTCACGCTCATTTTCATCAGCGAGGGTCGTAGAGCTACTTTGTGGCGCCACGGAAATGGACAGACCAAGCGGATAGGCTGGCGTCATGCCAGAAGATTCTTCCGATGAATCTTTACTTTTCTTTTTGCCGCATGCGTTCCAGGTGAGTGCGCCGGCAATCAGGCACGTGCCAACGAAGGTTAATTTACCAAGACGTGATAGCTTCATGATGCATTCCTTTGCTTATGAAAACTTATGGAAACTGCGATATTCTACTAGAGATGTCGGTGTTTCTCAAAAATGAATCATGAGTTTAAAAGGCTGGCCGCCATTTGACTCAGAGCTGCCAGCTGCAATACAATTTTGACGCTAGAATGTATCGGTGGCCAAAATTTAACCAAGAGGTGCGTTATGTTTTTAAGAGTTCAGGTTTGTCGAGCTGTAGTTGTTGCTGGAAGCCTATTAGCCGTTTCCGGCTGCGGCAAAAAAGAAGACAAGGGAAGCGGCCAAACAACTGGAGCCCCGCAGGTTTATCCCCCAACGGCTCTTGTCACGCCCAGCACCCTTGTAAACTCGGCTGGAACTGGTGCGGTGAATTTATTTGCCTTGGCGTCAGATTTGAACGTCAGTCCAACACCAAAAAATTACCTCGGCCTTGCTGCTCCGACGGAGCCAAGTGATTCCACCACGAAAACAACAATCATGAATACGGTCAAAGAGCGATTGTTCTCACCAGGCCCCACCAACATGCTTGAACTCGTCAAAAGTGTTGATCGCCGCATGGGCGAGTACGATAGGCGTGTATCTGAGATGGAAAAAGTTCCAAGTTGCCTGAGCAGTACTCCGGTGGATGTTTCAAGCACGTTTTCTGTGCCGGCCGCGTCAGGCGAAACAACGTTTCCGCTCTTTGGCCAATGCCAGGAAACAATGAATCCCGGTCTGACAATTATGTTTGGCAAAAAAGATAACGATTGGTACCTCGTCGACGGTGCGACGAAAGATCTTGATGGAAGTGATTCGTGTGTGATGACCATGGCTAAAATCTCGGGTACTAGTAACCTAGACCGAATTGTTGATGGCTACATGGTGGTTGTGTATCAAGGTAAGACGGATAATTTCACAGGATCCACTGCTCTTCTTCACTACAAGGCAAACGTGACGACTGGTACCTTGGAGTTTACTGCAGGTGGCCACGGAATCGGTGCCCAGCAAGTGCACGCGAAAAGCAGCAAGGATTATCTCTATGTGCGGGTGCAGACCGGGCAAGGAACATCAGCTGGAACGCTGTACCATGCCTGTTTCAGCACAGCAAACCTCGCAAGCGTCGATTTTGCTAATTGTAGTAGCCTTCAAGGCTCTTTGGAGTTGGTCTCATTGGGATCCAAAGCCCTAGGGTCTTATCCCTTGGGCGGAAGTAGTAATCCGGTCCTTGGTAGTGAGGCTAATAATGTAGATCTCAGGGCTCTTGTGCCTAATTTCTGCGGAAAACTGGCGACGGCATTCACAGCTATTCCGAAGTTTGGTGGATAAGCAACCGCTGGATTCTCGCTTTAAATAGCATTTGAAAAATCCCCGCAAACCAACAAGGCTTGCGGGGATTAACTTATTGTAGAGAATCTAAACCACAACGTCGGAGTAGGTGTTTCCAGGCGGACAAAGGCGCGGTCAACGCCAAAGGATAAATATAGCGGAGTTGATAGCAAACCCAATTAAAAGTCCAATCACACCATAACTGTACTGCGAACTAAGACCTTCCATCACCGCATAGAAAACCGCAAACAATATTATGGCACTGATGCGCGCCTCCTTCTCGGCAAAACGAATCACCCGTTCGCAAAATTCCTCGGCTGGCTTTCTGGGGATTATAAAGCCCACGCCTAAAGCTGATAATATGCCTACGACTAGCATGGCTTGATTAGTCAACGCGCTTAACTCCTTGTTAAAGCGATCAATGATCGAAATATGGCTCGGATTCTTTTGATTCGGAATGCATGAGGCCTTCCTGAATATCTTGACTTGGTGGATCTGTCAGCTGCTCACCTAAAAAACCTTCAAGTTCCAGAGATCTATTAGGACATGTGCTGTAGCGGCAGCGACTATTGCAACAGACGTATCCGGTTTTGCATTGGCCATTGTGAGTGCAGGACTGACCAGAGCCACCCTTGCTACAAGTCCCTTCGATGCAGCCTCTGCCAAGCTAGGTAATGATATTAAAAAGAGGATGTAGAAAAAACGTTTTAGTCGGAGTTTCGTGACTTCAAACATCGACGGGTCTCCCGGTGTACAAATGCATGAGCAAAAAAGTTTAACGCTATACTTATAACTAACATTAAAATTCAGTCAATACGTCAAGTTGCCATATCAACGTCGATCCTGTTGAGCTAACATGAATGGACGTTGTTTTTTTGGGGAGATCCATAGTGTTCAGTAATAGAGACGGTGAGCCGCCACGGCCCGACCATCACACAGATCTTGTGAAGTCTCTTAAACAGTTGCGTGGCCCAGATTTTGTTCAGGCCGTTTTGAACGCATCAGTAGGGATAAATGATATTCTCATTGAGGAAGAGTATGTGGAACCAACCCCACACAACGATTCTGCTGCCGAGTTCTATTACGACTTCTATACGCCATTGAGTATCGCGTGTTTAAACCAAGATGATTTTGCTGTAGCTGAACTTATTAAACACGGCGCCCACGTAACGCGGTACGTGCAGTTTCCAGATGGTTCCACGGGTACTTGGAGGGCCACGTACGTCGTTCACCGGATGCCTAGGTATGAGCCACATATTTTAAATATTTTCGTGGACACGAATCCAGGCCTGATTGGGATAGGGGAGCGTCGGTATGATTTTCCTGACGGTTTTTTGGGAATCCCCATACAGGATAAAACTGAGGAAAATGATGCTTTGACGGACGCGATAACGACGCTCAAGAAAGAATTGCATGACATACAAAACATCCAGCGTAGGGATGGCGACCGGATACTGACGGCCGAGGAGTTGGAAACGTTCAGTGGTGGTGTTCTTTGGATCAAAAAACCTACGTTGTCGGACATGTGTGCAAACATGACTCGCAGGCTTAACGTTCATATTAATCGACAACAAACCCTACTAGAGCTTTTAGGAGTCGGCAAGGGGGACGCTGGGACGATCTTGAAACTTTTGAGGAGTGCAGCCAAAAAAGAACTCAAGGAGGCGATAACATCAAACGATGCACCTGAATGGATGAAAACATCTGCGCTTTTTTACGCGATACAAACAAATGATGTCGACGCCGTTCAGAAAATTTTAGCTCGCGGCGTTAATGTTAATACAGGTGGGCCTGGAGGCAAGACAGCCGTCGGGCTTGCCATTGACGTTGCAAATGTTGATGTCTTAGAGCTTTTGATTAAGGCAGGTGCAAAACTTGATATAGCTTGCGCCTGGGCGCCAAGATTATCTGATCCCGATGAGTACAACCATGGTCATTGTTTTACTGCGATGTATTATGCTGTGGGGTGCGGATGGACTCAAGGTGTCAAGGTCCTTTTAGAGCATGGGGTTGGTGCGCTTACGGGTTCTTTCCATAACGAAGCCCTGGGTGATCTTAAAAGATACAAGCCAGTTCGAGATGGAGGCTATGACATGAGTGAGACTCTTGAAAATCCACGCAACTCGCCGGCCTCTGACCAGCTGATATACAAGTTTATCGGACAAAACGGTTGGCATGATCGCGGCCTAGGCGGCCCTCTTCACTGGGCATTAGAGGCAACAAAGCAGTGGCATGTTCGCCACTGGCCAAAGCGCTCTGTAAAAACTCAAAAAGAACTACTGAAGCTACTCGGTGATGCTTGTATTGAAGAGGTTAATACCTTGCGATCCCAGAGTAAGCGAGTAACCCCTGTGCATTGGTCCAAGATTTTAAATGATTTAATTCGGACATTGCCGCTGGGTCAAGTCGCGGCGATTCTTGGAAAGCGCTGGGATGAGGCTGAAGACTTCATGCTTGGTTACTTCGATGAAGAAATTTCAACGAAATCTGGTCGAGCAGATCTGGCGATCGATTATGCCAAACATGTTTACGAGGGACGGTGGCCAGAGTCCTTTGATCTCATACACGGAAGTAAAAAATAAATCCTCCATAAGCAAGATGACTCACGCCAACTTGACGTATTGAACCGTAGGAATCTTCGTGTGATGATGCTCTGGTAGTCCAAACCTTTTCGGAAACCCGGGAGGATCTTTAAAATGCGCTATCGCCAAATCATTTTGTTTTTAGTAGTCACGTTCTTCGGTACGATGTCTCAATCCAATGCTTCCGCCCAGTCATGTGAGGAGATTGCGGATCAGCAAGCTCGCTTAGCCTACCGTGATGTTTATAGTCGCGTATTAAGTGATTGCAGGTCAGGTCAGCCTAGTCTTTGTCGCAGTGATCTTGATTGTTTATTAGATCAGAGGTGTGTGTCAGGCCGCTGTGTCACGCGACCAGAGACTTGCGTAACCCGCTGTGCGGCGAGATACCCAAATGGTGATTGCAGACAATATGATGCCGACTATTGCGGCGTTGATCCTCAATGTACGCAGCACTGTGTGTCCCGCTATCCAAATGGCGAGTGTCGAGAATACGGTCCTGATCTTTGTGGAAGACGGCCTCTGACTTGCGTGGAGAAGTGTGACGCGAGGTATCCTAATGGTAGCTGCCGAGCTTATGGCACAGACTACTGTGGTGTAAGTCCGGTTTGTAGCGCTCACTGTGTGTCGCGCTATCCAAATGGCGAGTGCCGAGAGTATGGCGCTGATCGGTGTAGTGGGTAATCTCGCGTTCTAGGTCATCTTTGCCACGAGCCGGTCGAGGGCATCCGCAAATCTCTTTTTTGCCTTAGCGTCAAATGGTGGTGGGCCACCGCCGGAGGGCATTCCAGTCATGTTGCCGCTGCGGAGCTCTTGCATCAGGTTACGGGTGGCTAACAGATCGCCGATAGATCTAGGGTCGTAGACCGTGCCTTGAGCGCTTAGGCCATTGGCACCCTTAGCTACAATGCGCGAAGCCAGTGGAACGTCTGATGTGATGACGAGATCCCCTGCTCCCACTTCATTGGCGATGTGATCATCGGCGGCATCAAATCCCCCATGAACACGAATAGCAGAAAATAGGGCTCCCTGTGGAATTCTTGGCTGGGTGTTTCCCACGACCACCACTGGGATCGAGCGTCTCTGGGCGGCAGCGAATACTAGATCTCTTACAATCGCCGGGCAGCCATCATTATCAATCCAAATACGCATCAAAACTCTCTGTTACGGCGGATACTTACGTTTAAAGCTGTGAAAGTGCTGGATTTTCTGTTAGACCCAGGGCTCCAGTCTTGCGATCTCTCTGCCTGAAATGTCTTCGGCATCATGCTTTTTAAGCTACAATATTGCAGACAACAACCAAAAAGGAACCCGAGTGGTACTTAAATTCATCCAGAAATTCACAAAATCTAGTAACAGCAATCCGATAGTTGAAAAATCGACACCCCCTAGCAAACCCGCAGTCAAAACGCCCATCGTGACTAAGACGTCTGGGATCTCGTTTGAACAGCTTAAACTCATTGATCCAATTCTCAGAGCCGTCAAAGCTGAGGGCTATGAATCTCCGAGTCCCATCCAGCAGCAGGCGATCCCGCCGGTCCTGGCGGGTCGGGATCTTCTGGGGTGTGCACAAACGGGTACCGGAAAAACGGCTGCGTTTGCGTTGCCCATCCTTCAGCGCCTCTCGGCGGAGCCCTCCCGGTCGAAGGATGTTCGCGTTCTGGTTCTCGCCCCAACCAGAGAGTTGGCCCTCCAAATTGGCGAGAGCTTTAAGTCTTATGGTCGAAATCTGCCTCTAAAATCGGCGGTTGTTTTTGGGGGCGTCGGTCTTGAGCCTCAGATCTCCACTCTAAAGCGTGGGGTCGACATACTCGTCGCCACCCCTGGTCGACTCATTGATCTTATGGAACGAGGTGCCGTTCACTTTCGAGGTCTATCGGTGCTCGTCCTTGACGAAGCTGACCGAATGCTCGATATGGGTTTTATACATGACATTAAGCGCATCATTAAAGTCTTGCCGCAGAAGCGTCAAAACTTGCTCTTCTCGGCAACGATTCCAAAAGAGGTCAAAGGCCTGATCGATTCTATCCTTCGTGATCCGGTAAAGGTCGAAGTGGCGCCCGTGTCATCGACGAGCGAGCAAGTTGAGCAGCGGGCCTATTTTGTTGGCCGAGCTGATAAGAAGGACTTATTACTACATATTCTTGATACGGAAGCTGTAACGAGAGCTCTGGTATTTACGCGCACCAAGCATAATGCCAATAAGCTAGAGAAATTTCTGATGGATTCCGGAATTAAAGCCGCAGCCATTCACGGCAATAAGTCGCAAGGGGCAAGGCAGCGAGCTCTTGAGGGCTTTCGTAGTGGACAAGTTCGTATTCTTGTCGCAAGTGATATCGCAGCTCGCGGCATCGACATCGATGCCATTTCCCACGTCATCAACTTTGAGATGCCAAACGAGCCTGAGACATACGTCCACCGAATTGGTCGCACAGGGCGAGCTGAGGCTCGCGGCGTAGCCCTTTCATTCTGTGACCGTGAAGAGCAGAAGTATCTGATCGATGTAGAAAAAATAACGCGAAAAAAAGTTCCAGTTGTGACCGATCATCCGTATACTGCGGGCGCCGATGCGCCTGTGCCGCCGAGGCAGCAACGCGGACCGAGGCCAAACCGCCAGGGTGCTCGGCGATCAAATCGTTCCAGGGTGACCTCTGCTCGCTAGTTATTTGGTAAACGTACCTCTCTATAGCCATTGGGTGTTTTGGTTCTCCGCATGATTGGCGTTAAATCCACCAGCGTCGACCCCCTGCGGCTTCTGAGCAAAACGAGGGTGCTTTTTTGTAAGGTCCCTATATTACGAACTTAAAATGACCTTACTTAAGTTTAAGACTTAAAGTACCGAACGGAAAAAACGGGTGGGGGGGGCGTGGATTTTAGACCAAATTCTTTACATATTTTTGTCGTTTCGGCTTTTTTAAATGGCTGTGCGCAGTCTAATTTTACTGGGGGATCCGCTCCAGCGCCTAAAAGCATTCAACCCAGTCAGGAACAGGATAGTGGACGTCCCACAACCGGTGGAATGCCCCAGCAAGTGAAAAGTTGCTGGGTAGCCATTAGTGGAGCGAGAATCGGAATGGTGAATGATAATTCCGAAAGCAGTTTTCCACGCACTAAATCTGGCAAGCCTATCGGCCATGGAGAGGTATTTGACTCCAGGGGTGGAGTCTTTTTGGAGAGTCGAAGTGGGCCATATATGTTTGAAAGTTCAGCGGGCAGGTCTGACATAAGTTCTATATTGATCGCGCCAGGCATGACTTTGGAATTTGACGCCTGGGGGGATCTTTCAAATCGGCCATTTAAGCAAGAGGGTCCGTTTATAGGATATTTTAGCGTTCATGATCTTCCAGAAAACCAAGCATTCGAGGAACAACTCCGAGCGAAACCGGATTTGCCTTTGTGGGTTAGTGATTACCTAAAACGTGGTCCCGTGGTTGCGAAGCTTAGCCTTATTCCACTTGGTGGAGGCGCAAGAGCCATCAAAGTTAGCGCCGTATCGGGAGGGGTTTGTGATGACGGGAAATGATTGATCTTTAAGAGTCCATTATTTGTATTGAAATATCGGGTAGATCAACAGCCCTAAGCGTTAAGAAACGTCCAAAGCGGATAAGGTGAAGTGGTAGGTGTGGCTTTTTTTTTTTCGGACTGATACTCAGCGGGCTGCGTGTATTTACAAGCTCTGATCATATAGGTGAATATGCTGGGGTCAAAGTCAGGGTCATCAAGTAAAAAACCAAATGCCATCTTAGTGGCGGTGCAGCTGCCCGGGGTCACTGATCTTGAGCATCGCTCGTCAATTGACGAGCTGGCGCGCCTTGTTAAGACTCTCGGGCTTAACGTGGTTGCTACGGTATCACAAAAACGAAAGTCACTCTCGGCATCAAGTGTGGTTGGCGAAGGTAAACTTAAAGATATTGCGCGCTGGACCGGTGGAACCGGCATTGTGCCTGGCTTTACTAAACATACGAGCCAGGTGGGTGTTAACGAAGATATTGAAATAGGGGACGACGAAGAGTCGTTTTCGGATCAAGTTGACGCCGATGAAGACCAGCTTGACGAGCCAAAACGATCGAGCGACCAAGCTGAATACGTGGTCTTTGATAATGAACTGACTCCGACTCAGTCAAAAAATCTCGAAGAGGCTCTTGGCGCAGAAGTCATGGATAGAACGGGCGTCATTGTGGAAATTTTTCACAGGCACGCTAAGACTCCGGCTGCGAAAGCTCAAGTTGAGATTGCGCGGTTGACTTATCTCACGCCGCGAATCAGAGCTACGGGTGGCGGTGATCGACAGGGTGGTGGTATCGGGGCCAAGGGGGCAGGTGAGACCCAGCACGAGCTCGACCGACGACGAATTCGCGACCGGATCGCAGAACTTCGAGAGGATATCGAGCGCATTCACAAGGAAGAAGCTCTTCGCCGTGAAAGGCGCAGCGAGCACATGAAGCTAGCGCTCGTAGGGTACACTAATGCGGGTAAAAGCTCTTTGATGCGCGCCTTGACGGGTAGTGAGGTGTTAGTTGCCGACAAACTATTTGCAACACTGGACACGACTGTTCGTACGATCTACCCCGAGACCAAGCCAAAAATTTTAGTCTCAGACACAGTCGGATTTATTAAAAAACTGCCCCATGACCTTGTGGCAAGCTTTAGGTCGACTTTGGATGAAGCTCTGGACGCATCACTGCTGCTTTATGTGGTTGACGCCTCTGATCCAAGTTTTAGGTCTCAACTCGAAACCACAAAGACGGTTCTTGGAGAAATCGGGGCTACGTCCGTAGATAATCTTTTGATTCTCAATAAAGAAGATAGACTGTCAGAACTTGAAAAGGCGGCGCTCAGGCGAGAATTCCCGGAGGCCATTTTCCTAAGCACCATTAATCCGGCTAGTGTTAAAAAGCTCCGTGATATTTGCGTTCAGCATTTTGAGAAGAAGATGATCGACGCATCTTTTAATATTCCCTACGCAAAGTCGGCGGCCGTTGCAGAAATTCATTCCGTCATGCGGGTTTTGTCTGAAACGCATGATGAGCATGGCACCCATGTTAAAGCTCGCGGTTTTCTGGCTGAGATTGAGCGGATTAAGAAGACTCATAAGCTGACACCGTAGTTGTGGAGCACTTGCGAGATAGGTTGTTGATTCTAAACTAATGCATACATTTTTTTTGCGGAGAATTTGATGGCTTGGTGGCCGTTGATTTGTTTTCGCTGGATGGCTTATTAAAAACGGCACCTTTCTTTATGGCGTCTTCAAGTAGCTTTATACTTTTAGCATTGTATAGACTGACATACACGGCATACCGTTCAACAGCTTGGCCAGGTGTAATGGCTTTTGAGAGGGTGCCTACGATCTCGAGCTTGTTGCCATTTTTAATTAACAGAGGTCCCCCCGAATCTCCAGCATGCGTCATTCCATATATAACGGGCCCGGTCGGCTTGCCAGTGGTGGGATCAAGCTCACGCGCATAAACTTGGATGATTCCAAGAACCTCTTCAAGTAAATTCTCGATTTTATTGGGAGCCGATCGTTTTATCGAGAGCCGCCCATCATCCGAAGCGGACTTGAGGCCGAAGCCCACCATGACAGCGTCCGAGAATCGTTGCGGCTTTGGGAGCTTGAAAAGGCTTGGTATAGAGACGTCACTTTGCGTAAACGTGTTATTTGCAAAAATTAGAACTGCGAAATCACTAGCGACTCCGTTAATATCAGTGGTCTTGGTATTTGGAGATTGGTTAACAAGGATTGTTGTCGGTTTGGCAGCCGTTCTTTTTGAGGCCTGTAGCATTCCGATAGTCCATGGTGACGTTGGCTGCAGTACATAGGTGGATTCGGGAGTCGCCGTCATGCAGTGCGCGGCAGTAATTACGACGTTATGACCAACGATCGTGCCGGTGCATTGCTGAATCGTCCCGGACATTTCTGAAACAATTAATACCACACTTGGATAATCAGAGGTTTCCGTTCCGCCCTCAATGTTTAACGAACTCTGGTCCGCAATTGTTTGCTTTTTACATAATTGAGAGGCTTGCTGAGAGGGGGGTGGCGCACAGCAACTCAAAGTGGCTAAAAGTAAAATGTGTTTGACAACGTCCATTAAGTCGTATCGACCCGTCGGCTTCCTAGCTAAACTAAACTGCAGAAAGTGTGCGATTATGGCCACTTATAAGGACTATTTGCAAATTGCGTAAACGCGCTTTGTCTAATTAACCAGTAATATCGCCTCCATCCACTATGCTCCCACCGGTTAAGATAGCCGGTGTGATGATGCTGCCGCATTGATGACGGCGGCGATTCTAGCTGCTGATTGTATAGCTTCTGGTGGCAGTCCCGCTTTTTTCAGTTCGTGAGCATGGGACTTCACGCAGTTTTGGCACCCTGCAATAGCCGATACGGCGAGGCAATAAATCTCAAACGTGGTTTTATCTATTCCAGGTTTACCGATAACTTGCATCCTGAGTTTTGCCGGAAGTTTTCCGACCTCCTCATCTTCTAGCATGTGCAGAAACCGGTAGTAGATGTTATTCATCGCCATAATGGAGGCCGCAGCTTTTGCCGCTGCGACCTCTTCTGGTGAGACGCTGTCCTTAAACTCTACTTCTAAGGATTCTCTTAGGGCGGTAGACCCCGTAGCGTACGCGCACGCAAGTGCGGTGCCCTTGATCTGGTTGAGAGTGAGACCGGGCGCTCCCTCCTCTGTCAGCACGGCGCCAAGATTAATTTTGGTGTCTCTTGCAAAATCTCCGAGGCTATCTCGGAATTGTTCAAGGCTCATGACTAATACTCCTTTCTATTAGGTGACTGTCGGTTAGCCCAAAGTTTTTTCGCCAGGCTGCCAGTTACAAGGGCAGAGCTCATCAGTTTGTAAAGCGTCCAAGACTCGTAAAATCTCTTTTGGGTTTCTACCCACGGAGAGATCATTAACTGACACGTGCCTAATGATCCCGTTTGGGTCCACAACGTATGTGGCTCTCTGTGCGACGCCTTCGGCTTCATCGATGATGCCCAGTGAGGTTGAAAGTTCGCGTTTAATGTCGGAAAGCATCGGAAAAGGCAGAGTCTTGAGCTCTTCCTTTTGGCTTCGCCAGGCAAGATGCACGAACTCGTTGTCTGTGCTAGCCGTCAAAACTTGTGCCTCTCGGCTATTGAATTCCTTATTGAGGTCACCAAAGGCTTTTATTTCGGTTGGGCAAACAAACGTGAAGTCTTTTGGGTAGAAGAAAATCACGGCCCATTTGCCCTTCAGGCTTTCGCTGGAGTAGTCGATAATTCCTGTTTTAGGATCATTGCTAACGACTGCTTTCATGTTAAAAGATGGAAACTTTTTGCCGACGCCTAACATATGTCACCCCTTTTTAGGTTTTTGGGATCAGAGAACAAGCCACCATGGCTTTTCCATCTCCCGTTTGAGATACCTATCGCCCCGTTTGCTATATTTATAAAATTGATTAAAAATATGATATGATAGATAATATCTATTATTTAGCTAACTGACCGTAAGGACTAATTAAATGCCATCTTTAAGTCAGCTGGAATACGCGATCGCCGTGGATACGCACAGGCATTTCGCCCGTGCTGCCAAAGCTTGCTACGTGACGCAGCCGACCCTGTCAGCACAGTTAGCTAAGCTTGAAGATGAGATCGGAGTCGTTTTATTTGATCGCTCTGCACAGCCCATTGTTCCAACGACTGAGGGTCTTGCGATCCTTGCGCAAGCAAGAGTCGTGGTTGCCGAGTTTCGAAAAATTTCTGCCATAGCGGCAGGAGCTACGCAGGAGGTGGTGGGAGATCTTACAATTGGAGTTATCCCCACCGTTGCTCCGTATCTAGTTCCGCTTTTTCTTGAAGACTTTGCAAAAGCGCATGAAAAATTAAAAATTGACGTACGTGAGATGACTACGGCTCAGATAACAGAAAGTCTGGGTAGGGAGAGTATCGATGTGGGGATTCTGGCAATTCCCGTGGAAGGGATAAATTTTTCGACCAAGTTTCTCTACCGTGAGCCATTTTATCTATACGCGAATAAAGCCCATCACCTTGCAAAATTTAAGAAAGTAACCGCAAGTGATATTGACGGTAAAGATCTTTGGCTACTAGAGGAAGGCCATTGTCTGCGCGGACAGGTTCTACAAGCTTGTCAGATCAAGGGTCGAAAGCCTGCCTTGTCCAACGTTCGATTTGAGAGTGGCTCAGTGGAAACCTTAAAGCAGTTAGTACGTCAAGGGGTTGGCTACACGTTAATTCCTCATCTTGCGATTGGTGAGGAGGATGATGTTAGCGTGGTCTCTTTTGAAGAGCCGATGCCGGCGAGAGATATTGGTCTTATGTTTCGAAGAGAGCAGCTAAAAAGGCCGGCGACTGAGGCGCTTGCAAAGTCTATTCAAGAAACGCTACCCAGATCGTTGATAAAGCTTGCTAAAGAGTCTACTGGTCTTGCAGTTCACGCTCAAAAAGAGCAGAATTGAGCGGTGTCAGTCCGTCCGACTGGGAATTGGAGCAGCGATGAATAATGCAAAAGTAACAGTTTACTACGATGGGCTTTGCGTGCTCTGTTCTAGGGAGATTGATCACTACCGAAGATCTCGCGGAGCTGATCTCATTAACTTCGTGGATATCTGTGCGCCTGGATTTGATCCAGCATCTCATGGAGTTGATCCAAAAGCGGTTCACCGCGTCATGCATGTCAAGCGAGCTGATGGCACACTCGCAACTGAAGTCGACGCATTCATTGCGATCTGGACGACCCTGCCTGGTTACTGGCTATTGGCGAGGATTGCTCGCTACGGCTTTGTGAGATTTTTTCTAAATATCGGCTACCAGTTGTTTGTTCGAGTCAGACCATATCTGCCTCGCCGCAGTGCTGATATCTACGCGTGTGCAGATAGTCCTTACTGTGACGTGTCCGATCAGAAAAAGGCTAGCCAACCAACAAAGAAGTCTTAATCAGTTCGTGATTTCTGGTTCTGTTGGTACGAAATCAAAAGTGTCCTTCAGATTAGCTTTCATACCAGAGATGTAGAGAGATTTCGGTCCATAGAAAGCTAAGCTCGTTCCGTAACATTCAAGTGCGGCCACTGACTGGGAGTCGGCAATCAGGGCCGTATATCTATAGTCCGTGTTGCCAAATTCATTTTTACTCACGTGCTGTTTGTTCTCTCCAGAGAAAATCAGCTCACTTTGTTGAGGTATTTTTCGAGCATTTTGCGAAGGCTTCAATAAAAGTGCGCAGCCTGTCGCGAGGTAACCTGAGTCCCTAACCACCCCAAAACTTATATGATCGGTGTTAGCCGGAAGAAAAAGGTCTTTCTTCAGCAATAGCTTATCTCCGAGGGCGATCTGGATAATCGTATTTGTGTCGCCGGTTTGAGCGTAAACTCCAGAGGAGAAAAACATCACAAAGAAGAGTGCGGTTAAAAATGACTTCATGGTTCGTTACTCCGTGGAAAAATAACTCAAGAGCGCGGGATATCATGCGCCCTATTTTTGTGCAACGGTTGTTTTTTAAAGCCTATGGCCTGTTTTTGTTGGTGGGAGCATTGGTCGATTTTACTGGAGGTTACAGATGGTTGTAATCTTCTGTAACAACGGCCGAAGTGCATTTTGTGGTAAATTTTAGGCATATCATCATGTAGACTGGATGATAGATCGCCTTTGTCTGATGAACGGCTATTTTCATTTTCCAAGTTAGATCCTCCCAATTTAACGGAGGTAGGGTTTAGGGAGTTGGAGTGCTGATGCGAATGTCTTGTTTTTTGGTCGTCCTATTGTCGGCGACGATGGCTAGTTTTGTCGGTTCGTGTAAGCCGCGAGGTGACGGCGGCTCGTCTCAGGTCAAGAGAGTCCAGTTTTCGCAGACGAAGGCGGCGAAGGCGGCCAGAAGAAAATGTGAGTCAGCCAGTGATGCAACCAGTCGAAATATCTGCTTTCTGTCGGAGTATGCAAGTGGCCTGCTCTCGCAAACGTCTGATTACGACGATATTAGTAATCAGGTCAGAGAGAAGCTTGAGCAAAAGAGAATAAAAAAATTCCTTCCCATGTCAATCTATCGCATAGCTCCCAAGCAGGGAGGTGTGTGCTTTAGTTCCTCTGAAAATCCGATTGAGTCTGAGAATTTTTGGAACAATCAAGTCGAGCCTCTGCGTAAACAGATTGAGCACGTCGCAGAATTCTTGGCTCAGTACCACGTTGATCTTGATGGTCAAGATCCTGGACCTTTTGGCGTAAAAGATGTCGAGCTATGTCCGATTACTGTAACCGATGGTCGCAAGATCTCTCTGCATGGTTCTACACTGACGATTGGGCTTCCCGTCAAAGGCGTGCTCTCGACTACCTATGGGTGGTATTCTTTCGTGGAACTTCGAAAAATGTGGGACAGCGGTGATATCTTTGAGCGAACCTATTCTGTCAAACAATCTGCAGTGGACCTTTTTGCTGGTAAACAAACTCCTTTTGTATGGCGTCTGGGAAATCCGGTTGGCCAGATTCGAAACGCGCTTCGTCAGTTCCTTAGAGTAAAGGGAGACGATTTGACCTCCAGGCTTGAAAAGCTTCAAGGTTCCCCCTCGCGATTATCGAGTGAAGATGAAGGTAGAACGATACGTACAGTCATGCATCTTGATGAGTCGTCTCCTGAAGCGAATCAAAATTATATTCCTGAAGTCTTGAAAGAAACCAAGGCGAGCCTTGACGGAATTTTGAAAACAGGAAAAGGCTCAGATCTTATCGCAGAGTGGCTTTGCCAGGCTGAAAACTCCGCTAACTCCGCTCAGATTAGCACGGCAGCCATTGGCGGTTTAATGGAGCGTTCTGACTCGACGTCTGTAAAATATGACATCAAAGCATCATGGGTGGCTGTTGCAAACTTTCACAATATCAATGTTGATGTTTTCGGCGCCTTCAATCAGCAAAATCGGTTTATCGAGACGCCAAAATCAAGCGGGCAGAGTCTCGACTTTCAAGTGAAGGCTGAGGGCAAAGTGGTCGTTGTGACGGGTGACCAAGTTAACGTATCCGCAGCCATGAATTTTTTGATGCCTAGTATTCAGCGAAGTCTCCAGTCAGAGACTCTTTACCTCGCAGTACGAAATGTAGCCTCAGTTCCTGACCGCTCGCAGTGGTGCGTCGGACGGGGCGCCCCTTGATGCAAAATAACCATTGGTTCTTAAGATTCCTGCGTGGCACTGACCGTAAAGTGCTGCTCATGGCAGCATTCACGCTTAGTCCGCTGTTTATCGGGCTCGTCGGATTGATATTTGTAAGGGAGGGCGGTCTGCTCGGAGATTTTCTGGCTCGGGCTTACGTCATCACAAATATCATTACGATCATTATATTTCTCTCACTCGGTTTTCTGGTTATGGCTTTTGATGGGGAAAGTCGTCGTGGCCACCCTTCGAGTAGCCCTATAGACCCGACAGTCAAAGTGACGTTTATTGGAAGTGCTCTTCAAGCTGCTGCCATGACGGCAGCTTGGTTTGCAGGAGCCCAAGGTGTGCTTGGGCCATTGCATGTTATCCCGGGCGTGGTAGCAGCGGGGACGCTGCTGACTCTGGTATGGGTGTCTTGGTCGAAACGCTAGCTGGTTTTGCCTAGTGTTCATTTACACCTCTCGCCTCGACTCGCTCGATAACTCATTACTCCCAGCTATTTTTGCTGAGTTTGCATGGGTATAGCTAACTACGCCCCAACAAGCGCGATTTTTAAAGGCCTAAGACCATTGACTAACCATATGCAATCATTGGTTTTTTTTGAAGTATTTAAAATTATCCTTTAGTTACGCTGGATTTTTTCGATCCTGGATTAGTGGCTCTAGGAGAGGCTGGATGGGATTCAGCAAGAAAAAACATATCGACATATTAGATTTAAAGACGGTGCTTATACTGGATAAGGACATCGGCTCTTTGAAGCTTTTACAAATTTACATAGAAAACCTTGGAGCCCATCATGTTCTCGCGGTTCAGGATCTCGCCGAAGCGTGGCTCTACGTGAATACGAAAAAAATCGATTTAGTTGTTACAGACTGGAAATTTAAAGATTCAAATGGCTTGACGTTCTATGAACGTATTCGCTCTTCACCGAAGATGCAAAAAATGCCAATTATCTTGGTCTCAGGATTCGTCACGAAAACTGAGATCGAAGCCACAAAAAAAGATTCTAGGATGCGCTTTTTAGTGAAACCTTTCCCCGAGGATCTCTTTTTTGGATGCGTTCATCAACTCTTTAAATTTAAGCCACCGTATAAGGGCACCAAAGATCTGGCGCGAAATAAGTGTCATCAAAATCAGCTAGATGTTACCCCGCTTGGCATGGAAAAACCAACCAAGCAATCCAACGTCGTCGTGTTGAAAGGGGATGGTCGTTTTGCGGATCGAGGCATTGAGATCCACAAAGGGCAAGGGATCGATCGTAGTCTTGGAATCGAGGTACACGAGGGTCCTGGGAGTATATCGGGGCGAGGTACGACCGTGGACCCGGGAGAGCAGGTCGATCGCAGTCTTGGAATTGATGTCCAAAAATACACCCAAAGTGGTGGCAGTCAAAACGTCATTGTTGATGGGAATGACGGATCTAAACCTGGTTTCGTCATTAAAGTGCAAGATAGTCAGCGCGGCGGTTGGGACTTGGATAGAAATCAGGAGACGCTTAGTCCCAAAGCCAATGACTTGCTTCACTCCGAATTAGGAGCGGGCGTTAGAACTGCTGCTGATAGATCGCCTTTCAAAGCCACATCAGCGGATAATAATCTAGCCTGGAGGCAGTCCGACCACCAAACGGGCAAAGGTTTTACAATAGCGGAGCCGAGAAAGACTTCATCTGGGTGGGCTGTAAGAGTTAACGTGGAAAAAAAACCTGCTCAGACGCAGTCGGGCCAGGGGAAAAAAATAATCTATACAGATCTTAAGGCCAGCACACCGCAGGAAGATGGAGCGGGCCATGATCTGCAGGTTAACTCAGATCCAAGTCGAACAACGAGCTCCCAAAGTCCTCTCAACCAAGAATCTGGTCAGAATTCCGGTGATTGGTCCATGGCCCTTGAGCAAAAAGAGCGAGCGACAGCTCAGATCAACGGTCGAAGTAATCCTTCTGGGGGTTCAAGCATCGGTACCAGTATGACATCCGTGCAACGGGCGGCCGCAGTAACACCGCGCATCGAGTACGCTAAGACGAAACCTATGGGCTCTGAGAAAATACAAGACGATGTTCGACAATCTGGAGATGAATCAGATGTTGATCTGCAGGATTTACCGCCATTAGAAACCCGTAAGCGGAACGAAGACTTTAGATCCGTATTGGAAGTCAACGGCTATTTTGATAATCCACCAGGTATTCTTGAACTGTTTCCGTCGACGCCAAGACGGGTCATGATCATCGACGATGATCCTGCTCAGCTTAACCTTATTGAGAGCTACCTGCGCAAGCTTAGCTCGATCGACATAGAGAAGTATACGGGCGCTTACGATGCTTGGCAGGCGTTGAGTCTTGGCACTTATGACTTGGTAATCACGGAATGGCGCTTGAAGGCCATGTCAGGACTTTGTCTTTATAATAGAATCCGAAACTCCCGAAAGATGGCTCGCCTGCCAGTTATTGTTATGTCAGGCTTTCTTCACAAGGAAGACATTCGACTTTTGGATGAGAACTCCTACACGAACGTTCTAGAAAAACCGCTCCAGTTAAAGCCATTTTTAAAAATTCTTTCCAGTACGATCGCAGAAGCTAACGCCCATACAAGATCGCTAAATCGTGCCGTAGAACTGATGAGCTCTTTCGGATCGAATCCTCCAGATCTATCGATCATAGTCGAAAAAATGCCACTAGAACGTACGGAAGCGGCCCAGTTTGTCTTATCAGCGGCTCAATATTTCTTTTGTGAAGGTAAATATGCTGAATCAGAAAAAATGCTTAAAGCAGCTCTTCGTCTCAAGCCAGATAGCCTTGAAGTGAAATGTGAGCTTGCTAAAGTCTATCATCGGACAAATAGACCTGCAGATGCCTTATTGATTTTAAAAAGTGCCGAGAAGAAAGCGCCTGGGGCTATAGAACGACTATGTCTCATGGGTGAGTTGGGTTTAAAGCTGAATCAAATTGAAGAAGCACAAGTATGCTTCAAAAAAGTTTTACAGATTGATGAAGAGAATCAGTTCGCCAAGGATGGGGCCACAATTGCCGACAACGTGCTCAATCATATCGAGGGTTACGGACGAAAAAACCTTACAGAAAAATTTGCAAGTTCATTGAATATTATTGGGATTACCCTGGTTCGAAACAATAAAATCCAGGAAGGCATCGAGCAATATCGTGCTGCCAGTTCGTTTGTCGATGATATGTTGATCCGCGCGAAACTTAATTTTAATATTGGATTAGCCTATCTGCGATCTGGACGTCTTGAGGAGGCGGAAGATTGGCTTAGGAAAGCTGATAGCGTAGCCAATGGTGAATTACCCAAGGCCGCGATCTATGCCGAAAAGGTTAGCGCACTTAGAAGACGCGGCAGTAAATCATCGGAAGATTTGTCAAAAGATATTGAAAATATTTTCTCTTTAAACGAAGCGCCTGAACAAAAGTGATGCTTGAAATGAGGTTGTGGGCCTTAGGGTCTTTACATGGGTCTCTTATTTTGTAAAATCCGACGTGTTTTTACAAAGTTTATCTTTCAATAAACCCACCGAGTCTATAAATGACGGATATGTTTTCGAGGCTAGGCCGCGCCGGTTACTTCGCGATTCCGGCGCGGGTTTTCGAGGAGTACATTTTAAAACGAGAATTAGTTTAAGGGTCCTGGTTCAACGACGTCCGCATAGCACTGACCAAGGTCAGACTCGTCGTTGGTTTTTGAATCGCGGAAGACTCCGTAGAATTTTCCTGATTCAGTGATGATTCTTAGCATGGCGCCCGAACGGTCGGTCGCCTCAAATACTATTTCGCCGCCTTTTCGCGAAACTTTTGCTGGGATCACTACGGTTGTCTGTATTGAGTCACCGGATAGCTTAATAGCAGCTGGTTTTGAGCTGGTTGCCATCTCTCCGTAAACTTTTCGCCAGTGATCGCCACACTTAATTATTTTAAATTGAGCGGATTCGGCGCCGCTGGTAGCAGCGTTGTTAATTATCTGTTCGAGACGAAGAGTCACGTTGGCTCCAAAACCACGCGTATCAAGAGACATGTCAAATATTGTGGGGACGATCGTGCGCTTGATATTTGCAGAATATTCATTGCCGCCTTTAAAGTTGTAACAGCTCGGGCAGTTCATGGGATCAAGACTCGTAAACTTCCAGTTTAGTAGTTCTTTATTGCTTGAATCAGAGATGCTTAAGGTCACAGGTTTCTTGTTTATGCAAAGTTTCGAAGCCTTTGCTCTAAGCTTAGAAACAGCCTCTTGGGTGGACGCGGAACTGATGCTCTTGACTTTGTAGCATCCAAAAATTTCGTCGCCAGCGCTTTGTTCGCTTCGAGCTGCTGATAGGCTAGCCTCAGACGTCTCAGTCGTTTTACAGGATGCGAAGTTTAAAATAAAAGAAGAAGATAAGATCATCATCAGGGTGCGTTTCATGAGGTTAACTCCCAATTTAAAAGAGAACAGATCCCCTTATTCTATCATAACCTTGCTCAGCAGGGCCATGCTGGCTCGTGCGCACTTGGATTTCTTATTTATCCATAGATTTTAGGGTATTGCCGGAGAAAAATGTAGTGCTTTAACTTGGAAGTGCGGTACTCTCGCGGTGTGAGCGAGTAAATCAACCCAGGGGTGAATAAATGAGTCAAAGTGATCCCAAAAAACTAACTGAATTTGAAAAGTATGTATTGATCGACAAGGGTACCGAGCGACCCAACACCGGTCTCTACACTCATTTCAAACAAGAAGGGACCTATCACTGTAAACAATGCGGAGTTCCCCTGTACCGTAGTGGTGACAAATTTGATTCCGGATGTGGTTGGCCGAGTTTCGATCAAGAGATCCCAGGGGCCGTGACGAGAACTCCCGACGTCGACGGGCGAAGAACAGAAATCATTTGTACAGCATGCAAAGGTCATCTGGGCCACGTTTTTCACGGCGAGCAGTACACGGCAAAAAACACGCGTCACTGTGTCAACAGTGTCAGTGTTAAATTTGTACCTAAAGAGTCGGCTGATTACCGACAGGCCGTATTTGCCAGTGGTTGCTTTTGGGGGACTGAATATTTTCTGGCCCGCTTGCCGGGCGTCATCAAGACGATGGTTGGATATTCTGGCGGCCAAACTCAAAACCCTACCTATGAGGCGGTCTGTTCTGGAAAAACCGGGCACGTGGAGTGCGTGCAGGTGACCTATGATCCAAAAGTTGTCGACTTTCAAACTCTAGCTAAAGTTTTTTTTGAAACGCACGACTTTACGCAAGTTGATGGCCAGGGTCCAGACCGCGGTTCGCAGTATCTGTCAGTTCTCTTTTACGGCAATGATCAAGAAAAACAGGCAGCCGAGGAGTTACTTAAAGTGCTCAAGTCAAAAGGTTTTGAGGTTGCCACCAAATTGCGAGCAGCTGAAACCTTCTGGCCCGGCGAGGAGTACCACCGAGATTACTACGAGCGCCGCGGTGAGACGCCGTACTGTCACCGGTACAAAAAGGTTTTTTAGATCGGTAATTTACTCACGTCCATGCCTGTGGCAGTAATTTGATAAATTCTGACATGACGGGTATCATATTGGCTCAGATGATTGGGCCTAATTTGCCCTGAATTTTAGGAGATAAAGTCTTATGTTGAGCGGTGGTGTTATAGGGCTCTTGATTGCAGTTGGCGTGATATTACTTCTCACGTTCTATGTCGTTGGCATTTATAACAATCTAGTCACTCTTCGAAACCGTTTCAAAAATGCGTTTTCGCAAATCGACGTCCAGCTTAAGAGGCGCTACGATTTGATCCCGAATTTGGTTGAGACGGCCAAAGGTTACATGAAACATGAAAAAGAAACCCTTGAGGCTGTGATTAAGGCGCGAAATACAGCACTTGCGGCATCCCAACGAGCAGCTTCAGATCCAGGCGAGGCATCAGCTATGCAGGGTTTATCGACCGCAGAGCTCGCCCTTGCTGGGTCAGTCAATCGATTCTTGGGTTTAACCGAGGCCTATCCCGACCTCAAGGCCAATAGCAATATGCTATCCATTCAAGAAGAATTAACGAGTACGGAAAATAAAATTTCATTTGCTCGTCAGGCATTTAATGATGCTGTAACTGAGTACAATACGTCGACTGAGGTGTTCCCAAATAATATCATCGCTGGAATGTGGCGATTTCAGACGGCCGCATTATTCGAGCTCAGTGAAGCTTCGCAGCGTGAGCCTGTAAAAGTCAGTTTTTAAAGTAGTCAGCAATCACATCGTGAGTTAGCTGTGAATTTTTTTGCTCATCAAGATATCGCGCGGCGCAACACCAAGTGGCTTATTGCGTACTTTGTCGCAGCAGTGATCGCGATTATAGTTGCGGTCTATCTTGCGTTTATGGCGGTTTTGTCGCTTTCGGTAACTGATAAAGGCCAGTCTTTTTCTTTCCTGACCTGGGATCCCAGTATTTTCTTCAGTGTTGCCGGCGTCGTCGTGGTCATCATCGCCGCTGGAAGTGTCTATGAGATCCTTCGACTTTCGGACAACGGAGCAGTTGTCGCCGAGCAGCTTGGAGGTCAGAAGATACCGCCAAACACCAGAAATTTGCGGGAACGAGTTCTCTTGAACGTGGTGGAGGAAATGGCTATTGCTTCCGGCACTCCCGTGCCGGAAGTTTATCTTTTGGCCGATGAGGGTGGCATCAACGCCTTTGCTGCTGGTACGACTCCCCAAAATGCTGTCATCGGTGTGACAAGGGGATGTGTGGAAGCCTTGAAGAGGGACGAACTCCAGGCGGTCGTTGCCCACGAGTTTAGTCATATCTTAAACGGTGATATGCGGATGAACCTTCGTATGATGGGCCTTTTGCATGGCATCATGCTCCTAGCCATGATTGGTTACGAGCTGATCAGTAATCTTGGTGGCCGCTCAAGCAGGAGGTCCAAGGACTCTGGTCAAGCGATGTTGATGATTCTTGCAATGGGTGTGTTGTTAATGGTGATTGGATATATCGGTGTATTATTTGCACGATTAATACAGGCTGCGGTATCTAGGCAGCGCGAGTTTTTGGCGGACGCATCGGCTGTGCAGTTTACAAGAAACCCTGGTGCGATTGCTGATGCTCTGAAGCGCATCGGCGGTTGGATGGACAAATCAACCGTAGAAACAGTCCGCGCTAAAGAAGCATGTCACATGTTTTTTGCGGAAGGTCTTGGCAGGGATTGGTTCGCAACTCATCCACCCTTGGATGAGCGCATTCGCCGAATTGACAGTAAATTTACGGGTAGATTCGAGACCACAAAGAAGGTCGAGTATACCGAGGCTGACGTGGTAGATCGTCGCCTGTTTAAGCTGGCGGGCGGCGGAACAACTGGGCGACTAGTTACGGCTGTCGCAGCTTTTGGTGGGAGGGGCTCCAATGAAGCCTCGGCGCATAAAATCGCCAAGGATGCAGCTGAGAGTTTTTCAAAAAAACCAACGGACGCATTGAGTCATGTTGGAAATCCCGCTGAAGAGCACGTACAACAAGCTAATCGAATACTTTCTGAAATTGATGAAGACATACAAGATGAAGCGAGAGATCCGATGGGAGCCATGGCGGTCATTTGTGGTCTTTTAATGACTCATTCGGCTAAGGACGTTTTGGAAAAGCAAAAACAAATGATTCAAAATGCCGGTCCGCAGGGATTAATCGACGGCGTGATCTTGCTCTTACCAAAACTTAAAAGTCTCAAGCCTGAGGCGCGACTGCCACTCGTCTGTCTTGCATCGCCTGCGATCGGGCAACTTTCTAGTCAGCAAAAATCCAGTTTCACGAAGCTCGTCAACGATCTGATTGAGGCGGACTCCGGCTGGACCATATTTGAGTTTGCCTTACAGCGCTATATTACAGGGCGCATCCTTGCAGTGGGGCCAAACACGCCATCACCAAGACTCACTAAAGAAAGTGTCCGGAGTGCTTTTGCGGAAATTCTTTCAGCTCTTGCGCATTTTGGCGGGGATCACGCAGCTGATTGTTACCGCGCCGGATGGGATGCCTACGAGATGAATGGTCGTCGGTTACCTCTGCGCTCGGTTAGTGAGTGCAGTCCGAAGAATCTTGATGCCGCGCTTGATATCCTCGCCAAGGCAGGATTTTCAGAGGCCCAGAGAATGCTGCGGGGTTTTTGCACCTGTATCAGTCACGATCGAAAAACTACGATCATTGAACTCGAACTTATCCGCGTGATCTCAGACTCCCTTGGGTGCCCGATGCCGCCCATTTTGCCGGTAGTAAATTAGGCGGCAGTATTTGAAGATTGATATGTGCGATCATTTTTTTACAAAAACGGAGAAGACGCAATATGATTAAAATAATTGGAACTGGAGCACTGCTGTCTTCTTTAATCTGCGCGAGTGCTTGTGCTAGGCAGTTGGCCACTCCTGCGCCAGCGGTAGCGTCCTCCGATTCATCCGGCATTTTTGTCGGTGGCCAATGTTTGCGCAAGGTTCTTCAGGAACGCGGTGGTGTCACCGTGGTCTCCACGGCAGTGCATCCAACACCAAAAGAAGCCTCGTCGAAAGTGATTGAAGCCCATGAAAAAGTAAAAGAAGCTGTCAAGGCGCTAAACTTGCCTGATTTTGCCCCTGAAACTGAAGCGTATTCAGTTGAGGAAGAGCGAGAGTACAAGAGCGACAAGTGGATCAAGAAGGGGTTTCGAGCAACTATGGCTACTCGCTTTGAAACTTCAGATATTACTAGGCTGGGCGAGATCATAGGGACTGCAAGCAGCGCTGGCGCCGAGCGCGTCGGCAACCTCGGGACGTTTGTGTCACCTGAAAAGATGAAAGCCGAGCGTGAGGCTTGTCTCGAAACAGCTACGCAGAATGCAGTTGCTAAGGCGGCCCGCCTTGCGGCAGGAGGCGGCGTCAAGGTCGGGGAGCTATTACAAGTGACTGAGAACATGGGATACGGTAGTAGGGCTCTTGGTGGCCCAGGCTCACTAGGTGTAAGGGCTATGGCAGCTGCAGGGCTAGAGGGCGACGCAAATGTACCCAATCCTTCGGTTCAGGCCAAGGCCGAGGATGTGTCCGTCGAGGTCACGGCACGGTTCGCAGTCCGTCTTTAGTCGTTTTGTGCAGGATTTTTAAGGTAACGCTTGAACTGGCTGTCATTGTTCTAAAACAAAAAAACCACCTTAGTGCTACAGCAGCACACTTGGTGGTTTTTTTGAAAGCGACGATCACTTATTTAGTGAAGTCTTCGCCTTGCCAAGCAGTTTTAGATTAGGTGCACCCTGAATCGCGACTTTAACTATATTGAGCTTGCGAGTAGCAGAATTAGTTTGATCAAGGCGACTCAAAGAATCTTAGCATATTTAGCTTTCATTTTTTGGGTAATCCGGTGCCTAAATGAGGTGTGATCACATTCGACGCGAAGAATTCCTCGTCCATCCAGCGAGGAGGGCGTGACAATAAACAACACGTTTTTATTGTCGCTTTGAGAAAACATTCACTTTAACTTCTGATGTAGCAGAGGCATTTGCACACTCACTAGGCCATCTGGGGGGTATGGGTGGAGCCGAAAAACCCTTAAATGGATTCCCATTTTCGTCCAGCCACTTTGGCCCAATGTTTATGTTTACTGTGCCCGTTGAAACTAAGTCGTCTATCCTTAAAAAATTTGTTTGGTTTGTGGGCAAGGCATAGTACTTATTTGGAGGCCGAGCTAGATCAAAAAACCATCCAAATTTTCCTGATCCGTAATTGTTCGGTTCATATCTGGAAAAAAATGGCGTATTGTTATCGGCCTTTCCGGGGAAGTTCAATCCCAGGCAAGGGTTGACGTGTCTTTCAACCTTAAGTTCAACATATAAATCCATTGGACCAATGTCAAAGCTACCAAGGCTTTTTATACTTCTCACTGTCTTGTCGTGCGTTCCGGTAAATGTTAATGTCCTTTGGAGTGCTTTCTGACAGTTCCCATTATCGTCTTCATATGAGTCTTCTGGGCACATAGGCGGTTCGGGTGTTTGATCGCAACTGCTTGCGACAGACCCTTGGATCGATGAAGCAGCGGACGTATCGCCGGAAAAGCCGATCAACCCATTTTGATCAATATCCAGCCCCAAAGCATCCTCGATAACTAAAAGACGGATTTCATTTTGAAGATAGGATTTACCTTGGACAGCATAAGATAAAATCGGGACGTCTAGGTTGTAGTATACGCCTGGTCCAGAGCCGGTGCCCGCAATTGTGAAATAACCCTGGTTGTTTGGGAGTGCCCCCATAAAGCGAATTTTGGGTTGCCCAAAGCTTAGTACTTCATGGGGCCCTACAACACCTTCTTCGGTGTACATCACGTGATTTTTACAGTCTTTTCTAAATACCCATGGCTGTTCAACGAACCTAAACGGTATGGTCGGAACCGTGCCCAGTTCAATTTGAGCAAAGTTCTTGCCTGTTATGGGCGTAAAAGTGCCCGTAGCCCTCGGTTTTACATTAGATCGACCTATAGTCGAATCGGGATACATGTTAGCTAAGTGAGCTGTTCGCGTGGAGAAGTACACCCAAGGCAATACGGCTCCTTTGCCTGTCACAGGCGCCACTCTGAACAAATAATTATTATTATTTCTCAAACCCCTAACCTCGACGGTTGCCTGATCTCCCAGTCGATAAATTTCTGGATTAGAACCTACTCCTGGATAGTAGGGAACCCAGTCCCTGCCGTTGGTCAAACTGTATTCAATTTTGTAGTCTTGTATGATCATATATGCAGGACTTGATGTCCTTAGACAGGAGACTGCATACATACTAAGAAATGCTGAACGATTACCGGGCGCAATATCTAGCGAGCGTCTTGGTACATAGTCTCGCCATCCAATACTGATCAGCTCATCCCAAGCTTCTTGGGACGTAATTCTATCGGCCTTCGCCGGATCATCCCAAAAGGTGTCAAAACATCTATAAAGTTGGTTGTACGGGTCTAGCTTCCAGGCACCATGGATTCTGATGAATCCTGAGTTACCGAGTAGAACTTCTTTCCCTGGCGTAATGGCGTAAACGTAAAGATAGACGAATTTAAACCACTGGTGTTCGCGAGCTCTTTCATCGCCGCCCTCAACATCTGGTTTTATGATGTGACTCTCAAATCTGTCTATGGGGATCTCGAAAGCGAAGGACTTTTGGTCAGACCTACACCTACCCTTAAATATGGAGCTTTCAATAGCTGAAAAATCACCAACCAGTACACCGCCCCTGTCGCGTGACGAACCCGCATAGACTCTCACTTGGGCTGGACCACTTCTGAGACAGACAAAACCTCGTGCCGCGCCGGCGTAGATACCCTGAATAAAACCTTGTCCGTCGGAGGGCGGAGGGCTTGAAGCTTTTATCGTTTCCTTGGTGAAAATGGGCGTAGATGGAGAACTGAAAGGGCCTTGGCCTCGGCTACTAATGCCGGCAACGCGAAAAATGTACTTGGAATCAAATTTTAGACCAGAAACCCGCACCCAAAAAGATTCGTTGTCACTGGGCCATGGAGTATAACGGACGTTGCGGGAAAAAGACTGGTCCCACATATTGGAAATTCTGAATTTGGCGTCCGTCCATGTGACCCCATTGTCGGTGGACTGCTGCACAATATGGCCGGTGAGGACAGTTCCACCGCTACTTTCGTGAACGATACTAAACTTCACTGTTTCACTTTTGACAGGCATCCACATTGCAAACTGATCCCGCTGAATTTCTACAATTTTTGGTACTTGTGGGTTACTGTTTTGACCTGTGCCAGCACTAGAGTTGCTTTGACCAGTGCCAGCACTAGAGTTGCTTTGACCAGTGCCAGCATTAGAGGCGATCTGACTTGGACTCACAGCAGTGACGGTAGCCTGGACTTCTTGTTTAGCGCTAC
>Ga0315901_10000458_pt1 | contig 60508 bp, 54 predicted proteins | sample LakEriMetagenome_10_FD_203761 | JGI IMG/M metagenome (GOLD analysis project Ga0315901, IMG submission 203761) | Freshwater fungal communities from buoy surface, Lake Erie, Ohio, United States - Buoy 2 MA116 | ecosystem: Environmental > Aquatic > Freshwater > Lake | place: USA: Lake Erie, Ohio... | reverse complement strand
CGCAAAACAGCGGCATGCCCAATCGTCCGAGCCCGGCCGCCAGGGTGGACTTGCCAGCCCCGGCCGGCCCGGTGAAGGCAATGACCTGCCCATCATGCGCCACTGCCGAGGCGTGGAGTGGCAAGAAGCCGTTGAGGCAGGCTACGGCGGCGTAAATGCTGCCATTGAGCCACAGTTCTTCTGCGGCACGGTCGCCCCCCGCGGCGCGCTGAACAGTGATGCCCTGCCCCCGTCGATATATGAACCGGGTGCCATCTTCAGCATGGAGCAGAAAAGCATTCTCCGCCAGCCGGTACTGCCCCGGTGGCACCACCACCCCACCAAGACAGGCGGGAACGCGCCCTTCGGCCAGGCGAGTTTCGCACGCCAGCAAGGCCTGCGATTGCTCGGGCGTGCGCTGCGGATTCATACCTTGCGGTGTGACGCGGTCCCGCCGCGAGGTCAATCGCCACAAGAGGCGCACAAGTCCCACTTTTGCGCCAGATAGCGTGTGGAAAACGCCGCTCTGCCGGTTGTGGGCACCAGATGTGGTGGGTAACGCCGTTGGCAGGGAGTACCTTGCGCCTGCCATGCCTGCCCCGCTGATCTCGCCGTCGATCCTTTCCGCTGACTTTGCCCGGCTGGGCGAGGAAGTGCGCGCGATCGACGCAGCCGGAGCAGACTGGATCCACGTCGATGTGATGGACGGCCATTACGTGCCCAACATTACCATTGGGCCGATGGTGGTAAAGGCACTGCGCCCGCACACCGACAAGCCGCTCGACGTGCACCTGATGATCAGCCCAGTAGACAGCTATCTTGCTGCCTTTGCCGAGGCCGGGGCGGACATCATCACGGTCCACCCCGAAGCTGGGCCTCACATTCACCGCACAGTGCAGGCCATCAAGGGGCTCGGCAAGCTGGCTGGCGTTTCGCTCAATCCCGGCACACCGGCAAAAATGCTCGACTACCTGATCGACGAGATCGACCTGGTCCTGGTGATGAGCGTCAATCCCGGGTTTGGCGGGCAAAGCTTCATCCACAGCCAACTTCGCAAGATTGAGGCTGTGCGCAAGGCCATCGACAAAAGCGGGCGCGACATCCGGCTTGAGGTCGATGGCGGAGTCGATGTCGAAACGGCAAGGCTCTGCGTTGCCGCCGGCGCCGATGTGCTGGTGGCCGGAACGGCAACCTTCCGCGGCGGTCCGGAGCGCTATGCCGCCAATATCGCTGCGCTCAAGGGGCAGGACTAGCATGGCCGAGGCGATGAATCCGCCACGCGATGAACATGCCCCGGCCGCCGCGTCTGCCAACAGCTCCACCGAGGCCGACATCGCGATCCCTCTGGGAGGCGAAAGCGAGGCAGCAACGATTACCCCCGCCGCCAAGCCCGAAGTTCAAAGCGAATTGATCGAACCCGGCCGGGCCTTGGCCCTGGCAGACTTCAATCCTCCGGTGCTTGGTGCCGGCGAACGCCTGCTCCGCATGGCCTATCGTTTGGGTGTGCCGGGATCGACTCTGGCGGCACCGTTCCGCAAGCCCTCCAAGCCGCGGCTGCTGGCCACTGTGCTCAATCCGCTGCCTGGCAACAAGGTGGCCGGGACCGCACTCAGGGCGGGGCACTTTCTCGTTCACGGCGTCAAGGCACCGATTGCGCAGATTGATTTCGCAGGCGCCGCCCGGCTGACGCCGCCACTCGAACGGGCGGTGCATTCATTCGCCTGGCTGGCGGATCTTGAGGCCTGCGCCGCTCGTGAACAGGTCGTGCCGGTGGCCGAGCGGGTTCTGGCAGCCTGGCTGGCTGCCAACCCTTCACCCCCTGCAAAGCCCGGCAAGGGTCCGGCCTGGACCTTGGCCAATGCCGGCATGCGCGAGCTTAACTGGCTGATCCATGCGCCGCTGATCCTTTCCGGCAGTGACAAGACGCAGCGCGCCCGGGTGCTGGCGGCGATGAACGACACCGCCCGGTGGCTCGACAAGAATGTCGGTCGGGCGGAGGACCTGCTGGGCGAAGTTTCCGGCTGGTGCGGAATCGTCGCGGCCGGGCTGCTGCTGCCCGATGGCAAGCCGCGTCGTCTCTATGGCGAAGCGGGCTTGATCAAGGCGCTGGGTGAGCTGGTTGGCGACGATGGCGGCGTCCTTTCGCGCAGTCCACTCGGACAGATGGAGGCCATCGCCCTGCTGGTAAAGCTGCGCGCCTGCTACCAGGCGGTGCGCCGCGATCCGCCGGCCGCGATCGAAGCGATCACCGCTTTGCTGGTCCCACCGCTGCTGGCACTGACTCATGGCGATGGCTCGCTCGGATCGTGGCAGGGGGGCTGGGCCGTCGATGCCGACGAAGTGGCAGCATTGGTGGCGGCTTCGGGGGTCCGAACCCGTCCGCTGCGCGACGTGCGGCAGTGGGGCTACCAGCGGGTCGTTGCGCAAAAGTCGATCCTTCAGTTCGATGCCGCACCGCCGCCGCTGGCGAAACATGCCCGCACCGGCTGTGCCTCGACCCTGGCTTTCGAGCTGTCCCATCAGGGCCAGCGGATCGTCATCAACTGTGGCGGTGCGGCCTGCGCCGGCGGACTGATCCCGGTGCGGCTCGAACAGGGCTTGCGCGCTACGGCCGCCCATTCAACCCTGGTGCTCGACGATGCCAATTCGACCGCCGTGCTGATCAATGGTCGGATTGGCGGTGGTGTCTCCGAGGTCGAGGTCGATCGGCGCACGATTGCCGGTGAGAAGCTCAGTGGCGCGACCCGGCTAGAAGCCAGCCACAATGGTTATGTCGCCCGCTATGGCCTGACGCACCGGCGCATCCTGATCCTGCGCGATGAAGGCACCGAGCTGCGCGGCGAGGACCTGCTGGTTCCCGCCGGAGGCAAGGGCAAGAGCGGAAAGGTCAGCTTCGCGATCCGGTTCCACCTTGGCTCCGGGATCGAGGTTGGCCTTAGCGAGGATGGCCAGGGGGCGGGGCTGGCCCTGCCCGACGGTTCGTATTGGCAGTTCCGTGCTGGCGGGCGAGTGACGGTAGAGGAAAGCCTCTGGGCCGATGGGCTCGGTCGTCCGCAGCCAGTGCAGCAGCTGGTGTTGCAGGGCATGGTATCACGCGGCGGGGGCAACTTTGCCTGGCTGCTGAAGAAGATGGGGTAGCATTACAGTGAGCAAGGTAGCGATCCGCCGGGCACTGCTTTCGGTGTCCGACAAGGCCGGGCTGGTGGAGCTTGGGCAGGCCCTGGCAGCGCGCGGGGTTCAGCTGGTTTCGACCGGTGGTACGGCTAAGGCACTTCGCGACGCCGGGCTCAGCGTTCAGGACATCTCAGAGCTGACCGGCTTTCCCGAGATGATGGATGGCCGGGTTAAGACGCTGCACCCTAAGGTTCATGGCGGGCTGCTGGCAGTGCGCGACAATCCCGAGCACGCCTCCGCCATGGCCGAACACCAGATTGGCGCGATCGACCTGGTGGTGGTCAATCTCTACCCGTTCGAAGCGACTGTGGCCAAGGGCGCAGACCGTGATGAAATCATCGAGAACATCGACATTGGCGGTCCGTCCATGGTCCGTTCGGCAGCGAAGAACCATGCCTATGTAACGATCGTCACCGATCCAGCGGACTACACCGGATTGCTGGCGGAACTGGAAACCAATGATGGCGCGACCTCCTATGATTTTCGCCGCCTGATGGCGGCACGGGCCTATGCCGCAACGGCAGCTTACGACAGCATGATCAGCCAGTGGTTCGCCTTCGCCGACCAGCAGGAAACCTTCCCGGAAACGCTGGCCGTGATCGGCCAGCGGGCCGAAGAACTGCGCTACGGCGAGAACCCGCACCAGCGAGCCGCGCTGTATGTGCCCCGCGGGCCACACAGTCATGGCATCGCTCAGGCACGGCAGATTCAGGGCAAGGAGCTGTCCTACAATAATTACAATGACGCCGATGCCGCGCTGGAGCTGGCCGCAGAATTCCGCGGCCAGGACCCGGCTGTGGTGATCGTGAAGCACGCCAACCCCTGCGGCGTTGCCCAGGGCGCAAGCTTGCTCGAAGCCTGGACCGGCGCGCTCCAGTGCGATGACGTTTCGGCCTTCGGTGGGATCGTTGCGGTCAACACCCCGCTCGATGGGCCGACCGCCGAGGCGATCTGCCAGATCTTCACCGAAGTGGTCGTCGCGCCGGATGCCGATGAGGCTGCCATCGCTGCCTTCGCGAAAAAGAAGAACCTCCGGCTCCTGCTTACCGGCGATCTGCCCGACCCGCGCCGCAGCGGACTGATGGTCAAGCCGATTACTGGGGGACTGCTGGTCCAGAGCCGCGACAATGGCGCAATCGGCGCTGGCGACCTCAAGGTTGTGACCAAGCGCGCGCCAACTGACCAGGAATTGAAGGACTGCCTGTTCGCCTGGACCGTCGCACGCCACGTCAAATCGAACGCCATCGTCTATGCCAAGGACGGGATTACCGCCGGGATCGGCGCTGGGCAGATGAACCGCCGCGATAGCTCGCGCATTGCCGCAATGAAGGCCGCCGAAGCCGCCCAGAAGTTCGGCTGGACGCAAAGCCGGGCGGTGGGCAGCGCTGTTGCTTCCGACGCCTTTTTCCCCTTCGCTGACGGTTTGCTGGCTGCAGCCGAAGCCGGAGCCACGGCGGTTATCCAACCTGGCGGATCGATTCGTGACGAGGAAGTTGTCGCTGCGGCCGACGCCGCCGGACTGGCCATGGTCTTCACCGGGATGCGCCACTTCCGGCATTGATCCATCGCTTGGTCGCAACAGTTGGTCGTTTCGTCGCGCGACTGGGCAGGTGCCTGAAATGTTCACTCGACGGTAAGCGATTTTTTCGCATGGCAGCTTGCGATATTCATTCACGAGATGTCGTTCGTCATGGGCCTGTTTAAATCCGATCTGCTCCGCTCTTTTGGTCTTGGCTTTGTGCTGGGCGCGGCGCTGCTGGTTGGTGGCATGTGGGCGCAGAGCGAAGAGGGCCTGTCCGGCAAGGTAATCCCCAAGGCCGAAGCGGCGGCACCGCTGCCGGATCGCACTCGCTGAAGCGACAGCCCGACGCGGGCTTCACCAGCGGCCCGTTCCAGCCTATACTGCCGCCATGGCAAGCCTGCATCATCACCATGAGCATTCCGGTCCACGGTTGATCGACGCGGCGCGCGCCGCGCTGATCGAGGCCGGGGAGCAATGGACCGACATGCGGGCCGAGGTGTTCCACGTGTTGGCCGCACAGGACCGCCCGGCTTCGGCCTATGACATCGCCGAAAACGTCTCGAAAGGCCGGGGGAAGCGGGTAGCGGCCAATTCCGTCTACCGGATCCTTGACCTCTTCGTGAAGACCAACCTGGCGCGGCGGGTGGAAAGCGCCAATGCCTATATTGCCAATACCCATCCGGGTTGTCGGCATGACTGCATTTTCCTGATTTGCGACGTCTGCAGCCGCGTGGTCCACATCGATGATGACCGGCTGACTGGTGCGCTGGTCGATGCGGCGCGCGGTGCCGGTTTTGCCGATATCCGCCCGGTGGTGGAACTGCGCGGGGTCTGCGCGCGCTGCTCCTAACCGATCTGCGTCAGACTAAGGACGTTGCCATCGGGATCGGCGAACCAGGCAACCTTCGCGCCGCCATCGGGTGAGTGCCAGATGCCGTTCGCGTCCTGCCCAAAGCCATCATATACAGTGAACGTCACGCCTTTGCTCGCCAACGCGCGTACCGTGCCAAGGATATCCGCGACGTTCCAGCCAATCACTGTGTGCCCTGAAGCGCGGTGACCGGGCAGCTCCGTCAACCGCAGCGGCGTGCGATTGCCAAGGTCAAACGTTGCGGCATGACTGTCTTCGCCCAGCAGGCGGAGGCCCAGCACATTGGCATAGAATGGCTTTGACCGCACCCGGTCGGCAGTCAGTACGAAGCAGACGGGGGCACTAGCGGCAGGCAGGCTCATCGCAATTCTCCTCTGGTCCTGCACTGATCCTGCCTGATAGTCTCAATCGACACCACAATATCCAGCGTGTAAGGGCCTGTGAATGAGTCAGAATCCTGCAACGCCCCTGCTCGACACGGTTAATGTTCCCGACGACCTGCGCAAGTTGACCCCAGCGCAGCTCCGCCAGCTCGCCGATGAGCTGCGCACAGAGATGATCAGTGCAGTGGGCACCACGGGCGGGCATCTGGGCTCGGGCCTTGGCGTGGTCGAGCTGACCGTCGCGATCCACTATGTGTTCAACACACCGGACGACAAGCTGGTCTGGGACGTCGGCCACCAGGCCTATCCCCACAAGATCATCACGGGTCGACGTGAGCGGATCCGGACGCTGCGCCAGGGCGGGGGCCTGTCCGGCTTCACCAAGCGCAGCGAAAGCGAATACGATCCGTTCGGTGCTGCACACAGCTCCACCTCGATCTCGGCGGCACTGGGCTTTGCCATCGCCAACAAGCTTTCGGGCAAGCCGGGCAAAGGCATTGCCGTAATCGGCGACGGCGCGATGAGCGCCGGCATGGCCTACGAGGCGATGAACAACGCCGAGCAGGCCGGCAATCGGCTGGTTGTGATCCTGAACGATAACGATATGTCGATTGCGCCGCCGGTCGGCGGGCTTTCGGCCTATCTGGCCAAGATCGTTTCATCGCGCCCGTTCCTTGAATTGCGCGAGGTGGCCCGCAAGCTGTCGCGCAAGTTGCCCGAGCCGCTCCACGTCGCGGCGCGCAAGACTGACGAGTTCGCCCGCGGCCTGGCGATGGGCGGCACCCTGTTCGAGGAGCTGGGCTTCTATTATGTTGGCCCGATCGACGGGCACAATCTTGAGCACCTGATCCCGGTGCTGGAGAATGTGCGTGATGCCGCCGAAGGGCCCTGCCTGATCCATGTCGTCACGCAGAAGGGCAAGGGCTATGCCCCGGCCGAAGCCAGCGCCGACAAATATCACGGCGTCCAGAAGTTCGACGTGATCACTGGTGAGCAAGTCAAGGCTCCGGCCAAGGCCCCGGCCTACCAGAATGTCTTCGGGGAAACCTTGGCCAAGCTGGCGGACAGTGATCCGACAATCTGCGCGATAACTGCCGCCATGCCAAGCGGCACCGGCGTGGACAAGTTCGCCAAGGCCCATCCCGAGCGGAGCTTCGATGTCGGCATTGCAGAACAGCACGCGGTGACCTTTGCCGCCGGTCTCGCCGCGCAGGGCATGCGCCCGTTCTGCGCGATCTATTCCACCTTCCTGCAGCGCGCCTTCGATCAGGTGGTCCATGACGTGGCAATCCAGAACCTGCCGGTCCGCTTCGCGATCGACCGGGCCGGACTGGTCGGGGCGGACGGCGCAACCCACGCCGGCAGCTTCGACATCACCTACCTCGCCACCCTGCCCAACATGGTGGTCATGGCTGCTGCCGATGAAGCCGAATTGGTCCACATGACCTACACCGCCGTCTGCCACGACAGCAGCCCGATCGCCTTCCGCTATCCGCGCGGCAACGGCATCGGCGTGCCGCTGCCGGAGGTTCCGGAGCGGCTCGAAATCGGCAAGGGCCGGGTGGTGCGTGAGGGGACGAAGGTCGCACTGCTCTCGCTCGGTACGCGCCTGGCCGAAGCACTCAAGGCAGCCGATGCACTGGAGGCCAAGGGCCTGTCCACCACGGTGGCCGACCTGCGCTTTGCCAAGCCACTCGACGAGGATCTGATCCGCCGCCTGATGGCCAGCCACGAGGTGATCGTCACGGTCGAGGAAGGGGCGATCGGCGGGTTGGGCGCCCATGTGCTGACCATGGCAAGCGACGAAGGCCTGCTCGACGCGGGCCTGAAGATCCGCACCATGCGCCTGCCCGACCTGTTCCAGGATCACGACACACCGGACAAACAGTATGACGAGGCGGGCCTTAACGCACCGCATATCGTCGAAACCGTCTTGAAAGCGCTGCGCCACAATTCTGCTGGGGTCGAAGAGGCCCGAGCCTGACGCCGGCCAGGCGCAGGCTGCCATCGTAGCCCTTATCCGGGCTCAAATCTGGAGCGCCGATTCTGCTTGGTCGTGCAGGACCAATCTGCAGCCTGCCGGCGATCGCAAATCATCGGGCCAACCAAAGTGTACTAGTGCGCTGCAGCACCTGCCGCTTCGCCATTCCGGCGGCTAGACCCGTTCGGCTTGGTAACTTCGTCACGCATGAAGCCCCCAAACTATAAATGTCGCGCCGCGTCCGGAGGTTTTATGTCTGTTTCCATCAAGGATCTAATTGAAGAGTCGCTTGCCCACCGGGCGGTGAACCACCCTTATCTTGCCGCCCTTGGCAATGGCGATCTGCCGGACGTGGACTGGGCACTCCGCGATTTCGCAGATCACTACTACGGCTATTCACTCCACTTCCCGCGGTATCTGACCACCGTCATCTCTAAGCTGGAAAACCCCGCGCACCGCACCAGCCTGCTTCAGAACCTCACAGAGGAATCCGGTCACTACGAGGAAGAGGAACTGGCCGAGTTGGCCGCAATCGGTGTCCAGCGCGAATGGATCGAAGGGGTGCCGCACCCCCAGCTATTCCGGCGATTTCGCGAAGCAACCGGGATTACGGCCCCTTATTCGCCCGATGACGAAGCCATCGAGCTGGTCTGCTGGCGCGAATCGTTCCTGACCACGCTGACTCACGGTTCGGCTGCCGAAGCACTGGGCGCGCTGGGTCTGGGCACGGAGAACATCGTCAGCACGATCTATGTGCCCTTCGTCAAGGCGATCGCCCGCACCAACCTGCATCCGCGCGACACGGTTTTCTTTCCGCTGCACACGGCAGTGGATGATCACCACCAGGAAGCGCTGGAGGAAATCTCGCTCGCCTTCGCCGCCACGCCTGGCGGCAAGAGCGATCTGCGCCGTGGTATGATCAAGGCGCTCTCACTGCGTTCATCCTTCTGGGACTGGCTCCACGAACGCGCGCTGGCCTGTGCTACGCCGCGCGAACTGGAGTTTGCGTCCTGAACCCCTGAACGGCGCGCGGTCCCCTCCACTCCAACGCCCCCGACGCGTGCCGCGCGCCGTTCAACCCGATCAAAGGATCTTCTGCCGTGAACAGTGGACTGCAATCGTTGATTGCCAATATCGAAGCGCGCAAGGCGCTGGCCGAAGATAGCCCGGCCAGTGCCTTCCACGCGGACCTGATCAACAACCATCGCGAAATCTATCGTAACAGGAATGACAAGCTCGGCATCGACTTCTCGGTCGATGTGCTCGACTTTCCGGGCACGCAGGCCTTCGATGCGCGCGTCGTGCGAATCGCGGCCGGGGCTAATAACGAGCTGCACAAGCATGCGCATGAATCGCTGTTCTATGTGATCAGCGGCAAGGCCGAGGTGCGCATTGGCGACGACCGCTTGACGCTGGAGCCCGGCGGTTTGGCGTTCGTACCGCGTTGGGCTTTTCACCAGTCACGCAACCTGTCTGACAGCGAACCGCTCGTCATCCTGGCGATCACGGACTTCGGCCTGACCAAGGCCGTGCTGGGCGATTATGACAAGCGGACCCGCCTTGCCGTCAGCGGCGCCGACGTGATTGAACACGCCTGAGCGCCGCCCGCGATCAACCCATCAGCCAGCGCCACACGCCTGCCGGCATCTGCAGGAAGGGGATGTGCGCCCAGGTTGCCGCCAACCACAGCACAGCACCGCCGAGCCAGGGGACCAGTCCCGCCCGGGCAAGCCCGCCCGGCCGCGGCCAGTAGCTGGTCTTCGCTTCCCACCCGGCCCAGGCTTCACCCGCCAGGTTGGTTTTCTTGCGGTCCTGAAGGTGTGAGCCAACCAGCGCCAGGAAGGCAATGGCCCCACACAAGACGAAACTGCGCGGTGTTGGGCTGACCAGCATGTGGGCCAGCGCCCACAAGGCGAAGGACCACATCATCGGATGGCGGGTAACATGGAACACGCCGTGGACTGGCTTTGTGGCAGCAGCCAGCGCACCGGGCGCGGGCAGCGCGGGGTTACCGATCAAGCTGCCGACAAACAACACGCCCGCCACCAAAGTGAGCAACGCGGCCAGGGCCCAGATGGCGTCGGCACTGCCATCCCAAAGCCCTGCGGCACCGGGTCCGACGGCCTGAAACGCCACGACCATCCACCCCAGCGTGGCAAAGGAAACCACCGTGTAGGCCAGTTGGAAGCCCATTGGCCCCAGCATCCGCACCAGTCCGGCCCGCAAGGGGTGCGACATCGCAAAATGCGAGCCCACAAAGGCCACCGAAGCGGCAATCAGGTTGGCAAGTGGCTGATCCATCGGGCTCCCCCCATGTTTACAATGTAAACATGGCTAGCATGGTCGGGCCACAATGCAACTCCTAACAGCTGGCCCCGCCGGTCAATAGCGGCAGACCAATCACCATTCGTAGGCCTTGGGCAGTGCGCCTTCCTGCGGGACGCGATAGCGATCGCGCAGGCGGGTGGAGTGATTGTCAAGCTTCTGCTCAACCCCATCGATGAACACCCGAGTGACCCCACTGGTCACTTCGAGCGGATCGCCATCCCAGATCACTACATCTCCGGCCAGGCCCGGCTTAAGACTGCCGAAGCGGCTGTCCATGCCAAGTATGGCCGCCGGTACCGAGCTGATCGTGGCAAAGGCCTGCCCCCAGGTCAGCCCGCTGGCGCCCGGCACTTTGCTGAGCGAGACGAGGTTGCCTGCATATTGCGGCGCATAGCGCGGCTGATCACCAAAGGCACCCAGACCGACGCGGACCCCAGCCGCAGCCATGCGGCCCACGTTGGACTGGGTTGCGGCCAACTGCTCAAAAGTTGCGGGCAGATCATTGAGCGGCGTCGCCAACACCGGCACGCCGGAACCGGCCAGTTCGCGGGCAATCGTCCAACCCTCGCTGGCCCCGACAATGACCATCTTTAGCGCCGGGAAATCGCTCTTCAGCGCCAGCGCCATGCGAATGTCGGAGGCCCGCTCCGCCCGCACGTAGAGCGGCTGGCGTCCCATCACCACCGGCACCAGTGCGGCCGCATCAAAGCGAGTGAGCAAGGCATCGCCTGGCCGTTCCGGCGCAGCATCCTGCAATCGTGGATCGGCGCCCTGCCCACCGCCCCGACGCGCGAGTTCACGCGCCTCGACCAGGGCATTGCGCAGGATGGTGTGAACCGCAGCCCGGCTGCCACCGGCTGCAGCAGCCCCGCGCTCACCCAGTTCAACGTACTGGAAGGCCCGAGCTTGCGTGATCGGCTGGCCATCATCGGCCAGGTCGATAATCGCACCCTGCCCGCCAAAGATTGCCCCGGTGCCAATTGGCGCCACGGCGGCGCGAGTCACTCCGCCAGCGCGGCTGACCGAGATGTGCTGGGCTAGCGGGTTTATCGCCGGCGAGAGATCAAGCGCAGCATGGAATGGACTCTTGCTGTCGGAATCGTTGGAATCATCGACAGCCTCAACATCGAACAACCCGATGTCAGTAACGGCAACCACAAGACCCGGCGTCACCCACTTGCCCCCGGCATCGACAGTGCGTGCCCCGGCCGGCACGGCCACACCAGCCCCGGCGGCAAGCACCTTGCCCCCGCGCAGCACAACGGTGCCGTTCTGGATCGGGGCCGAGCCATCGCCGATCACGACGGTGGCATTGGTGATGGCCACGTCTTGCGCAGCGACCGGCGAGGCAACGAGGAGCGCGGTAGCGCTCAGCAGCAGTCGGCGCGCGCTCATTTGACGTCTCCTTCACCGACCTGCCCAAGCTCGAAATCACTAACCGGACGGCGTTTGCGATCGGTCGCGTCGAACAGCATCGCGCCATCGACCCAGACCTTTTCGGGCCGCGAATAGACCGACAGCGGATGGCCGTTCCACAGCACCACATCGGCCATCTTACCGGCCTGCAGGCTGCCGGTCTGCTTGTCGATCCCCATCGCCCGGGCCGGGTTGCTGGTCAGCCAGCGGATCACTTCCGCATCGGAAATCTCGATCCCCATACGGCGGGCATCGCCCTGGGCCTTGGCCGCTTCCTGATTGAGCCGTTGAATCCCGTTCTCATCATCTGAGTGGATCACCACGCAGGCTCCGGCCTGGTGGAGGATGCCCGCATTCTCGGCGATGGCATCGTAGCTCTCCATCTTGAAGCCCCACCAATCGGCCCAAATTGCCGAGCAGGTGCCACTGGCACGCAGCAGGTCGCCAATTTTGTAAGCCTCGGTGGCATGATGGAAGGCCGTAACCTTGTAGCCCATCTCCTTAGCCATATCGAGGACCAGGCCCATCTCGTCCGCCCGGTAGCAGTGATTCTGGATCAGGATCTCGCCATCGAGCACCCCGGCCAGCGTTTCCATCGCCAGGTCGCGGCTCTCAAGCTTCCCGGCATCGCGCTTGGCCTTGTATTCCTTGGCCTTGATCCAGGTTGCGCGGTTGACAGCCATGTTGCCCATTCGGGTCGAAGGCATGCGCCCCTTGCTGCCATAAACCCGCTTGGGGTTTTCCCCACAGGCCATCTTCAGTCCATAAGGCGCGCCGGGAAACTTCATCCCCTGAACGGTCCGGGCATAGACGTTTTTCAGCGTAACCGTGCGGCCGCCAAACAGGTTGGCCGAACCGGGCAGGATCTGAAGTGCGGTTACCCCGCCATTGGCCAATGCGCGCGCAAAGCCAGGGTCCTGCGGCCAGACCGAGTGTTCGGCCCAGACCTCTGGCGTGGCCGGAGCCGTCGCTTCGTTGCCGTCTGAATGGGCCGCCACGCCGGGGCTGGGATAGTCCCCAAGGTGGGAGTGGATATCGATGATCCCGGGCGTAACAAACTTGCCCGCGCCGTCGATCCGCCGGTAATTGGCCGGAACCGTTAGATCGGCCCCGCCGACTGCCGCGACCTTGCCATCGGCGAACAGCACGACGCCATTGTCGATCCGACCGCCTTCGCCATCGAACACGGTTGCGCCAATCAGCGCGGTGGGTTCGCCCGGATAGGGCTTGTAAGTCGAGGGGTAGGGATCCTTGTTGAATTCCCGCGCGGCCTTGACGGCGGCGGAGGGGCCTTCCTCCTTCTTCTTGGCAAAACCGGGGGTGGCCAACAGCGCAAACGCCGCCACTCCGGCAAACAGCAGACGGGTACGCATCAGGCGCGGTCCTCCAGGGTATCGAGATGCATCCACCGTTTGATGATCGGGCTGACCAGCAGTACCGCCACCGCCACGCCGATCGAGATCCAGCCAAACAGCTCATAGACGTCCAGCAGACCGGACTTGGTCATCTCACCATCATGCCCACCTGTCGCTTCACCGATTTTGCCGGCCACGAAATTGCCTACGGCGGTCATGTAGAACCATGCCCCCATGATCAGCGAGGCCATGAAAGTCGGCGCCAGCCGGTTCATCGCCGACAGACCGACAGGTGACAGGCAGAGCTCGGCAGTAGTAGCGAGCAAGTAATAGAAGAACACCAGGAACACCGGGGTCATCACTTCAATCCCGAAGCTCTTGGTGCCCCAGACCAGCACCAGGTTGGCGAGACCAATCTGCGCCAGCGCCAGACCAAACTTGGCCGGAGCCGACGGTTCCTTGCCGCGCTTGCCCAACCAGACCCACAGCCCGGCGAACAGCGGGGCGGTGACGATGATGATAATCGGGTTGATCGACTGGAACAGCGAAGCCGGCACCCCGCCACGATCAACGAAGCGATCGGTAAACAGGCTCATCGAACCGCCGGCCTGCTCGAACAGACCCCAAAACAGCGGGTTGAGGCTGATCAGGAACAGGATCGCAAACATCCGCTCGCGCGGCTCCTTCGGCAGCTTGAAGCTCTCGTAAAGGACGTAGCCCAGCAGCGCGAAGCCCGAGATCACCAGTAGGGTCTGGATCACATCCTGATACTGGACCAGCGCCCAGCAGACCGCAACTGCGGCAAAGCCAATGGCGTAAAGCAGCCATTCAGTGCTCTTGGCGAGCGGCTTGGGTGCTTCGCCAGCACCGTTGAGTACGCCCTTACCCAGCACGAAGACGACGAGACCGGCGAGCATCCCGATGCCGGCCAGGCCGAAGCCATAGCCCCAACCAATCGTCTCGCCCAGGTAACCAACCAAGATCGTGCCGACTGCGGCACCCAGGTTAATACCCATGTAAAAGATGGTGTAGGCCCCGTCGCGGCGCACGTCGGTCAGCTTGTAGAGCTGGCCCACCATTACCGAGATATTGGCCTTCAGGAAGCCCGAGCCGACAATGATGAAGGCCAGTGCTGCCCAGAACACATTGATCGTCGGGTCATTCTGCCCGCCGACACCTTCTACCGCCATCAGCGTGTGGCCGGCCGCCAACAGCAGGCCGCCGAACAGCACGGCCTTGCGCTGGCCGAGGTACCGGTCGGCGAGGTACCCGCCGAGCACCGGGGTAATGTAGACGAGGCTGGTGTACGCGCCGTAGATCAGGCTGGCCTTGCCATCGGCAAAGAGCCAGTGCTTGGTCAGGTAGAAGATCAGCAGGGCGCGCATGCCGTAGTAGGAGAAGCGCTCCCACATCTCGGCAAAGAACAGCATGTAGAGGCCTTTGGGGTGCCCGGCGAACTCCGGTTCCTTCTGGATCGCAACCCGCGCGCCGACCGCCATGAAAATGCCCAGCACGACGACCGCGATTGCTGCGATCCAGTCGCCCTCGTTCCACAAGCCCATGTCTTTCATGAAAAGTTCCCCATCAGTCCCGTTGCGCCCGACCTAGCGGGTCGCCAATGGGCGGAGAGACTAGCCACCTTTTGCGCGCTGTGAAGCAAAATTCGTCAGAGCTTTCGGTTTGTTGCGGCCCCGGACAAACCAGAGCAGCACGCCGATTTCGCTTGCCCGCCGCGCTGTATTATGGCACTGAAACAGCATGGCTGGGCACTCGCAACCTGTTTACCTGAAGCTGCGCGACCTGATCGCGGCAGCAATCATCGACGGCACTTATCCCGAGGGCGCCATGCTCCCATCGGTCCGGGCCCTGGCAGCCGAACAGGGCGCCAATCCGTTGACCGTCGCCAAGGCTTATCAGCAGTTCCAGCTCGACGGGCTGGTCGAGGTACAGCGCGGCGTGGGGATGTTCGTTGCGCGCGGCGCGGCCGAACGGCTCCGCCGGAGCGAACGGGAAACGTTCCTCAATCAAGAGTGGCCGCAGATCCGGGCACGGATGGAGCGGCTCGGTTTGGTTACCGCCGACCTGCTTACGAGCTAATACTTAATTGCATCCAGAGCCGCACTCTGCCATCATCGTGCCTCAAGCGTAACCCAGACGGGTCCTGGGCTCGCGCATGAAACCAACCGTTCAAAACTGGTTGTTCTGCAACCAACGGGAATTGTGCGATGATCAGATCCGAACTGCTACAAATGTTGAGCCGTGAGAACCCCGGTCTGCGGACCGAGGAAGTCGAGAAGGTAGTCGATACCTTCTTTGACGAGATTGCGCAGCGTCTGGCCCAGGGCGGCCGGGTGGAACTGCGCGGGTTTGGGGCGTTCTCGACCCGAGCGAGGGAGGCCCGGCAGGGACGCAACCCTCGGACCGGGGCCAGCGTCTCCGTTCCCGGCAAGAAGGTGCCCTATTTCAAGCCCGGCAAGGAAATGCGCGCGCGGCTTAACGCCGACTGAGATCGCGGCAAGTTCCGAAATCTTCGAAGCGGCAGGGATGGATATCTCCGCCGCTTCCCCCTATGGCGCCCATCTAACGCGGACGTGGCGGAATGGTAGACGCCGGGGACTTAAAATCCCCTGAGCCTTGCTCGTGTGGGTTCGAGTCCCACCGTCCGCACCACGCAATGATACCTAACTCTGGGCTTAATCGAACGATAATAGGTTCGATGTAGGTTTTACTAAGTAGTTGTACGCCGACAAAAGGAGCCGGCGCGTGGGCAATCAGATTGAGTCGCTCAATTCCAACAGTGAACAGCGCAGCGCGCCGCGCGTTTCACTGATGCTGCGTTCGGCAAAACTCATTGGCCCCGCTGGCGAATTCCTGTGCATCCTGCGCGATGTCTCGGCAACCGGGATCAAGGCCAAGCTGTTTCATCCCTTGCCCGCCGGCGGTCCACTTGAGCTGGAACTTGGTAATGGAGAACGCTTTGCCGTCGAGCCGGTCTGGCTTGCCGACGGCCACGTCGGCTGCCGCTTTATCAACGGTCCGGTGGAACTTGCCGCACTGGTGGAGGAGCACGACAAGTTCCCCAAGAGGCAAATTCGGATCAAGCTGGACTTGCCGGTGATCGTGGGCGGCGGACAATCCAATCTGGCCGGCAATTTGCTTGACCTGTCGCAGCATGGTGCACTGGTGAAGCTCGACTTCTTCCTTGCTCTTGGCCAGCTGGTCACCGTCAGCGGGTCTAATCTGCCGCAGCGTCATGCGCGGGTACGCTGGCGGCGCGGATCGGCCCATGGCCTGGTGTTCCACGAAGGCTTCAAGCTCGATGAGCTGGCGCGGCTGGTCGCGGAACTGCAAAGTGTTAGTACGTCTTCGGAAAATCCCCTGCGCGTTAACCACTGATTAGGCATTCTCCTTCACTTCTGGGTCATGCCAGAACGAACGGGGGCAAGAATGTCGGTGCAGAAGATCACAGGTGCACTCCAGCCGCACGAAACCAGCGTTGACGTCGCAATAATCGGTGCGGGGCCGGCCGGCCTGACCGCAGGCTATCTCCTGACCAAGCAGGGCTTGACGGTGGCAATCATCGAAAAGGACAAGACCTATGTCGGCGGGATCAGCCGCACGGTCGAACACGACGGCTACCGCTTCGATATTGGCGGGCACCGGTTCTTCTCGAAAAGCCAGCAAGTCGTCGACCTGTGGAACGAGATCCTGCCTGACGATTTCATCCAGCGCCCGCGGATGAGCCGGATCTATTACGAGGGCAAGTTCTATTCCTACCCGCTGCGCGCCTTCGAGGCGCTGTGGAACCTGGGGATCGTCCGTTCGACCCTGTGCATGGTGAGCTTTGCCAAGGCCAAGGCCTTTCCGAACAAGAACGTGAAGTCATTCGAGGACTGGACCGTCAACCAGTTCGGCCACAAACTCTATTCGATCTTCTTCAAGACCTACACCGAGAAGGTCTGGGGTATGCCGTGCGACGAGATGAGCGCCGACTGGGCCGCCCAGCGGATCAAGGGCCTGTCACTGTGGGGGGCCGTGGTCGACGGGCTGAAGCGCAGCCTCGGCCTCAACAAGGCCCCCAATGACGGGATGCAGACCAAGACCCTGCTCGAAACCTTCCGCTATCCGCGGCTTGGACCCGGCATGATGTGGGATGCCGCCCGCGATAAGATCCTCGCCACTGGCAAGGGTCAGGTGCTGATGGGCCACGGTCTCAAGCAGCTGGCCAGCGACAACGCCGGCGGCTGGCGGATGACCGCCACCGGTCCTTCCGGCGACGTCGTGATCCGCGCCGCACAAGCCATCAGTTCAGCCCCGATGCGTGAACTGGCCGCCCGCCTGCACCCGCTGCCGGCCACCAGCTTCAACGCCAAGCAGCTCAAGTACCGCGACTTCCTGACCGTGGCGCTGAAGATCCGCGCTGACGAGGACATGTTCCCGGACAACTGGATCTACATCCACGATAGCAAGGTAAAGGTCGGTCGCATCCAGAACTTCCGTTCGTGGTCGCCCGAAATGGTCCCGGATCAGGGCGTGGCCTGCGTCGGCCTCGAATACTTCTGCTTCGAAGGCGATGGTCTGTGGTCGATGGCTGATGACGATCTGGTCGAACTGGCAACGCGCGAAATGGCCCAGCTTGGGCTGGTTTCGGCCGAGCAGGTGATCGGCGGGGTCGTGGTGCGCCAGGAAAAGGCCTACCCGGTCTACGACGAGGACTATGCCGCCCATGTCGATGCCATGCGCCGCGAGTTGGAAGCCGCTTGGCCCACGCTGCACCTCGTCGGCCGCAATGGCATGCACCGCTACAACAATCAGGACCACGCGATGATGACCGCCATGCTGACGGTCGAGAACATCGTGGCCGGCAAGCGGATCTACGACACCTGGTGCGTCAACGAGGATGCAGAGTATCACGAAGCCGGTGACGAAGGCGCCGAGAAGGCGATCGCGCCGACCCGCGCCGAACTCACCGAAGACCAGGCTGCGGCTCTGGCTTCGGTCCGCGAGGTGCCGCGGCGGGTCGCTGGCGACAAGCGCGAAGCTGCGTGAGCCAGGCGGTGGGCTAGCTGCGTCGGCTTCGCGCCGGTGCTGCTCGCTGCTGCGGAGAGTATGACATGACGTTGGAATTCAACAGCCTGCTAAACCGCCTGCGCAAAACCACGGTGATCCGTTACGGTATCGCCAGTGTTGGCGCGCTGGCCGTTGACATGGGGCTGTTTCTGTCGCTGCTGTCGCTCGGAATGGTGGCAACCGGCGCTTCAGCCCTTGGCTATAGCGCCGGGATCATCGCCCACTGGATTCTTTCCAGCCGCAAGGTCTTTACCGATACCGTGGCCGAACGCGGCCTGGCCCGCACCCGGCAGAAAGCCCTGTTCGTCGTTTCGGCCTTGATCGGCCTGGCCGTTACCACCGGCATCGTGGGGGCGTTTACCGCCCTGCATGGCGATCCGCGCTTGGGCAAGCTTGTTGCGATCGGGGTCAGCTTCACGATCACCTGGATGCTACGCAAGCATCTTGTATTCCGCGGCGTCTGACTGTGGCCAATCCTGCCGTAATGACTGCTGATGCTGCCGATGCAGGCTTTGCGAGGAAGGTCCTGTGGATCTGGCTGGGGCTCTGTGCTCTGTCGCTAGCGGTCAATACCAGGGTTATTCTCGACATTCGTTTCCCGGATCCCGATGACCTGTTGCGACTGCTCCAGGTGCGCGACTGGGTATCCGGACAAAGCTGGTTCGATGTTCACCAGTACCGCATCAATCCGCCCGATGGCGCGGCGATGCACTGGACCCGGCTGATCGATCCGCCCATCGCTGCGATCATTGTGGCCCTGCGACCGTTGGTGGGGCAGCACCTAGCCGAACTGGCGGCACTGGTCATCGTTCCGCTGCTAACCTTGGGCTGTGTGGTAGCACTGGTTGCCCGCTTCGCCCGGCGCATGTTCGGCACCGAAGTCGCCATCTTCGCCTGCCTTGTCCTGGCCGTGTCCGTGCCGGTGCTGCATCAGCTCCGCCCGCTGCGGATTGATCATCATGGCTGGCAGATTGTCATGGCGCTGATCGCGCTGAACGCAGCTTTTGCACGCAATCCGCGGGTTGGCGGAACTATCGCCGGGCTAGCCTTGGCCTTCTGGCTGGCAATCTCGATCGAAGGCCTGCCGCTGGCGGCCGCGACCATGGGCTTGTTCGCACTGCGCTGGCTGCGTGACTGGCGCGATGCAGCCTGGCTCAGTCATGGCATGGCCGCGCTGGCGCTAGCTTCGCTTGGCTTCTGGCTGATCGGCCACCGCCCGGTCGAACTTTGGCAACAGTATTGCGATGTCGTCTCAGGGGGACACCTGGCCCTGCTGTTGGTCAGCGCCGCGGGATGCTGGCTTGCCACGCGGTTGGCTGGGCCGCGGCTGTGGCAGCAGCTGGCAGCACTGGCTGGTGCCGGCCTTGCCGGGCTGACTGCGCTGATCCTGCTTGCCCCGCAATGTGCCGGCGGCGACGCGTTTGCCGCGCTCGATCCGGTGGTGCGGGAATTCTGGTACCTGCGTGTGCGCGAAGGCCTGCCGATTTGGCACCAGCCGCCCAGCGATGCCGTCCAAGCGGTAGGGCTACCTGTCCTGGCGCTCGTCGCCCTATGCATCTGGTGGCGCGAGGCCGAGCAGGCCAAGCGCGGGCTGTGGATCGAGTATGCATGGCTCGTTGCATCGGCACTCGCCGTTACCCTCATGGTTGAACGGGCCTCGGCTGTCGCCGCAACCTTCGCCGCTCCAGCTGCTGCCGCACTGGTTCGGCGCTGGCTGGACCAGGCGAACCGGAACCCATCTCCGGTCCTGCGGATTGGCATTGTAGTTGCAGCACTGGCGACGCTGGTTCCCGCCATTCCGGTCAAGGCGGTCAAGTCGTTGGTCGCGCCCCAGCAGGTCGCGCTCGAGCGCCGGGTCGAGCAGAACGCCAAGTGCGAATTGGCGCGGAATCTGCGCGGCGTTGCAACTTTGCCGGCCGCCACCTTTCTGTCCACCCTCGATACTGGTCCTGCGCTGCTCTACGCCAGCAACCACCGCATCGTGGCCAGCGGCCACCACCGCTCCAGTGTTGCGATGCGCGATGTGATCCTGACTTTCCGTGGCTCACCACAGCAAGCCCGCGCCATCGTCACGCGGCGTAAGGTGGATTACATAGCCTTCTGCCCGGGACTGTATGAACCCATGACCTATCAGGCCCAGGCGCCCGACGGGCTGATGGCCCGCCTGCTGCGCGGCGATGTGCCCGACTGGCTGGAGCCGGTCAGTCTGGAAGACGTCAACGGATTGAAGGTCTACCGGGTACGGCCCCAATAAGACCCGTACCCTGGCAGATCAGAACTTTGACAGCGTGACGCCCAGCTTGCGGAAGCCATGGACGAAATTCGCGCGGACGCGCTGGACTTCGCCGGTGACGTTCACCCGCATCCGCCGCTCGTGCATTTCCTCGAGCAGGATCTTGAGCTGAAGTTCCGCCAGGCGGGCGCCAACGCAGCGGTGGATGCCATAGCCGAACGACAGGTGCCGGCGGGCATTCTCGCGCGTGACAATCAGCTTGTCCGGGTTTTCGAACACGGTCTCGTCGCGGTTGGCACTGATGTACCACAGGATCAGCTTGTCACCCTTCTTGACCTGGTTGCCGAACAGATCGGTATCCTCGGTCGCGGTGCGGCGCATATGGGCCAGCGGGGTGACATAGCGGATGCATTCCTGGACTGCATTGGGGATCACCGAGGGATCATTCTCGAGGATCGCGCGTTGGTCCTGGAACTGGTCGAGCGCGTGGACGATACCCGACATGGTGTTGCGCGTTGTGTCGTTGCCGCCAACGATTAGCAGCACCAGGTTGCCCATGAACTCTTGCGGGCTCATGCGGCTCATCGCGTCCGAATGGATCATCATCGAGATCAGGTCGCGGCTCGGCTCAGCACCCATCCGCTGCATCCACAGCTTACCGAAGTACTGCGCCATCTCCTGCAAGATCTCGAAGCGCGTGTCATTGAGCTCACGCGCAAGACCCAGCTCGACATCGCCGGCCCAATCCGACCAGAAGGTTAGCAGGCGGCGGTCTTCCCAGGGGAAGCCGAACAGAATCGCCAGCATTCCGGTGGTCAGTTCGATCGAGACCTTGTCGACCCAGTCGAACTCCTGATCCCAGGGCAGGCCATCAAGCACGGCAGCGGTGCGCATCCGCACTTCGGCGGCCATCTTGTCGATCTCGCCCGGCGTGAAGGCAGGGGCGACCGTGCGGCGCTGGCCGGTATGCTCGGGCCGGTCCATGGCGATGAACATCGGCAGGCGACGTTCCTCAAGCTGGGCTGGATCGGCATCTTCCGGCGGATCGCCAATCGTAATCCCGCCATACTGCCAGGACGAGGAGAAGAGCTCTGGCAAGGCCTCGACGTGCTGGATCGTCTTGACCGTCGTGACATTCCAGTAATTGCCGTAAGGCGTATCCGCTACCCAGTTGATCGGGGCCTTGGCGCGCATCTCGGCAAAGATCGGCTGCCAGCGGTCCTCGACATAGATGTCCGAACGCGAGACGTCCCATGGGTGAGTATGCTTGGGCAGTTCCTGGCCATGCTCCTTCAGCCAGGCCTCGAATGCCTCACTGGCGGTTGGCGAGGTCCGGTATACGAAGGGGGCATCAGCGATCTGCGTGGCCATTGGCGAATCCTCTCGGTTGCGACTTTGCGCAATCAGTTTCCCATCAGGACTTATCTGGACTAACTTACCGGAATGTCAATAGAGTGCCCGGGACCGGTACGTTGCGGATCGCAGTCAGCGCACGGTTGGGCGCGCAAACACCCGCTTCAGCAATCCACCCCGGCCACTGTTGCCCCGCGCCGGGCCGCTCTTCATCACCCAGCGACGGAACAGACTGGCGCCGATCCGGACAAAAACGATCACGCAAAGCACCTGCCAACCGAGCGCTAGGGCGTGGGGCAAGAGGGCCTCGTCCTGTGCCGCCCGCGCTAGCATCGCAAAGGGCGAGCTGAACGGCACGATCATGGCTGCCAGCTCCATTGCCGACCCAGGGCGCGACATCGCGAAGGAAGCGAAGAAGAAGTTGAGCAGCTGGAGCATAGTGACCGGCATCGACAGCGTCTGCACTTCGCGCACGGTCGTCGCCATCGAACCAATTGCCAGGAACAGCGAGCCGAGCAGCAGGTATCCCATCGCGAAATAAGCCGTGCCAAGGATAAAGAACAACGGCCAGCCAACAGCCGGAGCGGGGTAGTTGGCCAGATTGCCGCCCGCCCCCAGCCAGACCGCGCCGCCGACACTCGCCCAGACCACGATGCCCACCAACGAGACGGCCAGCATCGCGAACAGCTTGCCCAGGAACACCGCATCCATCGGAATCGCCGCGGCCAGCACTTCGATGATCTTGTTCCCCTTCTCCTCAACCAGGTTGGACAGTACCATCCCGGCCAGCAACATGGTCAGCAGGAACAGGACGGTCTGACCGAGCTGGGCGGTAACCATGCGGCTGCGGCTCTGGTCAGCCGTTGTCGCCAGGGCCAGCGGGGCCAGCTGCACGGCGGGGTAGGCCGTGGCGCGGCTGGCCTGGGCTTCGGCAGCAAGCAGGCCGACTGGTCCCCGCCACCCTTGGATCCGCTCAGACGGCCCGGTCAGCACTGGCGCAGCCGGTGAGCCGGTGACGACGGCGGCGAGGTTGAGCCGCCGGTCACGCATGGCAGCGGCCGGATCAAAGCTCTCGCCCGGCGCGAGTTCACGCACCACGACCAAGGTCGGCAGGGCACTGCCGACCTGCGGCTCGAGCCGGCGATAAGCCGCCAGCATGGCTGCTGCATCTTCCTTGGCCATAGCCAGGCCAAGCTCCGGCCGAGCGGCATTGTTGCGCACTTCGCTGCCAATTCCTCCGGCCACCGCGCCGATCAGGATCGGAAACAACGGGCCAAGCAAAAAGAACAGGAACGAGCGCGAGAACAGGATCGCGGTGAAATCGCGTCGGGCGATCACCAGCGCCGCCGCAAGAGTGGACAGTCGTCCGGACACCGCGGCGCTCATCGTCCTTGCTCCTTTTCTTCTTCAAGCGCCCGGGCCGCAGCCTCGCCGGCAATGGCCACGAAGGCGTCATGCAGACCCGCGCGCTCGATTGACAGCGAGAGAATCCCCGCCTCGCCTTCGATCAGTGCGCGCAGCAAGGGTTCGATGCCGCTTTCAGGCAGCGGGAAGTACCAGAAATTGCCTTCATGCCGTGCATCAGCCGGCAAGGCCTGGCGCCAGGGGCCGTCGCTGGCGCGAGTTTCCAGCCGCACCTGCGGCCGGATCCGGTCGCGCGCCACGTCGACCGGTCCGGCGAAGGGCACCTTGCCACCGGCGATGATCGCCACTTCGTCGCACAGCCGCTCGGCATGAGCGATGACGTGCGTTGAAAAGATGACGGTCGTGCCTTTGGCGGCCAGCGCGCGGATCATGCGCTCCAGCTTCCCTTGATTCAGTGCATCAAGGCCGGAGAAAGGCTCATCGAACACCACCAACTTCGGTTCGTGCACCAGTGTACCCAACAATTGCACCTGCTGCGCCATACCCTTGGACAGCTGGCGGATCTGCCGGTCGATCGCATAGCCCAGGCCATGCTCTTCCAGTAGCTGCTTGCCGCGTCGCTTGCCTTCAGCCAGCGGCAACCCGCGCAGCGCGCCGAGGAAACCGATGGCCTCATAGGTCTTCATCGCTGGATAGAGCCCGCGCTCCTCGGGCAAGTAACCGATCGCATGGCTCACTTCGTGCGGGCGCTCGTGACCGAGCACGCGGCGCAGCCCCTCGTCCGGGTCAATGATCCCCAGCAGCATTCTGAGCGTGGTTGTCTTGCCCGCACCATTAGGGCCCAGAATGCCGTAGATTGCGCCTTGGGGGACCGAGATGTCCACTCCGTCGACCGCCGTGAACCCATCGAACCGCTTGACCAGTCCCCTAGCCTCGATTGCCAACGGCCGCGCCATTGCATCGCCCGCGCCGTTGCCCGCCATTTGCCATTTCCCTAGCTTCATAGATTGTCGCCACTATGGAGGGCCTGTGAACAGGAGCAACAGCAAGTTTGGTTAACGCCGCCGATACCGATGCACTGAAGGGCGATCTGCTCGCCGAGGCCCGGCGGCTGGGCTTTGCCGCCTGCGGGATCGCCCCGGCAGCGGAAGACCCCCTGCGTGCCGTGCGGCTGGAGCAATGGCTCGGCGAGGGTCTGCACGGCTCGATGGAATGGATGGAAACCCGCGCCCACCATCGCCGCAGCCCGCAGGGGCTGTGGCCCGAGGCGAACCGGGTGATCGCGCTTGGCATGAGCTATGCCCCGGCCAGCGCGGCCCAGGCGATGCACGGCGATAAGTCGCGCGGACAGATCTCGATCTATGCGCAAGGCGCGGACTATCACGACACGGTCAAGAAAGCGCTGAAAGCCCTGGCCCGCTGGCTAGTAGCGGAAGCGGCCAGACGCGGCTTCGGGGCCGCCGGCGTCAAGGTGTTCGTCGATACCGCGCCGGTGATGGAAAAGCCGCTGGGTGAAGCGGCCGGACTGGGCTGGCAGGGCAAGCACACCAACCTGGTCAGCCGTGACCATGGCTCATGGCTGTTCCTGGGCGCAATCTACACCACGCTGAACTTGCCGCTCGATCCCGCCGGGCAGGATCACTGCGGATCCTGCAATGCCTGCCAGGTCGCTTGTCCGACCGAAGCCTTCCCCACCCCCTACCGGCTCGATGCTCGGCGCTGCATTTCCTACCTGACGATTGAGCACAAGGATGCGGTGCCGCTGGAGTTCCGCAAAGCGTTGGGCAATCGGATTTATGGCTGCGACGATTGCCTGGCGGCCTGCCCGTGGAACAAATTTGCCGATGCCGCTCATGCCATCCGCGCCTTCCTGCCCCGCGCTGAATTGACCGCCCCGCGTCTGGCCGAATTGCTCGCGCTGGACGATGGGGATTTCCGCAAGCTGTTCAGCGGATCGCCAATCAAGCGGATTGGTCGCAATCGCTTTGTGCGCAATTGCCTCTACGCGGCAGCCAACAGCGGCGATGCCGCGCTGCTGCCGCTGATCAGGGAACTGGTGCAAGATCCCGACCCTGTGGTGGCCGAAGCCGCAACCTGGGCCCTGGGGGAACTCGCCGACTAGCGCCCCAGCAGGTTCCTTGCCTGGTTGCCAATCTGCGCCAGCATGGTCGAGGCCAGTACCGGCGCGGCCTGCGCACGGGTCACCACAGCACGGAACTGTTGAATGGCCGGGGCCTGGGCACCAAGCCAACGGTCGACCGCCTCCAACGGATCGCCCGTGCTTCCACTCTGCCGGCGCAGGAAATCGAGCCGCATGTGCTGCAGATCGCGCGCCAGGCTGTTGACCAACAGGCGTTCCCAAGGATCGCTGGGAGCCAGCCGCTCGGCGGCCTGCTGCGCCCAGTCGAGCCCGAGAGCGCGTCCCAGCGCGATATAGGCGCGGGTCAGGGCTTCAGGCGCGGTGGCGGTCTGCTCGGCTAGGTGGGCCAGGCCGACCGAGCCATCCATCTCGTAAAGGTGCGCAACCGCAGCGGCGAGATCGGCCGGAGCCCCGGCCTCTGTGAAGCGGGCCTGAAGCTGAGCCGACTGGGTCTTGCCTTCAACCGAAAGCAGTGTGCCGGTGGCACCGCTCAGGGCCGCCACCCCTTCACCCAACTGGCTGACCAGTTCGCCCGCGCTCAGCATACCGCCCGAAACGCGCAGCAGGTCGGCCATGTGGTTGACCATGGCTGCCGCGGTCCGATCAAACAGCATGATCCGGGCCCCTTCGGGCATGGGCCGGGTTTCGATCCCTGCCCAGATCGCGGGCATACCCAACAACCGTTCGGCGGCAGCGAAGGCGGCGGTAACCTGAGACAGCGTTGCGCCTTCTTCCTCGACTAGTTCGAAGGGATGGATCAAGCCCAGCCGGTTGACCATCCGGTTGGCCAGCTTGGTGGCAATGATCTCGCGCCGCAGCCGGTGGCTCAGGATATCCTCGTGGAAGGCTTCCCGCATTGGCTCTGGGAAGGCGGCCAGCAGTTCATCTTCGAGCAGGGCATCGTCAGGCACTGAAGAAAGTTCAAGCGCATCCTGCAGCACCAGCTTAGTGCTGGATAGCAGCACGGCCAGCTCGGGCCGGGTCAGACCCTGGCCCTCAGTGGCGCGCCGGGCGAGCACTTCGCTGTCGGCCAGGCCCTCGGTCTTGCGGTCGAGCTGACCCGCGACTTCGAGCGTTTCGATCAGTCGCAGGTGCGAGGCCGTGGTGGCGGGGCCGCCCGCCGCCGCGATCGACAGTGCCAATGCCTGGAGGCGGTTATCCTCCAGCACGATGCCGGCAACCTCATCGGTCATCTCGGCGAGCAGCCTGACGCGGGCTGGCTCGTCCAGCCGGCCGGCGCGCTTGGCCCCGGCCAGCGCGATTTTGATATTGACCTCGTTGTCGGAGCAATCGACCCCGGCCGAATTGTCAATGAAGTCGGTGTTGACCGAGCCGCCACGCAGCGCGAATTCAATCCGGCCCGCCTGAGTGCAACCCATGTTGGCACCCTCACCGATCACCTTGGCGCGCAGGTCCGCCCCATCGACGCGCAGGGCATCGTTAGCCGGGTCACCGACCTGGACGTTATTCTCGGTGCTGGCCTTCACGTAAGTGCCGATCCCGCCAAACCACAGCAGATCGACTTCGGCCTTGAGGATCGCGGTAATCAGGCCGTCGGGATCGATGCTGGGCTGGTCGAGACCGAGCATGGCCTGGACCTGCGGAGAGAGCGGAACCTCTTTAAGGCTGCGGGCAAAGACCCCGCCACCCTTGGAGATCAAAGCCTTGTCATAATCCTCCCAGCTTGAGCGCGGCAGCGTGAACATGCGGGCGCGTTCTTGCCAACTCTGGGCCGGATCTGGGTCGGGATCGAGGAAGATGTGACGATGGTCAAAGGCGGCCACCAGCTTAAGCGCCTGCGACAGCAGCATCCCGTTGCCGAAGACATCGCCCGACATGTCGCCGCAGCCAGCGACGCGCACCGGATCGGTCTGCACGTCGATGCCCTTTTCGAAGAAATGGCGCTGGACCGATAGCCAGGCACCTTTCGCGGTGATGCCCATCGCTTTGTGGTCATATCCCTTCGAGCCGCCGCTGGCGAAGGCATCGTCCAGCCAGAAGTCATGCTCTTCGGCGATGGCATTGGCCGTATCGGAATAGGTCGCCGTCCCCTTGTCGGCGGCGACCACGAAATAGGGATCCTCACCATCACGGATCGTGACATGGCGGGGATGGACCACCTTGGTGTCGACGATATTGTCGGTGATCGACAGCAGCGTACGGATGAACAGCTTGTAGCTGTCCTTGCCCTCAGCCAGCCAGCCGTCGCGGTCACGCGCCGGATCGGGCAACTGCTTGGGATAGAACCCGCCCTTGGCCCCGGCCGGCACAATCACTGCATTCTTGACCCGCTGGGCCTTCATCAGCCCCAGCACTTCGGTGCGGAAGTCGTCACGCCGGTCGGACCAGCGCAGACCACCGCGCGCGACCGGGCCGGACCGCAAGTGGATGCCTTCGACCCGCCGCGAGTAGACGAAGATCTCACGCCAGGGCAGCGGCTTGGGCAAGCCGGGAACCTTGGCTGAATCGAGCTTGAAAGCCAGCGCCTCGCGTCCCACCGGGGCAAAGGCGTTGGTCCGCAGCATGGCCTCCACCACGGCGCGGTACTGGCGCAGCAGGCGATCGTCATTGATAGCCGATACCTGAGCAAGGCCATCGCGGATCATGTCCTGCGCCAGGGTTTCGGCCGCGGCCCGATCACCCTTGAACGCTGGGTCGTGGCGCGCGACGAACAGCGCAATCAGGCCGCGCGTCACGGCCGGAGCATGATGCAGTGCATCGACTGCGGTCGGCACGCCATAATTGAGTCCGGCCTGGCGCAGATAGCGATACCAGGCGCGCAGCCAGTTGGTTTCGATGGCGGACAGGCCGACCATGGCGATCAGCCGATTGAACGGATCATCTTCGGCCTGGCCATTGAGCACATCGGCAAAGGCGGTTTCGATCGCCCCGGCGCGCTCCATCACGATAGCAGCCTCAAGCCCGGCGGGGAGCTGGAGCTGGAAATCGTGGATCGTGCCAAGCCGACCTTCATCAAGGTCGGTCGGCAGATCCTCGATCACACGGAATCCGAAGTTTTCCAGCGCCGGCACGGCATCGGACAGGGCAACTGTGCCACCGCGCTGGTACAGCTTTAGCCGCAGCACTCCAGCGCCGTCGCTGGCTACGGCGTGAAGCCGGGCATCGCGCCGCGTGCCGCCTTCGCTTTCCCCGGCCAGCCGATGCAACCGGGCAATGTCACGGGCGGCCTCGGCAGAGCCATAGGTGCTGCGATAAGCCAGCGGGAAAGCTTCGGCATAACGGGCGGCAATGGCAGCAGCGCGGCTGGGTTCCTCGCTCGCCGCGATCTCACTTTCGACAGCCTCGTTCCAGCCGCGCAGCATGCCCTGCAGGCGGGCGTCAAGTGCAGCCTCGTTCGGCAGTTTGGCCACTTCGGGCAGGTCCAGCACATAGCGCAGCACGGCCAGGCTGCCCTCCACCTCCAGGCTCCAGTCCAGCACCGGGGCTTCGGCGGCCTCAACCAACATGGCCTCGATCTGGCGGCGGGTGGCGGTCGACATAATGTCGCGCGGCAGCCAGACGAAGGCAAAGGCGTGGCGCATCAGTGCCGCCGGCACCAGCGCCAGCTTGGGACGGGGGCGATCGACCAGGCTCATCATCGCCGTGGCGATCCGCTCCAGGTCCTCGTCGGCAAAGCCAATCAGAATGTCATGCGGCAGTGCGGTGAGGGCATGGACCAGTGCCTTGCCAGCGTGGCCCTGCGGCGCAAAGCCCAGCCGTGCCATCAGTTCGGCCAGCTGGGTACGCATCCGCGGCACCTGGGTTGGCGCGGCGGCGAGCCCGGCACTGGTCCAGATCCCGGCATGGACCGAGAGGCTTTCGAGCTTGCCGCCTTCGAATACCGGCACGATGAACAGGTCAAGCGGCGCACGGCGGTGGACGTTGCTGACCGTGTTGGACTTTACCACCAGCGGCGCACGGCGACCCTTTGCCGCCTTGCCTTCGAACCAGGCAAAGGCGCGATCATAGGACACCGGCCCGAGCAGCGCCTTGGCCCCGCGCCGGCAGATGCCGAGTGCGCCGGACTGGCTGCCATCGCGGTGGCGGGTAACGTGGCCAAGCTGGGTCAACATCCCGTCCTTGAACCAGCGCAGTAGCGCCGCCCCCTCGCCATCGGCCAGGCCATCGGCATCAACGGCCATGGCTTCCTGCAGCCTCGGCCAGTCGGCCACGGCGGCGCGGACATCGCCCAGCGTGGTACGCAGCGCCGATTCTAAGGCCCGCCGGCTACGGGCATCGGCCCGGCGCATCTCCAGATAGACCATAGATTCCCGCTTTTCACCTGCCGCATCGCCTTCGACGATCACGGTCAGTACGCCGTCGGCATCACGTCGGACAGGCAGGACCGGGTGAACCAGCCGGTCGATCGTAAGCCCATGCGCAGCGACGGTTGTGGCAATGGAATCGACCAGGAAGGGCATGTCATCGTTGATGACCGCAATCCGCATGAAGCGTTCCGCGGCATTGCCCGAGACCGTTTCGATCGTGATGGCAGCTTCGCCGGGCTGGCGGTTGGCGGCAGCCGTGCAGACGAAGCTGGCCGCCGCCTTCAGTCCGGCATCCGTGAAAGGCGCATCGCCGGGCAGGAGCGCGGCGCTGAGCCGCTGAGCCAGGGCTGCTTCAAGGGACACGGCGGGCGCACTGGCAGACTTAGCACTCATCGGATCGGCACTCCTCGGGCCGCCTGGCGGGCGTCGCCCCTGCGTATAAGAAAGTTGCTGTCTGGCGCAGCATTCGTATCCATACTACGAGCAACTGGTCACCACTGCAACCAGTTTGCCGCTAGGGAATCGTACCCAACCGGCTTGAGCAACAATTGTTTAGCCCGCCAGCGCCTCAACAGTGAGTGCCAGCGAATGCTCGCGCGCAGCAGGGTCGAAAGTTGCCCCGGCAACGATGATCTCATCCGCTTGCGTCCGCTCGGCAAACCGGCCGATGGCTGCGCGGACTGTGGCCGGACTGCCCACTGCGCGGGCCTGGCCAAGGTGGTCGAGCATGGCCTGGGTGCTGGGCGACAGGCTTTCCCGATAACCTGGAACCGGGGGTTTGAGGCGTCCCGGCGTACCGCTGCGCAAGGCGACGAAACTTTGCTCGAGCGAGGATGCCAGCAGCCGGCCTTCCGCATCATTCTCCGCGCAGAGCACGGTCATGGCGGCCATGGCATGCGGGCGATCGAGCCAGGGCGAGGGGATGAACCGTTCGCGATAGAGCTTGAGCGCCGCATCAAGATGATCCGGCGCGAAGTGCGAAGCGAACGCATAGGGCATGCCCAGTACGGCAGCCAGCTGCGCTCCGAACAGGCTGGAGCCAAGGATCCAGAACTCCAAAGCCGCACCGAAACCTGGCGTTGCCCGCAGGGCCAGTTCCGGCTCACCGGTGACCAGTGCACGCAGTTCCACCACGTCCTGTGGAAAGTACTCGGCCGCCCGCATCAGATCCTTGCGCAGGGCTTGGCCGATGCGGCTGTCCGCCCCCGGCGCGCGGCCAAGGCCCAGGTCGATCCGGCCGGGGAACAGCGCGTCGAGCGTGCCGAACTGCTCGGCAATCACGAAGGGATTGTGATTGGGCAACATGATGCCGCCCGCGCCGATCCGGATAGTCGAAGTGGCATGGCCGATATGGGCCAGGGCGACCGCTGTGGCGCCGCCCGCGATCCCGTCCATCGCATGATGCTCGGCCACCCAGAACCGCTTGTAACCGGCACACTCGGCCGCGGAGGCCAGGCTGGCAGCGGTAATCAAGGCTTCGGAAACGGTCCCGCCTTCGCGGACGGGGATCAGGTCAAGGACGGAAAGCGGGATCACCGGCCGGATGGTGCCGGGTCTGGCCCCAACTGGTCAAGATAGGATCGTGCAGTGCGCGCCGGATCGCTGCCTGGCGCTGCCGCCAGCACCGATTGCCACGAGCGGCGCGCTGCTGCCTCGTTGCCCGCCAGCATCGCAATCACCCCGGCCTCCAGACCGACTTCCGGATCGAGCGGCAGCAGCGTGGCGGCGGTCAGGATCTGGTCTTGCGCCTCGGACAGCTTGCCCTGCCGACGCGACAGCGTGGCGGAGAGCAGCCAGGCCTGCCCGTTGTCCGCCGCATTGGCACGCGCGCTGGCCAGCGCCGCAGCGGCATCGCCATCGCGTTTGAGCAGCACCAGCGCGCGGGCCCGATCGATCGCGATTTCTCCGGCGAGCCGCAGGTCGCCCGCACCGAGCGCTTCACCGTGGGCCACATCGAGGCGCTTCAAGGCATCTTCAGACTTGCCGGCGGCCAGCAAGGCATTGCCAGCCATGCCCCCGCGACGGGCGCGGTTGGCCGCCTCGTTCGCCGGGGTCATGGTGTGCGCTTCGGCAAAGGCAGCTTCCGCGCCGCCCCACTGGCCCAGCGCGGCGCGGGCCATGCCCAGGCATTCTGCGGGTTCGGCCCGGGCAGATCCCTTGACGCTGTCCAGCCAATCTTCGGCATAGGTTTCCGCCGCCGCCGGACTGGACCGCAACATGTCCCGGCATTGCCCGGCCTGGGACGGACCCGCCGCTGCGGCCGGTTCCGTCTGCGCCTTCTTCTTGCGCGGGATTTCCAGCGGCGCACCGCGAACAGGTGGCGCGGCGCCGGGCGAAACCGTCGGCCCGGCCTGGGCCAGCAACAGAGGCAAAAAAGCGGCAAGAATCATGGCAGCTCCGCAATCGTCCGCAGCAGCAGCGCGATATCGGCATCGCGGCTGAGGCGGTGATCGCCGTCCTTGATCAGGGTGACCTGAACATCGTCCGAATGGAGCATCTCGGCCAGACGGAGTGACAATTCCCACGGGACATCCGGATCCTGCTGGCCGTGCAGCAACCGCACCGGACAGACTATCGGGATCGGTGCCTCGAGCAAGCGCAGCACCTGGCCATCGCTCCAGAACTCGGCATGGGTCGGCGTCGGGTCGGGGCCATAGGGATTGTCCTCAAGCAAGGTCTCGCCCGCCGCCAGCCGCGCCTGCTGGTCCGGATCGAAGCCCCAGTCGGTGAAATCGGGTGCGGCGGCAATGCCAACCAGCCCGCCCAGCCGGTCACCCAGCGCAAGGCCGACCAGCAGCATCAGCCAGCCGCCCATGGACGAGCCGACCAGCACGACCGGGCCGGACACTTGCGCGGCGATCAGTGCCAGCACCTGATCCCGCCAGCGGCTGAGGGTGCCATCGGCAAATTCGCCATCGCTGGCCCCGCAGCCGGAATAGTCGAGCAAGAAGCAGGCGCGACCGTTTGCGACGGCCCAATCGAACACGGCAGTGGCCTTCCCGCCGGCCATGTCGGACATGTAACCGGGAAGGAATACCAGCGTTGGTCCGGCTCCCGCCGTGTAGCGAAAGGCGATACGGGTACCATCGGGCAGGGTGTGAAAGGCCGTGTCTGTCATGCCCGCGTCATGCCCGGATGGCAGCCGCTTGTCAGCCCGCCTTGCTGCGTTACTGTGGCGTCAACCAGGGAGAGAACACGATGCCGCCAGCCCCGCCCCATCAGCCGGTGCACACCCCGCTGCTTGCCGCAAACCGCCGCCAGGCGCTGCGCCTTGGACTGCTCGGGCTAGCCGGAATCGGTGCGCCGGCCCTGGCTGGGCAGGGTCAGGGTTTTACCCACTGCGTCGCTAGCGGTGAGCCGGGGCCGGACCAAGTGCTGCTCTGGACCCGCTATGCCAGTGCGCAGGACACCGCGCTCAAGTGGGAACTGGCTGAGGATGCAGACTTTGCCCGGGTGGTGGCGCAAGGTGACACGGTCGCCTCCCCCGCCAGCGACTGCTGCGCGCGGGCCTGGGCCAAGGGACTGCAACCGGGCCACTGGTACTTCTACCGCTTCATCGCGCCCGATGGCGAAAAGAGCCCGGTGGGACGGACCAAGACGCTGCCCGTCGGCAAGGTCGACAAGTTCCGCATCGCCGTATTTTCCTGCTCGAATTACGGGTTCGGCTGGTTCAACGCTTATGGCCATGCCGCCGAAGTGGGCGATTTCGACCTGGTGCTGCACCTGGGTGACTATTTCTACGAATACGAACGCGGCAATTACCCAAGCGCGAAAGAAGGCCTGGCGGAACGCATCTTGCCCGATCACGAGACAGTAACGCTGGCCCAATACCGCGAACGCTTCGCCACCTACCGCGCCGATCCGGACCTGCAGCGGCTCCACCAGCTCTATCCCGTCATTTCGATGTGGGATGATCACGAGGTGGCCAACGATGCCTGGAAGGACGGGGCTGAAAATCACCAGCCCGATCGAGAAGGCAGCTATGCGGTGCGTGAGGCGACGGCAGAGCAAGTCTATCGTGAATGGTTGCCCGTATCGGACGCCTATTGGACGCAGTACGAAATCGGCAAGCTGGCCACCCTGTTCCGGCTCGAAACCCGGCACCTTGGCCGCGACAAGCCGTTCGACCTGGGCGACCTGATGCAGGGCAAGCGCGGGCCGGAACTGGAGGCGGCGCTAGTGGCCTTCCGCGACGGCACCTGGCGCGATCCAGCCCGCACCCTGCTCGGGGTGGAACAGGAAGCCTGGCTGGCGAGCGGGCTCAAGGCCTCGACCAGGGCCGGAAAGCCCTGGCAGGTGCTGGCGCAGCAGATCATCATGGGCCAGTTCGGCTTTGCCCGCACCGTGGTTGAGAGCATGACCCAGAATGTCGACAAGACCATGCGCGCCCGGATCCTCGCCGCTGACCGGGTCCAACAGAGTGGCATTCCCTATGCCATGGACATGTGGTCCGGCTATCCGGCGGCACGCGAACGGCTTTACCGCGCTGCGCTGGAGGCTGACGCCAACCTGCTGGTCCTGGCGGGGGACAGCCACAATGCCTGGGCCTTCGATCACAACCACGGCGGTGAGCGCGTTGGCGTCGAAATGGCCGGGCAAAGCGTAACGTCGCCCGGATTCGAGCATTACCTGCGCTGGGTAAAGCCTGATGACCTGGCGGCTGGCGTCATGGCGGCGAGCCCGGCGCTCAAGTGGTGCGACACCAGCCGCCGCGGTTACCTGGCCGTCGAACTGACACCCAAGGCGGCGACCGGCGAATGGCGCTTCCTGCAGACCGTGCGACAGAAGGGAACGGCCCTGGCGGGTGCCAAGCGGATGACCGTGCTGGCCGGCCAGCGCCGCTTTTCGGCTTAGTTGCCGCTTAACCGCTGTGCTGCTAGGAGCGCGGCGATGAAGCAAGGCTGCGCCCTGACTTTGACTACTACCACCCCGGCCTGCCGGGGGCGGAGCGCGCTGGCCTGACGCCAACGCTGCCCCGCCGTCCGGTTTCGGGCGGCTGGTGTCTCCTCCCGAAATCGCCGTTTCCGACACCGCCCCTTTGCGGAGCGCCCGGCTTGTGCCAAAGCGCCCAGCAAATCAGACGAGTGCGTAGTGATGTCCGAACTGCTCAAGATCAGCCTGCCCGACGGTTCCGTGCGCGAGATGCCCACGGGATCGACCCCGGCCGATGTCGCCGCGGCGATCGGCCCGGGCCTCGCAAAGGCGGCACTGGCGGCCAGGATTGATGGTGAACTGGTTGATCTAACCCGGCCCTTTACCGGCGATGCCAGCCTGGCGCTGATCACCAGCCGCGACGAGGCCGAAGCGCTCGACCTGGCCCGGCATGACTATGCCCACGTCCTGGCCGAAGCGGTTCAGGCACTGTTTCCGGGCACGCAGATCACCTTTGGTCCCAGCACCGATGACGGCTTCTATTACGACTTCGCGCCCAAGGACCGCCCCTTCACTGAAGAGGACCTGCCCGCAATCGAGGCCGAGATGCGCAAGATCATCCAGGCCGACAAGCCGCTGCGCCGCGAGGTCTGGAGCCGCGAAACGCTAATCAGCCGCTGGAAGCAGCAGGGCGAAAGCTTCAAGGCCGAATGGGCCGCCGAACTGCCGGGCGATGAACCGCTGACGGTTTACTGGTCGGGCGATGATTGGCTCGACATGTGCCGCGGCCCGCACCTGCCCTCCACCGGCAAGCTCGATGCGCAGGCCTTCAAGCTGACGCGTGTCTCGGGCGCCTATTGGCGCGGCGATCAGAACAACGCGATGCTGAGCCGGATCTACGGCACCGGCTGGCTCAACAAGAAGCAGCTCGATGCCCACCTGACCCGGCTGGAGGAAGCCGCCAAGCGCGATCACCGCAAGCTGGGCGGCGAGATGGACCTGTTCCACCTCCAGCAGGAAGCCCACGGCTCGGTCTTCTGGCACCCCAAGGGCTACCTGATCTGGCGCGAGCTGGAAGCCTATATGCGCCGCGCGATCGACGGCGCGGGCTATCGCGAGGTCAAGACCCCGCAGGTGATGGATGCCCGCCAGTGGGAGCAGTCCGGCCACTGGGGCAAGTACCGCGAGAACATGTTCGTGATCCCGGATGAGGTCCCCAACGTCGATGACGAAGGCCCGGTGATTTCGGGCGAGGCCGACTGGATGGCCCTCAAGCCGATGAACTGTCCGGCCCACGTCCTGATCTTCCGGCAGGGGATCAAGAGCTATCGCGACCTGCCGCTGCGGATCTACGAGAACGGCTGCTGCCATCGCAACGAACCGCACGGCGCGCTGCACGGGCTGATGCGGGTGCGCCAGTTCACCCAGGACGACGCCCACATCTTCTGCCGCGAGGACCAGATCGTGGCCGAAGTGCGCGCCTTCTGCGAACTGGCCGACCGGGTCTACAAGGACTTCGGCTTCACCTATTCGATCAAGCTGGCGCTGCGCCCCGAAAAGCGCTTTGGCAGCGATGCCGACTGGGACAAGGCGGAGAACGAGCTGCGCAACGCGGTGATCGAGGCCGGCCTGGCCACCGAACAATACGGCTGGGAAGAGCTGCCGGGCGAAGGCGCGTTCTATGCGCCCAAGCTCGAATGGCACCTGACCGATGCGATCGGCCGGACCTGGCAGGTCGGCACGATCCAGTCCGACCGGGTGCTACCCGATCGGCTTGACGCCAGCTATATCGGCGAGGACGGCGAGAAGCACCGCCCGGTCATGCTCCACCGCGCGATCTTCGGCTCCTACGAGCGCTTCATCGGCATCCTGATCGAACACTTTGCCGGCAAGCTGCCGGTCTGGCTCGCTCCGGTCCAGGCGGTGGTCGCAACGATCGTCTCCGACGCCGATGGCTATGCCGCTGACGTTGCCGAACAGCTCAAGGCCGCCGGTATCCGGGTCGAGACCGACTGCCGCAACGAGAAGATCAACTACAAGGTCCGCGAACACTCGTTGCAGAAGGTTCCGCACCTGCTGGTGGTGGGCAAGCGCGAGGCGGAGGAAGGCACCGTCGCAATCCGCACGCTCGGTGCCGAACACCAGAAGGTCATGCCACTGGCCGAGGCCATTGCCCTGCTGAAGAGCGAAGCCACGCCGCCCGATTTGCGGTAGGCCAAACCGGGGAAGGGGCACAGTGCTGGGACTGACCGAAGCGCAGCTTGCAGTGGCGCTGATTGCCGCGCTGGCCGCAGCCTTTGTGCGCGGGCTGGCGGGCTTTGGCATGGCAATCCTGCTGGTGCCGGTGCTGGGCTTGGCTATTCCACCGACGGAAGCCGTGGTTACGTCAAACTGGCTTGGCATCTTCATCGGCCTGGTTGGCCTGCGGGCCCTGCTCGGCGCAAGCGAGCGATCAGCCTTTGTCATCGGCGGGCTGGCCATGGTGGCGACGCCGTTGGGGGTCTGGCTGCTGGCGGTTACCGATCCGGCGCTGGCGCGGCTGCTGATCGCGCTGGTGGCACTGGGCGCATTCGGCCTGGTGCTGATGCCCAAGCGGCCTGACGGGCACGTGCCGGGGATCGCTGAGACTGGCAGCACCGGGATTGCCTGCGGCGTGCTGACAGGCTTTGCCGGCATGCCCGGCGTGCCGGTGGTGCCGTTCTACCTGCGGCGGCAGATCGCGCCGCAGCTGGCCCGGGCCTCGATGATGACGATCTTTCTGGCCACCTCGGTTGCGGGGGTGGGTTCGGCCATGGCGCTAAGGGTCGCGACTTGGCGCGAGCTGCTGCTGGCCGGACTGCTGTTTCCCGCCGTTCTGATCGGCAACTGGCTAGGCAACAAGGCCTTTGGCAAGGTCAGCGATGCGGTCTGGCGAACCTTTGTCGGCGTGGTGCTAGGGCTATCGGCGCTGGCCGCGCTGTGGCGGCTGATGCACCCCTAACCGGCCAGGATGAGCGCGAGCGCGCAGCCGCAGACCATCGAGCCGCGCAGCAGATCGCGCGAATGGGCAGCAGCAAAGGCGAGGGCTTTGGCCATGGGCGGCATTATCCGCCAACGCGCTTACCAAAAGTTTAAGCGCTGGCGCTGCCTGACATGACCTGGCGACCATCGGCGGCAAAGGCCCCCAGCTCGATCGCCTCGCCCGACCCGCGCAGGACGAGATGGAGCGGTTCATCGGCCACCGCCGGGCTCATCCCGCGGAACGCAAAGGCCTTCAGCGCATTGTCCCCTAGGCTCCGCTGCGCCAGATCGAGCAACAGCGTTGCGGTCAGCGGCCCATGGACCACCAGTCCGCGATAGCCTTCCTCGCCGGTGGCGTAGGGGGCATCATAATGGATGCGGTGGCTGTTGAAGGTTAGCGCCGAAAAGCGGAACAGCAGCGGCGCGCCGGGTTCGATCACGTGGTGCTGGTCCCAACCAGAGGGATCGAAACGGCTGTCGCCCAGCGGCGGCGGGACGGGCGGCGTGCCGGGCGCGGCGGGCTCGCGATAGACCAGCGACTGGACCTCACGCACGGCGAGGCAGCCCGGCCCATGGGTCTCATGCGCCACATCGACAAAGACCAGCCTGCCACTCCCCCCCGATTTCTCGGTCACCGAAGCAACCCGCGAAGTGCGCCTGACCGCTTCGCCGACCTTGAGCGGAGCGAGGAATTCGACCCTGCTTGAAGCCCACATCCGGCGCGGCAAGGGGACTGGCGGCAAGAAACTGTCGGGGCTGTCATCGCGGCGCGGATGGCCGTCCGGACCAAGTTGCGCGGTCGCCGCATCGGGCGTGCAGAGGCACCAGTGGAACCCCTGCGGCACGCTCCCATCACCCGGTGCGGCGCGGTCCAGCGTCGCGCACCAGCGGGTGAACAGGCCCGGGTCGGCATGGTCCGAGCGGTGTTCTTCCCGGCCAATCCAGGCTTGCCATTCGCTCATCAGTTGCGCCCTTCCAGCAGCCCGCGCGCGATCACCTGTGCCTGGATCTCGGCCGCGCCTTCGAAGATGTTGAGGATACGGGCATCGCACAGCACCCGGCTGATCTCGTATTCCAGGGCATAGCCGTTGCCGCCGTGGATCTGCAGACTGGCATCGGCATTGGCCCAGGCAGCGCGGGCCGCCAGCAGCTTGGCCATGCCGGCCTCGATATCGCAGCGCTTGCCGGTATCCTTGGCCCGCGCGGCGGCATAAGTGAGCTCGCGCGAGAGGACGAAATCGGCCAGGCTCATCGCCAGCTTGTCAGCCACGCGCGGGAAGTGGAGCAGCGCCTTGCCGAACTGCTTGCGCGCCAGCGCATAGCTCAGCCCCAGTTCCAGCGCGCGCTTGGCCACGCCCACGGCGCGGGCGGCGGTCTGGATTCGCGCCGCCTCGAAAGTCCGCATCAGCTGCTTGAAGCCCTGACCCTGCTCACCGCCGAGCAGGGCATCGGCGGGTGCCGTCATGCCATCGAACTGGAGCGCATATTCGCGCATCCCGCGATAGCCGAGTACCTCGATCTCGCTGCCGCTCATCCCCTCCGCCGGGAAGGGATCGCCATCCGTCCCGCGCGGCTTGGGCACCAGCAGCATCGAGAGACCAGCATAGCCCTTGGAATCCGGCAGCGTCCGGCACAGCAAGGTCATCAGGTCCGAGCGGCTGGCATGGGTGATCCAGGTCTTGGCCCCGTCGATCACCCATTCGCCTCGATCAAACCGGGCCCGCGTCTGGAGCGAGCCGAGGTCCGATCCGGTATCGGGTTCGGTGAACACGGCGGTCGGCAAGACTTCGCCGCTGGCGATCTTGGGCAGCCAGTGTTCCTGCTGCCCGGGCGTGCCGGCCAGCGCGATCAGCTCACCGGCGATCTCGCTGCGAGTGCCAAGCGAGCCCGCCCCGATCCAGCCACGCGACAGTTCCTCGGTGATCAGGCACATTACCAGCTTGGAGAGACCCAGCCCTCCAAATTCCGCCGGAATCGTCGCCCCGAACGTGCCAAGGTCGGCCATCGCCTGAACAGTCGCATCGGGGATCAGGTCGTTCGCCAGGTGCCACTTGTGCGCGTGGGGCAGGACCTCGGCTTCGGTGAAGCGGCGGAACTGTTCCCGAATGGTGTCGAGCTCGACATCGTGCAACCCTTCGCTCGGCCATTGGCCATCGGCCAGCGCCAGAGCGACGGCCTTGCGGACACTGGCCAGATCGCCGTCGGCCAGGTCGGCGCAGGCCCGCGCCAGGTCGCGCGCGGCATGACCCAGACCCAGATCAGCCGGGCGCAGCAGCTCATTCTGGCCCATCGGCAGCCCGCCGGTCAGCTGGCCAATCGTTTCGGCAAAGCCAAGCAAGGCGACCTGCCGGTCCAGCTCGGTCCCGCCGTCATTGGCCGCGAGCCAGCCCGCCATGGCTTCCAACGCCGCGACGCTGGTGGCGATCCAGGCAAAACCATGATGCGCGCGCTGGTCGGTCGGATCGATTGCCGCCGTCGCGGCGCGGGCGAGGTCACAATAGCCGCGGGCCGCGCCCAGCACCTTGTCGAGGGCAATGTCGAACAAGCGAACCTCAGGCCTTTTCGAAGACGGCCGCGATGCCCTGGCCGCCGCCGATGCACATGGTCTCCAGCCCGTACCTGACATCGCGGCGCTGCATCTCGCGGGTCAGGTTGGCGAGGATACGGCCGCCGGTGGCGCCGATCGGGTGACCCAGCGAAATGCCCGAGCCGTTGACGTTGAGCAGGTCATGCCGACTGTCATCGTCTGCCCAGCCCCAACCCTTAAGGCAGGCCAAAACCTGCGGCGCGAAGGCTTCGTTCAGCTCGATCAGGCCGATGTCATTCCACGACAGGCCATTCTTCGCGAACAGGCGCTCGGTCGCCGGGACCGGGCCGAAGCCCATGCGGGCCGGGTCACAGCCCGCCGCAGCCCAGGAGTGGAAGAAGGCGATCGGTTCGAGGCCCAGCTCTTCCAGCTTATCCTCGGCCACGACAAGGCAGGCCGCGGCTGCATCGTTCTGCTGGCTGGCATTGCCGGCGGTGACCACGCCGCCTTCGATTGGCCGCAGCTTGCCCAGTGTCTCCATGCTGGCATCGGCGCGATAGCCTTCGTCATGCGCGAAAACGATCGGATCGCCCTTTTTCTGAGGGATTTCGACTGGGACCAATTCGTCGGCGAACAGGCCGCCCGCCCAAGCGGCGGCAGCGCGCTGGTGGCTGCGCGCGGCATAGGCATCGCAGGCCTCGCGGCTGATGTTCCAGTCCTTGGCGAGGTTCTCGGCCGTTTCGATCATGCCAGAGATCACGCCATAGCGTTCGATCGGCTGGCTCATCACCCGGCCGCGGGTCAGCCGGTCATGCAGCGTCAGGTTGCCGGCGCGCACGCCCTGACGCAGTTCGGTGGTGTAATGCTCGACATTGGACATGGACTCGCAGCCGCCAGCCACGACCACGTCTGAAACCCCGGTCTGCACCATCATCGCGGCGTTGACGATCGCCTGAAGGCCCGAGCCGCAGCGCCGGTCGAGCTGGTAGCCGGGCACTGCCTCGGGCAGGCCAGCCAGCAGCCACGACCAGTGTGAAATGCAGGGCGCTTCGCCATTGCCATAGCCTTGCGCAAAGATCACGTCGTCGACCCGGGCCGGATCGATCTTCGTGCGCTCCATCAGCGCCTTCAGGATCGTAGCGCCCAGCTGCCCGGCGGTCAGCGGGGCGAGCGACCCGCCGAACTTGCCGACAGCGGTGCGGATCGGGGCGACGATGGCGGCGCGACGCAAGGTTGTTTGGGGGCTGGGTTGGGGCATCGGTTCGTCTCTCGTTAGGGGCGCTTGGACCGCCTGGACCACTGTTCAGGCGCGGAAAAACCGGCCAGGTGCCAAGGCCCGGCCAGGGCACGGTTCAGCAGGTTGGGGCAGGATCGCGGCATGGCGGCACCATGCCATTTTCTTGCCAAGTAGGACAGGTCCCGCCCCATTGCCTCAGTCCCGGTCGCGGTCGCTGGTGGCAACCACGCCGCGATCGATCAGCGCGGCGATCTGGCCCGAGGAAAACCCGAGCCGTTCGGCCAGCACTTCCTCGCTATGCTCGCCGAGGTAGGGCGCAGCCTTGGGATCGCCGGCCTCGCGGTCCGGGATATTGGCGAAGCTGCGGGTGGCGGGATATTCGAACCCGCTGGGGTTGGCGGGCGAAGGCCCGAACAGCGGATTGTTAGTAACGAGCTCGGGATCGCGCGCCATCTCGTGCATGGTGCGATAATGCTCGAACGTCGCCCCGGCGCGGGTCAGGCGCTCGGCCAGGTCGGCATAGTCCACTTGCTGCGCCGCCTGCTGGAACAGGTCGAACAGGCGGTGGCGGTGAACGAAGCGTTCGTGATCGCTGGCCAGGAAGCTGACGCCCAGCTCCGCTTCCAGCGCGGCGACCGCATCGGCCAGCCCAAAGGCTTCGACCGTCGCCTTCCATTGCTTGGGGGTGAGCGCGGCGACCATGAAGCGCTTGCCATCGCGGCTGACGAAATCGCGGCCAAAGGCGCCCCAGATGGCATTGCCGATCCGCTCGCGGTCCGCGCCGCGATAGAGCATTTCCGCCGCCGCCCCGGCATTGAAGGCCGTGCCGATCGCGACATCGCCCAGCGGCACGCGCAGTTCGCTGCCCTCGCCAGTCGCATCGCGGTGGCGCAGGCCCGCCAGCAGAGCAAAGGCGCAATAGGCCCCGGTGATGAAATCCCAGGCCGGCAGGATCTGGTTGACCGGCGGGGCCGTTGCCGGGTCCCACTCTTCCGGCCCGTTCATCAGCGGATAGCCCGAGGCCGCATTGACGGTGAAATCCATCGCCTGGCGTCCATCGTGCCAACCCATGATCCGCACCGAGACCAGGTCCGGCCGTCCGGCCGCAATCCTGTCATGGGCCATGAAGCTGTCGAGCGGTAAATTGGTGATCAGCTGCCCGGTCTTTTGTGCCAGCTGCACTGCCAGCTCGCGCCCTTCGGCCGTCTGGAGGTCAAGCGCGACGCTCTTCTTGGCACGGTTGAGGTTTTCCCACGAGAGCGAGCGGCCTTCACGGGTCATCATGTAGCGCTTGTAATCGAGCCCGCCGGCCTTGTGGTCAATCCGGATGACCTCCGCGCCCATCTGAGCGCAGTATAGACCGGCCGTGGGCGAAGCCACGAACGACGAAACCTCGACGATCGAAAGGCCGGTGAGCAGCTGGTACATGGCTTACCAGACCGAGCCTTCGCTGGCGAACTCGCGCAGCAGGTGCTTGGCGATTTGCAGCTGCATGATCTGGCTGGTGCCTTCGTAGATGCGCAGGATGCGGGCATCGCGGAAGAAGCGCTCGGCCGGATATTCCGCCAGGTAGCCTGCGCCGCCATAGACCTGGACGCAGCGGTCCACCACGCGGCCGCAGGTTTCGGACGCGAACAGCTTCGCAGCCGCGGCCTTGCGCTGGATGTTCTCGCCCCGGTCAGCCCGCGCACAGGCATCGGCAATCATGCATTCGGCGGCATAGAGTTCCGCCTCGCTATCGGCCAGCATGGCCTGGATCAGCTGGAAATTGGCGATCGGTTCGCCAAAGGCCTTGCGCTCGGTGGCATAGCGGATCGCGGTATCGAGCGCGCGGCGCCCCATCCCGACGCTCATCCCCGCAACCGAGAGCCGCCCGTTGTCGAGGCTCTGCATCGCGATCTGGAAGCCGCGCCCCTCCTCCCCGCCGACCAGCGCCGAACCGGGGATATGGACGTCTTCCATGATCACGTCGGCGATATGCGCGCCGGACTGGCCCATCTTCTTGTCGGGCTTGCCGATGGTGATCCCCGGCGTGGTCATATCGACAATGAAGCAGGAGACGTGCGCGTTCTTGGGCAGCGCCTCCTTGCTGGTGCGGGCCATGATCAGGCCGATTTTCGCCGCAGGGCTGTTGGTGATGTAGCGCTTGGTGCCGTTCAATTTGTAGCCGTTGCCATCGCGCACGGCGCTGGTCTGCATGGCCGCACTGTCCGAACCCGAACCCGGTTCGGTCAGGCCGAAGCAGGCGATCTCGCCGCTGGCGATGCGCGGCAGCCATTCGGCCTGCTGCTCCGCCGTGCCAAAATTCTTGATCGCCGACCCGGTCATCCCGATGTTGATCGAAATGGTCGAGCGATAGGCCGGCGAGGCATAGCTCAGCTGCTTTACCGTCTCGATATACTGGCTGATGTTCATGCCGGCGCCGCCGAACTCTTCGGGGATGGTGATCCCGAACAGCCCCATGTCGCGCATTTCCGCCAGGATATCGTCCGGAATGCGGTCCTGGGCGATCACTTCATCTTCGGCCGGGATCAGCCGTTCGCGAACATAGCGGCGCAGCTGTTCGATGAACTGCTCGAAGATCTCAGGGTCCATGCCGGGGTTCATGATGCTCGTTCCTTGGATCGGCCAAATCAGATTGGGTCGTAAGGGAAGACGTGGGCCGAAACCTCGTCAGCGCGGGCGAAGCTGGGCTTGAAGGCCGGGATCAGCTCATCCGCGATCGATTCCGGCGTCCAGCCTTCCAGCTTGGTCATCGAGCGGATCGGGCGCGGCTTGTTGTAGAGCACGATCTCGTTCTTGCGGACCGAGAAGATCTGGTTGGTCACCTCCTGGCTGGCATCCGCGGCAAGGTAGACCACCAGCGGCGCGATCTTGTCCGCGCTCATCGATTTCATGCGTTCGACCCGCTGCTTCTGCTCGGGCGTTTCGGCCGGAATCGAGGCGGTCATCCGGCTCCAGGCGAAGGGCGCGATGCAGTTGGAGCGCACCCCGGCGCGGGCCATGTCGAGCGCGATCGACTGCGACAGACCAACGATCCCGAGCTTGGCCGCCGAATAGTTGGCCTGGCCGATGTTGCCGATCAGGCCGCTGGTCGAGGTGAAGTGAATGAAGCTGCCCGACTGCTGCTCGCGAAAATAGGGCGTTGCTGCCTTGCTGACATTGAAGGTGCCGTTGAGATGGACGTCGATTACCGCGCGCCAGTCTTCATGGCTCATCTTGTGCCAGATCGTATCGCGCAGGATGCCGGCGTTGTTGACCACGGCATCGATCCGCCCGAACCGCTGGACGGCATCCTCGATGATCGAGGTGGCCCCCGCCGGGTCGTTCACGAAAGCGAGGTTGGCCCAGGCCTTGCCGCCAGCAGCAATGATGTCGTTGACCGTTTCCTGCGCTGGGCCATCATCGCCGCCCTCGCCGCCGCCGCCGACGCCGGGATCGTTGACCACCACGGCAGCACCGTGCTTGGCGCAGAGCAGCGCGATCTCGCGACCCACGCCGCGCCCCGCACCGGTTACCGCGACAACCTTGCCTTCCAGCATTCCCATGAGGCCGACTCCACGCGTCTTAATCGTTTGATTAAGTCCCTAAGCGGATGGCAGCGAAAATCAACCGGCGGGGACCAGTTCCTTCAATGGCACCGCGGGGTCGGCCAGCGCTGCCGGATCGGCGGCAACCCGCTGTTCAACCAGCTTGCGCCCCTGAGCATAATCCTTGGCGCAATTGACGCAGTCGAGCGCGATGACCTGGCCCTGCTTCAGGTAGACCACGGTGAAGCTGCGCGTAGCGGGATCGCCGCGCAGCACCGTGGTATCGTGCCCAGTCGACAGGCCGACGGTCTGAAGCTTCAGATCGTACTGATTGGACCAGAACCACGGCGTCGCGCCATAGCTGGCGTCCTGCCCGGTGATCACCTTGGCCGCCACGGTGGCCTGGTCATTAGCGTTCTGGACCGATTCGAGGCGGATCACCGCGCCGTCGGCAAAGCCATTGGCATGGGCCGCGCAGTCCCCGATGGCGAAGACATGCGGCAGGCTGGTGCGGCACTGGGCATCGATATCGACGCCATTGCCACCCGCCGCGCCAGCGCTCAGCAACACGCCGACCGACGGGATGATGCCGATACCGACGATCACCACGTCCGCCGGGACGATCGTGCCGTCCGCCAGCTTGACGCCGGAAACCCGGCCCTCGCCCTCGATCCCTTCAACCGCCATGCCGGTGCGCAGGTCAACGCCATGCGCGCGGTGTTCGGCCTGGTAAAAGCGTGAGAGGTCCTCGCCCGCGACCCGCGCCAGCACGCGCGGCAGGGCCTCGAGCAGGGTCACCTGCTTGCCGAGCTTGGAAAGGACCGCCGCCGCCTCCAGCCCGATATAGCCGCCGCCGATCACCACTGCGGTCCGGACCTGCGGCAGTTCGGCCATCAGCGCATCGACATCGGCGCGGGTGCGGACATAGTGGATGCCGGCCAGCTCGGCCCCGGGGCATGACAACTGCCGCGGATCGCCGCCCGTGGCCCAGATCAGCTCACCATAGGACAGGATCGACCCATCGGCGCAGGTCACCTGGCGGGCGGCCGGATCGACCGCGGTCACCTCACGCCCCAGCAGCAGTTCAACCTGCTTGTCGGCCCAGTATTCGCGCGGGCGCAGATAGAGCCGCTCGAATGGCTTTTCCTGCGCAAGGTATTCCTTGGACAGCGGGGGCCGCTCATAGGGCGGCTCATCCTCACGCCCGACAATCGCAATCGAACCGGCAAAGCCCTGGGTGCGCAGCGCGATGGCCGCCTGGGCCCCGCCGTGCCCGCCGCCGACAATCAGGACATCATGGTGCTGCATCGGATTCCCTGCGAAGGGTGCTGGCGGAGCGGGAGGGATTCGAACCCTCGATACGCTTTTGACGTATACTCACTTTCCAGGCGAGCGCCTTCGACCACTCGGCCACCGCTCCGCATGCACTGGAAGGCTCGCCCCTAGCCGCGCCGGGGCAGGGGCGCAAGCATTGGCGAATAGGTGTCCGGCTTCCTATCTTATCGGTCATGGACCGCACCTTTGGCCTTGCCCCGACCGCCGCCGAGATCGAACAGCTGGCCCGCGCCGCCCTGGCCGACCTGCCCGAACCCTTCGCCGCACACCTCGCTGGCGTGGTGCTGCAGGTGGAGGAATTCGCCGACGGCGAAACGCTGGCGCTGCTTGAGATCGAGGATCCGTTCGAACTGACTGGGATCTACGAAGGCGTGCCTGTGGGTGACAAGCACTCGGCGCCGAGCGGCACCCTGCCTGACCGGATCCGCCTGTTCCGGGCACCGATCCTGGACGAATGGATCGCGCGCGGCGACGAGACGCTGGAACATCTAGTGGCGCACGTGGTGATCCACGAGGTGGGCCATCACTTCGGGCTGAGCGACGCCGATATCGAGGCGCTGGAGGACGCGGCGGACTGACCGCTTGCAGGCTGGCGATTTGCTGGCAAAGTCTGCGCCATGCGCAAACACCTGATCCCGCTCGCTGCTCTCATCGCCGCCACCCCGCTACTGGGCCAGGACAAGCCGGTCCCCTCCCCGCCCGAGATCGTCAACGCTGCGCCCAAGGCGGACTGGGCGGCGATTGCCCCGTCGGACCTCATGGTGATGGACCTCGCGCCCGACGCCAAAGGCAAGCCCCGCCGGGTGGTGATCCAGCTGATGCCCGCGCCGTTCAGCCAGGGCTGGGTGAGCAATATCCGCAAGCTGGCGGCGGCGCGGTTCTGGGACGGGACCAGCATCAACCGGGTGCAGGACAATTATGTCGTGCAGTGGGGTGATGCGACCGAGAAGAAGCCGCTACCGGAGGATTTGGCGGTGGTACCGGAGGCGGATTACACTTTGGGGCGGTCGTCCGTCGATATTCATATGTCTGATGGATCGAGCATCGCCGATAGGGTTCCATACTTCAGTGCAATCGGTTCCGGCACTGAAAGACCGAGAAGCCGAATCGAGGGTTACCCCTATTCGACTGGCTTCTTAGGCGGGTGGCCATTTGCGGGCGATGTCCAAGCAACCGCGCAGACAGAAGACGCAACATACTGGCCCGTCCACTGCTACGGCATGGTCGGAGTCGGGCGTGACATGCCGCCCAACACCGGTACCGGGGCCGAGCTCTATACCGTGATCGGCCATGCCCCGCGCCATCTCGATCGCAACATCGCACTGGTCGGCCGGGTGATCGAAGGGATCGAGCACCTCTCCAGCCTGCCGCGCGGTACCGGGGCGTTGGGGTTCTACGAGACGGCGGAAGAACGCACTGGGATCGTCTCGGTGCGGATCGGCAGCGCGGTCAGCGGCCTGCCGGCCTATGAATACCTCTCGACCGAAAGCGAGAGCTTCGCGCGCTACGCCGATGCCCGCGCCAATCGCCGCGATGCCTTCTTCATTCGCCCGGCAGGCGGGGCCGACGTGTGCAATATCCCGGTGCCGGTGCGGCGGGTGAAGTGACTGAACGCCTCTCGCACACGGGCACGCTCTGGCGCTGGAGCGGCAATTCCGGCGGATCCTGGCACTTCCTGACCATTGATGGCGAGGCTGGTGAGGCCCTGTCCGGCACCGCGCTGATGCGGCGGATGGAAAAGACCATCGGCGGATTTGGCTCGCTGAAGGTGACCGCTACCATCGGTGACAGCACCTTCAAGACCTCACTGTTCCCGTCGAAGGAGCTGGGCTGGCTGCTGCCGGTCAAGGCCAGCGTCCGCAAGGCCGAGGGGATCGGGGAAGACGATACAGTGGCGGTGGTGCTGGAGTTATAATTCTTGCTCTGCTGCGGGGGCGCCTCCGCAACCGCTAGAGCCGCTCCGCCTCGGCCACGGCATCGCTGGCCCGCAGCGCTGAGACGATGCGGGTGAGGTGCGCCAGGTCGGTCACGTCAAGATCGACATCATAGGTGCTGAACAGCTCGTCGCGATTGGAGTTTTCCAGTGCGGCAATATTGGCGCGGTTGGCCGCGAAGATGCCTGCCGCTTCGGCCAGGGTGCCGGGGCGGTTGTGCAGCACCACGCGGATCCGGCCCACCGCGCCGGTAGTCCGCTCGCCCCAGGACAGGTCGAGCCAGTCGGCATCGACCCCACTGGCAAGGGTAAGGCAATCGATGGTGTGGACTTCCACGCCCTTGCCCGGAACCCTAACGCCGACGATCCGGTCGCCGGGAACCGGATGGCAACACTCGCCAAGGTGGAAGGCCATGCCCGCAGTCAGCCCGCGGATCGAGATGGCGCGCTCCTGCTTGGGCCAGTGTTCGGGATCGGGCAGGTCCTTGGTGCTGCCGGGCAGCAGCGCCTCCATCACCGCCCGGTCATCGATCCGGGCCGTGCCGATCGCGACCATCAGCTCTTCCTCGCCCACCAGATCGAGCCGCTTGACCGCGTCCTTGACCGCCTTCTTTCCGATCTTGGAGGGCAGCCGCTCGGCAATCTCGTCAAACAGCTTCCGGCCGATAGCGGCGACTTCGGCGCGCTCCTTGGCCCGAACGGCGCGGCGGATGGCGGCGCGCGCCTTGCCGGTGACGACGAAGCCCAGCCAGGCCAGCTGCGGCGAGGCCGAACGGCTCTTGATGACCTCCACCACGTCGCCGTTATTGAGCGGGGTGCGCAGCGGCATGTGCCGACCGTTGATCTTGGCGCCAACCGCAAAGTTGCCGAGGTCCGAGTGGACCGCATAGGCGAAATCGACCGGGGTTGAGCCCTTGGGCAGCTGGTGCAGCGCGCCCTTGGGGGTGAAGGCGAAGATCCGGTCCTGGTAGATCGCCATCCGGGTATGCTCGAGCAGTTCCTCGGCATCGTGGCTGGCGTCGACAATCTCGATCAGGTCGCGCAGCCAGCCGACCTGCCCATCGGGCTTGTCGCCCTGCTTGTAGGCCCAGTGCGCGGAGAGCCCGAACTCGTTGGTACGGTGCATTTCGTGGGTGCGGATCTGCACTTCCATCCGCATCGAATTTTCGTAGATCAGACTGGTATGGAGCGAACGGTAGCCGTTCGACTTTGGCGTCGAGATATAATCCTTGAACCGCCCTGGGATCATCTGCCAGGTGGTGTGAAGCACGCCAAGCGCCCGGTAACAGTCCCCGGCAGAGTCAGTCAGCACCCGGAAGGCCATGATATCGGTGATCTGTTCGAACGAGACGTGCCGTTCGGCCATCTTCTTCCAGATCGAATAGGGGTGCTTTTCCCGGCCCGAGACTTCCACCTTCAGTCCGGCCTCGGCCAGGGCCTGCTTGATGGCAAAGGCAATGGCATCGACCTGGCCCCCATCGGTCTCGCGGATTTGGGCCAGCCGCCCGGTGATCGTGGCATAGGCTTCGGGCTCGAGCTGCTCGAAGGCCAGCAGCTGCATCTCGCGCATATATTCGTACATGCCCACCCGCTCGGCCAGGGGGGCATAGATATCCATCGTCTCGCGCGCGATCCGGCGGCGCTTGTCCGGGTTCTTGATGAAATGCAGCGTGCGCATGTTGTGCAGCCGGTCAGCTAGTTTGACCAGCAGCACGCGAATGTCCTCGCTCATCGCCAGCAGGAACTTGCGCAGGTTTTCGGCGGCGCGCTCGTTCTCGCCCATCGCCTCGATCTTAGAAAGCTTGGTAACCCCGTCGACCAGCCGGCCCACTTCGGGTCCGAACAGCCGCTCGACCTCATCGATCGTGGCCAGGGTATCTTCAACCGTGTCGTGCAAGAGGGCCGTGACGATGGTTTCCTGATCGAGCTTGAGCTCGGTCATCAGCCCGGCGACTTCGACCGGGTGGCTGAAATAGGGATCGCCACTGGCACGCTTCTGCGTGCCGTGTTTCTGCACGGTATAGACATAGGCCCGGTTGAGCATCGCCTCATCGGCGTCCGGGTCATAGGCGAGCACCCGCTCGACAAGTTCATACTGGCGCAGCATTGCCGCTTAGATGGGCGGACAGCAGGGCAAAGGGCAAGGGGGATTCTGATTTCCCCGGTCCGTCGATCGCAGGTGGCCTACTATCGCCCGGGACGCCGGCGGCGGGAATCCAGCTTGTGAACAATCTGTCGGACACCGTCGTACAACAGCTTGCCCGCCGATTTTTGCGGGATGCCGCAGCATAGCATTGCCTGCATGCGCAACTGGTCCGGCGGCATATCGGTCGGAAAGCCGCGCGCAGCAAGCCATCGGAAAAGGTCGGCCAGGCCATAACGCTTCTCGGCCGGGAGATGCCACAGCGGTAGGGCTTCATCGCCCGCTGCAACCGTATTGTAGCGAAAGTTGGTCCAGAGCCGCTTGATCACGTCGTTGCCATCAACGACCCCGGCATCGACCAGCGCAAGCGCTATCGAATAGATGTGCTCTTCGGTCAGGATGTTGGCGCCCGGCCCTGAACCGCTGGAGCATTGTTCGAAAAGCGCCCGGAACAACTGCCCGTGGCGCTGCCAGTTGGCCATGGTCGTGCCGAGCAATTCTCCGCCGAAGTGATCAACCGCAGCAATCGGGCGACCTGCCATCTCACTTGCCACCTGGGCCATGTCACGCCGGGTCATGCCGTTGATATCGTCGTCCTCACCCGATGCGATGCGGTAACCCACAAACGATGATTGCTCGATGCGATCGAACAGCCGATCAAGCGGGGCTGTGGTCAGGACATCGCAATCGACCAGCGCGACACTGAGATCGGCATCCTGTCGTGATAGTTCTGCGAAGATATCAAGGAAGTAGAGGACATTGCCCCAGGCGGCCGTGCGTGACGGTGTCAGCCTGGCGGTTAACGGCACTCGATGCTGCTCCACATCGTAGCGTGCCAAGACTTCGGCAATGTCGATCCCATCAACCACTGGCGGCGCAGCATTGCAAAACAAGACGCGGCGCAAGTCTGGATTGGTGATGCGCGCGCTGGCGAACAGCGTCACAACACAGCGCCAGTAGGTGGCCTGTACCCGCGGATCGGCCGAATTTCCACCGGCTGACGGGAAGGTCGTGCCTTCATTCGGCCCGTCGATAACCAGGCCGGTTGCTAACAGCCTGAGCGGCTTGTGAGTAGGCTGGTCGGGCAAGATCACGGGACTGATTGAAGCTTAAATCCCGAAGGATTTCAATTGCCGATCGCGCCATTACCATTCCGCGTATCAGCCAGTGCTGAAGGACTCAGCTCCACGTCGCCTCCGGCGGGAGGCTCATCAGGATCGCGTCGATATTGCCGCCGGTCTTCAGGCCGAACAGCGTGCCGCGGTCATAGACCAGGTTGAATTCGGCATAGCGCCCGCGCCATTCGAGCTGCTGGCGCTTGTCCGCCGCGGTGAAAGCCGTGTTCATCCGCCGACGCACGAGGCGGGGGAAAACGCTGAGGAAGGCTTCACCGACATCGCGGGTGAACGCGAAATTGGCTTCGAACCCGACATCGTCGGGGCATTCCAGATGATCGTAAAAAATGCCGCCCACCCCGCGATGGACATTGCGGTGGGGGATGAAGAAGTACTCATCCGCCCAGGCCTTGAACCGGGGATAGTACTCTGGATCATGGGCATCGCAGGCGGCCCGGAAAGCGCCGTGAAAGTCTGCCGTATCCTCGTCATAGGGTAGCGGCGGATTGAGATCGCCGCCGCCGCCGAACCAGGCCTTGGTCGTGGTGAGGAAGCGGGTGTTCATGTGCACCGCCGGGACGTGCGGGTTGGCCATGTGCGCAACCAGGCTGATGCCCGTGGCGGTAAAGCCCGGGTTATCCTCGCTCGCTCCGTTGATCGAACCGGCAAACTGCGGCGCGAACCGGCCGTGCACGGTCGAAACGTTGACGCCGACCTTTTCGAAGACCTGGCCCTTCATCAGCCCGCGGGTGCCGCCGCCGGGATTGGGGTTGCCATCCTCCTCGCGCGCCCAGGTCAGGTAATCGAACTTGGCCGGGCTGCCAGCCTCGGCCTCGATCGCCTCGAACTCGGCGCAGATCCGGTCGCGCAGGCTTTCAAACCAGGCCTTGGCGCGGGCAGTGTGAGGGGTCCAGTCGGTCATGAGCGGCCCTTGCCAAGGCCGGAGCGATCCGGCAAGGAAAAGCCATGGTTCCCTTTTCGTTCGCGGGTGAAGACATGGCGCTGCTGGACAGCGGCGCGCTCTATTGGCCGCGCGAACAGGCGCTCATGGTGGCGGACCTGCACCTCGAAAAGGCCAGCTTCTTTGCCCGCTTCGGCCAGATGCTGCCGCCCTATGACAGCCGCGAGACGCTGGAGCGGGTGGCCGCAGCGATCCGCCAGACCGATGCCCGGCGGGTCTTCACTCTGGGCGACAATTTTCACGATGGCGACGGTGCGAGTCGGCTAGAACCCCACGCTGCCGGGATGCTCGCGGCGTTGACCCGGGTGGTGGACTGGGTCTGGATCTGCGGGAATCATGACGCCGGGGCAGCACCAGGCACCATGCTGGAGGAACTGGCAGTCGGCCCGTTGGTGCTGCGGCATGAGGCGCTGGCGGGCGAGGCGCGGGCCGAGCTTTCCGGCCACTTCCACCCCAAACTGCGCATCGCCGCGCGCGGCCGCTCGGTCTCGCGGCCGTGTTGGGCAGCAAGTGAGCGCAAGCTGATCCTGCCCGCTTTCGGCGCATTTACTGGCGGGATGGATGTGGCCGATCCGGCGATCATTGCCGCCCTGCAGCCCGCCCGTGCGGTCCATGCCGTGCTGCCGGTCCGGGGCCAGCTGGTGCAGGTGCCGGTCTGGCGCGAAGCCGCATGAATTCGCCGCTTCCACCGCGCGCGGAATCCGATTAAGGACGCGCGCATCATTCATTGCCTCAAGGAGCAGGAACTATAGCACCCCCACCCCGGCGCATGTTGGCGCCCCCCGTTAAGAGCGGGCCGCGCTACAACCACATGATTACCTCGGACAAGGTTCGCGTCATTGACGAGAACGGCGAGAATCTGGGCGTCATGTACACCCGCGAAGCGATCGAACAGGCTGCCGACGTCGGCCTCGACCTGGTCGAGATCTCGCCCAACGCCGATCCGCCGGTTGCCAAGTTCCTTGATGTCGGCAAGTTCCGTTATGAGGCCCAGAAGAAGGCCAACCTCGCCCGCAAGAACCAGAAGACGCAGGAGATCAAGGAGATCAAGATGCGTCCGAACATCGACGATCACGACTATGACGTGAAGATGCGGGCGATTCACAAGTTCATTGGCGAGGGCGACAAGGTCAAGGTCACCCTGCGCTTCCGTGGCCGCGAACTGTCGCACCAGCAGCTGGGCATGAACTTGCTCAAGCGCGTCCAGGAAGACACCGCCGAAGACGCCAAGATCGAGGCCTATCCCCGCATGGAAGGCCGTCAGATGCTGATGGTGTTGGCACCCAAGTAAGGCTCGGTAGGCAGGGAGCAGCGATGACGGCGCAGCGGATCGCCTTTTGGCTTGGCCCGCTGGGCTTTCTGATCACGCTGCTTACCGCCGCGCCCACTGGAATGCCGCCATTGGCCTGGCCCACTGCCGGGCTGGTCTGGTGGATGGCGGTGTGGTGGATGAGCGAGGCCCTGCCACTTTATGCCACGGCTTTCCTGCCCTTCGTGGTCCTGCCGCTGCTGGGCGTGGCCGATGCGACCAAGACGGCGGCCGCCTATTACTCGCCGATCATGTTCCTCTTCCTGGGCGGCGCTTTCCTGGCGCTGGCGATCGAACGAACCGGCCTGCACCGCCGTTTGGCGCTGGCCATTCTGGGCCGCGCCGGGGCTACGAACTGGCAACTGCTGCTGGCAGTGATGGCCGCCACGGCGTTGCTGTCGATGTTCATCTCCAACACTTCGACCGCGCTAATCATGATGCCGATGGCGCTGGCCATGCTGGCCTCGGGCGGCGTGCAGGATGGCGAGACCAAGGGGATTGCCGGGGCCCTGCCGATGGGCATTGCCTTCGCCGCATCAATCGGCGGGCTTGGGACCATGGTTGGCTCACCCACGAACGCCATTGCCGCCGGTCTGCTCGAAAAGACGCTGGGGATCGAACTGAGCTTTGCCGAGTGGAGCCTTTATGGCCTGCCGGTGGTCCTGCTCTCCGTGCCGCTGGCCGCCTTCATCATCGGCAAGGTCCAGCACATCGGAGCCGACAGTTTCGATCCCGCCGCCGCGCGCACCGCCATTCGTCAAAACCCCGAGTGGAGCATTGCCGAGAAGCGCCTGCTGCCCATCTTCCTGCTGACCGTGCTGGCCTGGCTGACCCAGTACTGGACCGAGCCATTGTTTCCCAAGGGCGGGCTGACCGACGGGACTATCGCAGTCATCGCCGGCCTGCTGCTGTTCGTTCTGCCTGATGGCACCGGCCGGCCCATGCTGACCTGGCCCGAAGCCAACCGCGCCCCGTGGGACGTAGTGCTGATGTTCGGCGGCGGTCTGGCGCTCGCCATGGGCATGACAGCTTCGGGCCTGGCCGACTGGATGGGGCAGATGCTGTTGCCGCTGAAGTCCGTGCCCTTGCCGATTGTCGCGCTGGTGCTGGTGGCTTTCGTCATCGTGGTCACCGAATTTGCCAGCAATGTCGCCGCCGCCAGCGGGATCATGCCGGTAGTCGCAGCGCTGGTCGCCGCGCTGGGGGCCGACCCGATCCTGCTGGCCCTGCCCGCGGCGCTTGCCGCAAGCTGGGGCTTCATGCTGCCATCCGGCACCGGGCCCAATGCCATTGCCTGGGCGACCGGCCACATTGCCCTGCCGCGGGTACTGAAAGCCGGCCTCCTGCTTGATCTGGCGGGCGTGTTCCTGCTGGTCGGGGTAGTCTGGGCCGTGGCGGCACTCACCTGATTCCGGTTGCAGTTGAAATCAGTTTTGCGCGCCGATAGACAGTCCTGATCAGGGACCGGGAGGAGATGCGCACCTGCGGAGGTTAGGTGCGCCAGCGCCCCCGCAGCCCATTCCGCTCCCGCCTTCCTGGGAGCGCCCGCGCCTTTTCGCCAAGGCCGAGACAGGAAGGACGCCAGCATGGCCGATACCCGCAAACCCAAGCCCGCCGTGACCCGCATCGGCAATCACGAACTTTCACCCGCCACTCTGATGATGGGCCATGGCTTTGACCCAGTGCTGTCCGAAGGCAGCCTGAAGGCCCCGATCTTTCTCACCAGCACCTTTGCCTTCCCCAGCGCTGCCGATGGCAAGCGCTTCTTCGAGGGGATCACCGGCAAGCGCCCGGGTGGGACCGATGGCCTGGTCTATTCGCGCTTCAATGGCCCCAACCAGCAGATCCTTGAGGGCCGCCTGGCGTTGTGGGACGGGGCCGAGGAAACGCTGGTCTTTTCCAGCGGCATGTCGGCCATCGCCACGCTGTTCCTGGCGCTGTGCAATCACGGCGATGTGATCGTCCATTCGGGCCCGCTCTATGCCGCGACCGAAGGCTTCATTGCCAAGACCCTGTCGCGCTTTGGCGTGGGCTACGTCGATTTCCCGGCCGGTGCGACCCGCGCGGAGATCGAGGCCAAACTCGAGGAGGGCAAGGCGCTGGCCGCAAAACAGGGTGGCAAGGTGGCGATGATCTACCTCGAAAGCCCGGCCAACCCGACCAATGCGCTTGTCGATGTCGAAGCCGTGGCAGCGGCGCGCGATGCGCTGTGTCCCGGTGCACCGATAGCCATCGACAACACTTTTCTTGGCCCCCTATGGCAGCAACCGATCCGGCAGGGGGCTGACATCGTGGTCTATTCGCTGACCAAATATGTCGGCGGCCATTCGGACCTGGTGGCGGGCGGCCTGTCGGGTGCGAAGAAATGGATGGATCCGATCCGGATGCTGCGCAACACGATGGGCACGATCGCCGATCCGAACACGGCCTGGATGCTGATGCGCAGCCTGGAGACAGTGGAACTGCGGATGAGCCGCGCAGGCGATAATGCCGCCAAGGTCTGCGCCTGGCTCAAGGATCACCCGAAGGTCGAAGGGCTGGGATACCTTGGTATGATCGCCGACCCGCGTCAGCAGGATATCTTTGACCGGCACTGCACCGGCGCCGGCAGCACCTTCAGCCTGTTCATCAAGGGCGGCGAGGCAGAGAGCTTCCGCTTTCTCGACGCGCTCAAGATCGCCAAGCTGGCGGTCAGCCTGGGCGGCACAGAAACGCTGGCCAGCCACCCCGCCAGCATGACTCACCTGTCTGTACCGGACGAGCGCAAGGCGGCGCTCGGGATTACCGACAATCTGGTACGCATCTCGATCGGGATCGAAGCGGCCGATGACCTGATCGCCGACTTCGATCAGGCCCTGGCGGCGGTGTGATCGCGCGCGCGGTCCTGGCCCTGGCGGCGCTTGCCGCAGCCTGGACCGCGCCGATCCACGCGCGCCTGCCGGCCCATCCCGATGACGGTCCTGCGCTCGCAGCGGCGACCAAGGCGCTCTGTTCGCGCCGGATCGCACTGCTGGGAGAGGCCAATCACGGCGACGCCCGGACCGAGCAGTTCAAAATCGCGCTGATCGAGCGGCTGGTCGAGCGCTGCGGCTTTACAGCGGTGGTGCTCGAGGCGAGCTTCTACGAATTCGTGGCGCTGGAACGGGCCCGTCGGGCTGGCCAGCCAGTTACGCCGGAACGGCTGGCCACGGCCGTTGGCGGGCTGTGGCGCCATGACCACGAGTTTCAGCCGCTGTTGCCCTGGCTGACGACGCGGGCGAACGAGGGCAAGGTCCGACTGGGCGGAATAGACCTGCAGCAGGGCGGGCAGGGGCAGGATTACGCCAACTTCGGATTCCCAGCCGAACTGACCCAGGCCTTGCCGGCTGCCGAGCGGGACAGTTGCCGCGCTGCCATGCGCGAACACCTGTTCAAGGGCTTTGCAGTGGCGCGCCAGCCTGTGCTGCAAGCCTGCCTGGCTGCGATCCGCTCATTGCCTGAACCACCCGGACCAATTGAGCGCCGCGAGCGACGCACCATGATGGACATGCTGAGTCGCTATCTGGCGCTCGACCTGCGGGATTCGCGCGCCTTCTTTGCCGCGCGAGATCAGGCCATGTTCGATCTACTGAGCTTCTGGCAGGGCGGTTGGCCCCGCGGCACAAAAGTGATCGTGTGGGCCGCCACGGTCCATACCGCGCGGGACGTGGCCGCGCCCCAGCGCTGGGTGGGGCTCCGCAATCTGGGCAATCTGGTGGCCGGGCGCCACGGCGACCAGGCCTTTGTCCTGGGCTTCAGTGCGTTGGGGGGCATGACCCGCGATTTTCCGGCACCACGTGCCATCCCGCCGGCTGAACCGGGGTCACTGGAACGGCTGGCCATTCCGGACGACCGGCAACAGACCGCCTATCTGAACGCCGCCACACTGCGGCGCGCCGGGGCCCGGTCGGGCGGTCTGTTCGGCTTCGAACGGATCACGACCGACTGGTCACGCCTGATTGACGGCGTGGTCATCTTCCCGGTCGAGGCAACCGCTGCTGACATCCGCAAGGGCAGCTAAGGCCAACCTGGAGCTCCTGCCAAGGCTTGCGGCGGCGGCGGAGTTCTGCTGAAGCGCCGCCGATGAGCGAGCACACCCACGACAAGCTGGCGGCCGATGCCGCGGAACCCGATCAATGGCGGCTGAGGCCAGTCACCGAAGGGGCGTGGAAAGGCTGGTATCACTGGGAACCGGTTGACCACTTCGAGGAGCATGTCGGTCCATTCTACTGCAAGCCGGAAGGCGTAGGCCCCAATGCGCCGGTGGTTTGCGGCTTCATCCCCGATGCTAAGAACCGCAATGGTGGCGGCAATGTGCACGGCGGCGCGCTGATGACCTTTGCCGACTATGCCTTGTTCATGATCGGTGGCGGCATGGAAACCTCGGTCCACGGCGTGACCATGACCATGAATTGCGAGTTTCTGGGCGCGGCCGAACCAGGGAAACTGCTGACCGCGCGGGGCGAAGTGGTGCGCGCCGGTGGCAGCGTGGTCTTCGTGCGCGGGATCATCGATGATGCCGGGCGCAATGTCCTGGCCTTCTCCGCGACGATCAAGCGGTTCAAGAAGGGCTGAGTTCCAGTTCCAGGTAGACGCTGTCACACAGCTCGCCTGCGACCAGCCAGGTGCCGCTGGCCCGACCGGTTTCGGCAAAGCCCGCGCGCTCCAGCAAGCGCAGCGATGCAGTGTTGCGCGGATCGACATCAGCCTTCAACTGCGGCAGTCCGCGCCCACGCAGGTAATCGATCAGCGCCGCCAGGGCCTCGCTGGCCAGGCCGCGACCATGAAAGGCCGGATGCAGCAGGTAGCCAAATTCGGGCAGGCGCCAGCAGCCCATCTTGCCAATCGGCTGGCCATCATGCTCGATGATGAAGTCATCGCTGATCGCCGGGTCAGCCGCGATCATCCCCTCAAGCCAGTCCCAGGTGGTATCGATCTCGCCATGCGGCGGCGTTGACCAGTAACGCATGACGTCCGGATCGCTCATCGCCGCATGGAGCATCGCCAGATCGTCGGGCCGGGCCCGGCGCAGTACAATCCGTCCGGCCTCAATACGATCACGGCGGGTGGCCGGGTCCAGCTCAGGCGATCCGCACTGCTCGGTCACTGCCCGCGCTCAACCTCCGCCTGGTACCGCTGGCGCTGTCGCTCCTGATCGGCGAGCGGAGGGACCCCTAGCTGGCGGCGCAGCGGATCGGCGATCAAGGTCCGATCATAGGGTTCCTGCGTGACCGGAGCGTTATCGGGGAACCGGAACTGGGTGCCGAACACCTGCGGTTGCCCGATGGCCTGGAGATAGCGATCCAGCGCGGCGGTGGCGATCCAGACGGCATTGGGATTACCGCACTTCATCGCTACCAGCGCAATGCTGTGCGCCTTGAGATAAGACCGCGGCTCTTTGCCATGCTGGAACACGAACGCCGCGTGCAGGAAATCCTGGCCGGTTCGCAGCGCATTCGCGGCAATAAGGGCTTCGGTTTCGGCTAGGCGCTCAAGATCCCGACGGTTTACTGCAGCCCAGTCGGTATCTCCGGTCTCCCGCCGGTCAGCCTGATCGGCCTCGAAAATCGCCAGCATTCTGGCGTTGTGCGGAACCGATGGGCCTGCTGTCCGGCAATCAGGGCCAGGGTCGGCCGGCTTCTCGGCCGCCTGCAGCGGAGCGGTGAGGCCCACGGCCAGAAGTCCGGCCAACAACACACGTCGGATCAAACGATTAGCCTTTCCATTCGCGCCGCTCCTCGGCGGCGCGAAGCACTTCATAAGCCAACTGTAGCGCTTGAAAAGCCTTGGCTGCATCCTCATCACCAGGGCGCAGATCGGGATGGACGGCCTTGGCCTTGGTCCGGTAACTCTTTTTGATCGCGTCGAAATCGGCGTCTGGTGTCAGCTCGAGCAGGTCAAGCGCGCGCAGCTCGTCGCGGCTGCGGCTGCCATCACCCGAGCCGGCCCAACCATAATGGGCCGATTCCTTGTAGCCCTCATGGGTCTGGCGCTCCTTCGCCTCACGCTCGGCCGCTTCCTCGGCGGTGAGGCCGGCGAAATAGTCCCAGCCCTGATTGTACTCTGCGGCATGGGCCTGGCAAAACATCCAGCGATCTGGGCTGTTGGGGGATTTGGGTGCCGGGCAGGTCCCAGGGTCGGTGCAGCCGACCCGGTCGCAAAGCCGCACCTGGACCGTGTCGCGGGCACCGCCATAGCCGCCCCAGCGCGGAAAGCCCCAGCTATCGGATCGGCGTGCTCTACTCATGATCTCTCCGGCGATAGGCCCGGTGTACTGGTGCAAGCAAGCGAAAGCCGCATACATTAGGGATTCACAATTGTGCCGCCAAAGGTCCGTATTGCAATGCAGCACGGCCCACCCCAGATGCGGTCGGGAAACCAGTCGGAGCCTCGCCGTCATGAGCAAGCAACTCGCCCTGTCGATCGCCGCCTCGGTGCTGGCCATGGCCGGCTATGTCGTGCTCGCCGGTGGTTCGGCACATGGCGGGCTGGACCGCGACGGGCCGCGCTGGTCGGCCCAGGCAGAGACACCGGGCCTGCCGGCAATCGGCCAGCTGATCCCGGTGCTCCAGTAAGCGTCAGTCGATCGTAACCGTCACTGCACGGCGGTTCTTGGCCCAGCTTTCCTCATCCGACCCCAGTGCAACCGGCCGCTCCTTGCCATAGCTGACGGTCATCAGCCGGCCAGCGTCCACACCAAGCGTCACCAGATAGTTCTTAGCCGCATTGGCCCGCCGTTCACCCAGCGCTAGGTTGTATTCGCGCGTACCGCGTTCGTCCGCGTGGCCTTCGATCGTGGCACGCTTGCCGGGGTAGCGGGCCAGCCACTGCGCCTGGGCCGCAAGGGCCGCCTGGTCAGCGCTGTCGATGTTGAACCGGTCCGTATCGAAATAGACGGTATCCTGACCCATCATCTGGGCCACGAAATCGGCCTGGCTGCCGGGCACCGGCGCGGTGCTCCCGGCCTGCGGGGTTTCGGTGACCGTCGAGGCTCCGGGATCGGGCGGCAGGGTCTTGGGTGCCTTGCCGGCACAGGCCGAAACCAGCAGGGCGGCAATAATCGCCGAGCCCAGTGAAACATGCCGTTGCT